>JAEEGL015922119.1_pt1 | contig 17082 bp, 20 predicted proteins | sample 9134231 | NCBI WGS metagenome assembly JAEEGL01 (sample SAMN16246548, study PRJNA631951) | gut metagenome | biome: gut microbiome; feature: rumen; material: fiber-attached | host: Bos | place: Iran: Karaj | collected 2018-10
CAGATCCAGTCACTGCGCGATAAAGCCGATGGCACACTTGGCGTAAAACTGGACGGCAAATTCAAAATCCTGACGGTCGATGTTCATCCCCTCGGAGACGATCACGGCAAAGCTGCGGATGCAGGCCGCCATCTTCTCCTCCAGATAGCGCAGCATATACACGCGGCTGTTGGAGTTATAGACGTTGAGTGTAAAGCTTCCGTTCTCCTCGAGATACTTCATGAAGATCATGACGTCCTCGCGCCAGTGCTCGAAAACCACCTTGTGCGGGAGCACGCGGTTCGCGTCCTCCTCGAATACCCACTCCAGCAGATCGTATACATCGTCAAAGTGATAGTAAAAGGTCTGGCGGTTGACTCCGCAGATCTCCACAAGATCCTTGACCGTGATCTTGTCGATCGGCTTTACCGTCATCATCTGCTTCAGCGCCGCCGCCAGAGATTCTTTTGTGCTGCTGGCCATAACAGTCCCTCCCGTCGCATCTCAGGAATGAAACAAAATTCCTGCTGATTATAGCACAGCGTCTCGCTCGCGGTAAAGCATTTTTCAGCAATCTTCGCGATTATTCTTGCATTTTTTCGCGCGGTCCGATACACTTGGGTTGGTTGGGAGGGAAAGGCCATGGTCAGAAAAGAAGCTCTGTTTCGGAAGCGGGTCCTGCTCTTATCCTGTGCGGCGGCCGCTCTGATGCTCTTTGCGCTTCTGGTTCCGCTCCGCCCCGCGCCCGCGGAAGCAGCCGGGGAGCTGGTCTCCCTGCATGACGCGCATCGCGCGGAGTCCTTCACATTCGGCAGCCGCTGGGTCGGCCTGCTCACGATCTCGGAACATGCGGGCTGCGGGCTGCTGGAGGACGGCACGCGCGAGATCCGCGGCGTCATCGGACGGGATGAAAAGGGCACGTTCTTTGAGCTCTATAACCGGGAGGATCCCGACACCGCGCGTCCCCTGCTCACCCTCGGCGTACGGCTGGATTATCACACGATGATCCCCGTCATCGGCGAGGAAGACGCCGTCTATTTCTACATCTGGCTGGACAGCAGGGACGTCGAACCCTTCACGCTGAAGCTCGAAAACGGCGGCCTGTCCCAATGCTATTACTACGACGACGGAAACGAGACATGCCGGATCGAATTTCACGTCAAACAGGAAAAAAATACTTGAATTCGGCCCTATGATATGTTATAGTATGTAAGCTTGTTGGCAGTACACTATCGAAAGGATTGAAAATATATGACTGCTGTTACCATTATCTTCACCATCCTTCAGGTTCTCTCCGGCCTGGCCGTGACCGTGATTGTGCTCATGCAGAGCGGCAAGAGCGCGGGCCTTTCCGGCGCGATCTCCGGCGGCGCCGAGACCTTCATGTCCAAGGGCAAGGCCAAGACCTGGGATGCGAAGCTCGCCAAGGCCACCAAGTGGTTCGCCCTCGGTTTTGTCTTCCTGACCCTGATTCTGAACCTGGTGTAAGAATTTGTGAATCGGAAAGCTCCTTTGCAGGAGCAAAAGGGATATCCTTTCCGCGGAAGAGCGGCATGCGCCATGCATGCCGCTCTTCCCTTTTCTCTTCTTTCCGTTTGCACGATCGGCCGCAGACCCGCGCCTCCGTTTGTTCCGCTCCGGGCACTTCCCTCTCCGCGTGAAGAATGCCCGCTTGCGCTCCCTTTGGAAACGACACGATCCGCCGCCCGGTTCGGGCTGCGGATCGTTTTCCCCGGTGGGCAATCGCGATCAGGCCGCGGCAAGGCGCTTTCTGCGTTCGCGCGCGGCAAAGAAGAGCGACACGAAGGTGGCAAGGATCAACAGCGTAGACGCGAGAAACAGCACGTGCGTAGGCAGATAGGCCGTAAAGCCGTTGGCGTCGAGGATCTCGCCGTTTCGCTTGATGATGGGGTTTGCGATAAAGGGCGAGACGATCCACGGGATGAGCACAAAGAAAATGATGCGGAAGCCTTCAAACTGCCCCTTGGAATCGGCCGGGAAAAGCTCCTTCATCCAGACGGAGAGCACCTGCATAAACATGATGTAGCCGCAGCCGAAGAAGAACAGGCCGACCAGGAGCGCCGGGTTCCAGAGCGTGTTCGGATCGATCCGGGCCGGACGGACAAAAACGCCGAGGACGCCCACGCCCACGAAGCTCAGCAGCACCGCCAGCGCCGCAGCGGTCACAAAGCGGTTTTTCTTCAGCAGACGGGAGGCCGGAATGACCGAGCCCATGCCGAGGATGAGCGCGATCCCCTGGATGATGCCGATGCTCCCGGGATCGAAGCCCAGATAATAGATCATATAGTTGCCCACGTGCGGATAGTAGACATTGAAGGCGATAAAATACACCATCAGCACGAGGAACACCCAGACCAGCTCCCGCCGGGCAAGCAGGGCGCGCAGATCAAAGGCGCTGAAGAGCTGGCGGAAGAAGCTTCCCTGCCTGTTGGGGTGAAGCGCCGGGGAATCCTCCATCGCTGTCAGCGCCAGAACGCCGAAGAGGATGACAAGTCCGCCCATCACCACGAACAGGCGCATATAGTTGTCATTGCTGCCGATGAGCAAGCCGCCGGCCACAGTCCCGATAATGGTGCCGATGATGGGCTGCGTGGCGAGGGCGGCGCCGATATGGCCGCGGTTTTCGTCTGTCATCATGTCGTTGAGCCAGGCATTAAAGCTCGCGTCATTGCCCATGGAGCCGAAAAAGGACATCAGAGCGTCGGCAAGCACTACGGCCGCGGCCGCGAAAAAGAGCAGCTGCGCCGTGCTGTTGGGGCGGCCGCCCGTGATATATTCGGTCATGCCGAACAGGATCGTAAACAGGCCCCAGAGGATATAGCCGACCGCCGTGAAGATCTTGCGTTTGCCGCAGCGGTCGGACAGCGTGCCGAAAAGAAAGGTCGCCGCCGTGGTCGCGATGGCAGAGATGGCCACCATCCACGAAATGATGGTGGGGTCCTTGGCGATCTTCGCGTAAACGAAGGTGTTGAACCATTGATTTTCCATGTTCCAGCAAAGCTGGCCGACGATGCCGAGGCCCCAGACCAGGAGCCAGAAGCGCAGCGAGGCGGCGCGGGAGGTATGTTTCATCGTCTCTCTTCCTTTCTCCGTCCCGCGGCGGGCGGTACGGGAAACAGTCTGGGATCAGTATAGCAAAAGCTTTCCGGGAAAGCAACTTCTTGCAGGAGGATCCCGGCCGGGCGGATAGAAAACCGCGTGAATAACGGCACGGTCAACAGGCCGTGCCGTTTGTTCGTATCGTTTTCCGGTCTTCCCGGCGCTTCGTCCGAGGCTCAGCCTCGGGAGGCTTTCGCCACCAGCGCGGAGAGCGCGATCAGCGCGATGACGTTGGGGATGACCATGAGCTGGTTGAACAGGTCGGCGAGCTCCCAGACCAGATCGTTGGAGAGGATGGAGCCGAGGAAAATGAAGACCAGCGCCACCACGGAATAGACCGGGATGGCCTTATTGCCGAAGAGATACTGAACGTTCACCTTGCCGAAGAAGTTCCAGCTCAGGATGGTGGAGAAGGCGAAGAAGAGGAGGCAGAGCGCCACAAACAGGGAGCCGACGCCGTCGCCGAAGACGGAGGAAAAGGCAAGCTGGGCCATATTGGCCTTGTTGACGCCCTCCGCCGCGCCGGCGGCAAGTACGCCGTCGCCCGCATAGAGGGAGGTGATCACGACAAGCGCCGTCATCGTAAGCACCACGAAGGTGTCGATAAACAGGCCGATCATGGCAACGACGCCCTGGTCGTGCGGCTTCTTGACGTTCGCCATGGCGTGGGCGTGGGGCGTGGAGCCCATACCGGCTTCGTTGGAGAACAGGCCGCGCTTGACGCCCTGGCTGATCGCGGTCTTCAGCGCGTAGCCAAGCCCGCCGCCGATGATCGCGTTGGGCATAAAGGCATAGCGGAAGATCATGCCGATGGCCTCGGGTACCTGCTGGGCCTTGCAGATGAGGACGACCAGGCCGCCCACGAGGTACAGCACCGCCATCACCGGCACCAGCTTCTCCGTCACCGCGGCGATGCGCTGGATGCCGCCGAGGAAGATCAGCGCCGCCGCCCCGGTCACGAACACGCCGACAAGCCAGGTCGGAATATGCATGGCGTTGTTCACGGACGCTCCGATGGAGTTGGACTGCACCATGCTTCCCATAAAGCCGAGGGCGAGGAAGGTCGCCACGGAGAAGAAGCCGGCGAGGAAGCTGCCGAAGCCGTTGGGGAAGGCGCGCTTGATGTAATAGACCGGGCCGCCGTGGACCGTCCCGTCCTCGTCGACCTTGCGGGTCTCCTGTGCCAGGACCGCCTCGGAATAGATCGTGGCCATGCCGAAGAAGGCGATGATCCACATCCAGAAGATGGCGCCGGGGCCGCCGACCAGGATCGCGCCGCAGGCGCCGACGATGTTGCCGGTGCCGACCTGCGCCGCGACCGCCGTGGCCAGCGCCTGGAAGGAGCTCAGGCCGCTCGACTGCCTGTCGCCGAGAAGCTTGACGTTTCCAAAGACCGCCTTCCAGCCTTCCTTGAAGCACCGTACCTGTACGAAGCGGGTCTTGAAGGTGAAGAACAGCCCCGTCCCTACCAGAAGAATGATAAGAATGTAATCGGATAGATACGCATTGATCGTCTGAACCAGGTGAAGCATTGTATTTCCTCCCAACAAAATAAAAAAGAGCTGCCGTTGATTCAGCAACTCCGGATAGGACGACCGCGCAGATGCACCGCGCTTTGCCCGCTCTGTCCTTTGGCCTGAGAGATTCGGTCGAACCCGACCTTGCACCTTCGGCACTCATGCAGCATGAGATTCTCCAGAGTTCCTCCGCCCCCAGTTTACAGTGTATTCTGGGGACATCAAAGGATATGTACTTGTTACGAAAGGCAATATAGCATATTGCACAGCAAATTGCAATAGGGATTTAGCGAATTAAACAAAAAAATCCGAATTTCACAGTCGTTCAGTTTTTCCCGGTCGAGCCGAAGCCGCCGCGGCTCACGCTTCGCAGGTGCTCTACGGTCTCCAGCTCGAAATCGGGCTGTTTCTCCACGATACGGAACTGGCAGATCCTGTCGTTCTTGCGGATCAGCGTGTCCCGCGCGGCATAGACGGGAAGCCGCCACTCATCCTCCTCGCCGCAGAAGGAATTGTCGATGATGCCGAAGCTGTTGGATACGAGGATCCCGAAATTCTTGAAGGTGCTGCTGCGCGGCGCCACGTGCGCCTCGTAACCCTCCGGCAGGATCATCCCGACGCCGAGACGGATATAGCCACAGTCCCCCGCCTTCATCTCCACGGTCTCGGCAGCGCGCAGGTCGATCCAGTCCCCTTTCTCGATCTTCTCCACCGGCGTGATATCCTTTACAAAATATTTGATATAGACCTTCATAGCCTTCTCCTTGACGAACAATGATCAAAAGTGTAAAATTCTATCAGATGTTAACGGAAGTATACCATAAAAAGGAGGAACTATCCATGCCAAGTTTTCAGGATTTCACTTATCTTTCCAGCAACGGCAAAACGCGGATTCACGCGCGCAAATGCATTCCCGACGGCGCGCCGAGGGCGGTGATCCAGATCGTGCACGGCATCGCCGAGCACATCAACCGCTATGACGACTTTGCCCGCTTCCTCGCCGAGCACGGCTTTGTGGCCGTCGGCGAAGACCACCTCGGCCACGGGCAGACCGCCGAAACCAAAGAGGATCTCGGCTTCTTCGCTGAGGAGGACGGCTGGAACTGCGTAGTAAACGATCTCAATCTTCTGCGGGATCAGATGCACGGGGAATATCCCGACCTGCCCTACCTCTTCTTCGGCCACAGCATGGGCAGCTTCCTGGTGCGCACCTACCTCATCCGCTTCCCCGACAAGTATGACGCCGCCATCATCAGCGGTACCGGCCAGCAGAGCCCCGCTCTCGTTCTGGGCGGGCTTGCCGCCGCGCAGTTCCTGGTCAGATCCAAGGGGGCGCGCGCCGACGGGCAGGTGCTCAACGACATGGCCTTCGGCACCTACTGCAAACGCATTCCCGACGCCCGCACGACGAGCGACTGGGTGAGCCGGGACCGGGAGACCGTAGACAAATATCTTGCCGACCCGCTCTGCGGCTTCGTCGCCAAGGTCGGGCTGTTTCGCGATATGATGAGCGGCATCCGTTTCATCAGCAGCCAGAAAAACATCGACCGGATGAACAAGGAGGCGCCCGTCTACTTCATGTCCGGCGAAGAGGATCCCGTCGGCGATTACGGCGCCGGTGTGGAAAGGGCGTACCGCGCCTTCTGCCGCGCCGGGCTCAAGGACGTGATGATCCGCCTCTATCCCGGCGGGCGGCACGAGATGCTCAACGAGATCAACCGCGAGGACGTCTACCGCGATATTCTCAACTGGCTCGAATCCAAAATGGGAAAAATTTCATAAACGCGCGAGTCCCTCCCGTGAACGCGGGAGGGACTTTCGTATCGTTTTTGCCCTGCCGCGCATGGACGGAAGCAGCGAATGCCTCCTCTGCATACAGAAGGGGCGCATCTCAGATCCGTTTTTCCATCGCGAGGAGGTTCTGCCCGTCCCGGTGCTCGTAAGACACCGTGTCCATGGTCTTCTTAACCATATAGATACCGAGGCCGCCGACCTCCCGTTCCTCCGCGGGGAGCGTGATATCGGGGTCTGCCCGCTGCAGAGGATCGTAGGGAACGCCGGAATCCGAGAAGCGGATCCGCGCACAGCGCGGCTCGCCGCCGATCTCGATCCCGATCCCGGCCTCTCCGACTCCCGGGGCATAGGCATAGCTCGCGATGTTGACGAAAATCTCCTCCACCGCGACGTCGATCTGCATCCGGGTCTTCATCGGGCAGCCCGCCGCTTCGAGTTCTTCATCCACAAACGCGAGAACCCGATCCAGATATTCCACTTTTGCTTCGATCGTCAGTTTTTTCATGGGCCCTCCCGTCGCGCGAAGCCGCGCATCGCCATACAGTCCTCCGCAGCCGGACGGCGGATCATTCGATGGTCAGAATATCGCAGAAGCCTGTCACGTCGAGGATCTCCCGAATCACGTCGTTGACGCCGCAAAGCTTCATGCTCCCCTGCCGGTTCATGATCTTCTGCGCGCCGAGCAGAACGCGCAGGCCGGCCGACGAGATATACTCCAGGCCGGAGAAGTCCAGCACCAGTTCGGTAACCCCGGCGATCGCGCCCTTGAGTGCCTCTTCCAGATTCGGCGAGGTCGAAGTGTCCAGCCTGCCGTCGAGCGCGACGGTCAGCTTGCCGCCTTCCTGATTCATCTTGATATCCAGCATTGTGGTTCCTCCGTTTCCGTTTCGTTCAGACGAAAAGCGCTGCGCGCCGCAGGCTTTCGGTTCTTGTTGCAATTTTATCACATCGGCGCGCGTTTGCATAGGGCGACTTTTCTTTTTCTTATCCGCACCGGGATCGCAGGGGTTGCCCGCCGCACTGTTTGTATACTTTTCCCAATGTTTTCCTACGGATAAGCCGCGAGATTTAGTGATGAGCCGCCGAATTTTTGTTTTACAAACACTCGAAGATGTAGTATAGTACTTGGGTAAAAAAACTATACTTAGAGGTGTTGCTTTATGAGCCGTATGGTTGGTACCGTTTCCCGCGGCGTCCGCGCTCCCATCATCCGCGAGGGAGACGATCTGAAGACGATCGTCACCGATTCCGTGCTGGAAGCCGCCCGTCAGGAAGGCTTCGCGCTCCGCGACCGCGACGTGGTCGCCATGACCGAGGCCATCGTCGCCCGCGCGCAGGGAAACTACGCTACTGTGGACGATATTGCCGCCGACGTCAGGGAAAAGCTCGGCGGTGAGACCGTTGGCGTCATCTTCCCCATCCTCAGCCGCAACCGCTTTGCCATCTGCCTGCGCGGTATCGCCAAGGGCGCGAAGAAGATCATTCTCATGCTCTCCTACCCCTCCGACGAGGTGGGCAACCATCTGATCGACTGGGACGCGCTTGACAGCAAGGGCGTCGATCCCTACCGCGACGTGCTGAGCCTTGAGAAATACAGGGAGCTCTTCGGCTACAACAAGCACCGCTTTACCGGCGTGGATTACGTGGATTACTATTCCGGGCTGATCCGGGAAGCCGGCGCCGAGGTGGAGGTCGTCTTTGCCAACGACGCCCGCCAGATCCTCAGCTACACCAAAAACGTGATCCACTGCGATATTCACACCCGCGCGCGTACAAGCCGCATCCTCAAAGCCGCCGGCGGCGAGCGCGTTTTCGGCCTGGACGAGATCATGACCGCCTCCGTCAACGGCAGCGGCTACAACGAAAAGTACGGCCTGCTGGGCTCCAACAAGGCCACCGAGGACAAGGTCAAGCTCTTCCCGCGCGACTGCCAGGACCTGGTCGAGGCCATCCAGAAGGAGCTGCTGGAAAAGACCGGCAAGCACATCGAGGTCATGGTCTACGGCGACGGCGCCTTCAAGGACCCCATCGGCAAGATCTGGGAGCTGGCCGACCCCGTGGTCTCTCCCGCCTATACCGCGGGCCTGGAGGGCACGCCCAACGAGCTCAAGCTGAAGTATCTGGCCGATAACGACTTTGCCGCGCTCTCCGGCGAGGCGCTGCGTGAGGCCATCAAGGGCGAGATCGCCAAGAAAGACGGCGACCTCGTCGGCCAGATGGTTTCCGAAGGCACCACCCCCCGCCGCCTGACCGACCTGATCGGTTCCCTCTGCGATCTGACCTCCGGCTCCGGCGATAAAGGTACGCCTATCGTGCTGATCCAGGGCTATTTCGACAACTATACCGCGGAATAATCCTCCCTGTCACAGAAACGACTGAGCTCGGCGCTTTCCGGCGCCGAGCTTTTTACAAAGATTTTACAGGTCGTTCACCGTTTCTTCAGCAAATTTTTCGCGGCCTGTGGTATTATTATGTCAACAAGACAGTACGAACTTCGATGATGCGATTCTCCGATGCCGCGGCCTTGCCGCGGATACGCCTACGGAGAACATGGAAGGGATTCTTAGATTCACTTGAGCGTAGCCCAAACGGCGGGCTGCGCTCAAGACCATTTTCCGGACCGGTCCCGCCGTGCGGCGAACACAACGAGCCGCCGGTTTTCGCCGGCGGCTCGTCGCTGATTGTTTATTCTTTATACTCGAACATCAGGTCGTACATGCTGACGGTGTCGCCGTCCCGGACGCCCATCTGCTCCATGCGCTCGAACACGCCCGCTTCCCGCAGGACGCGGTCAAAGTACATGCGGCTCTCGTAGTCGGAGAAGTTGACGGTCGCCACAAGGCGCTGCAGCCACGGGCCCTCGACGATCCACAGATCGTCGTCGTGCAGGATGCTCAGCTCCTCGGAGGTGTCCACCGTGGGCTCGGGCGGCACGTAATCCGCCTCGTAATAGACAACCGGCGGCAGCGTCGCAAGCAGGCGGGCGCACTCCCGGACGAGCTCACGCGTACCCACGTGCGTTGCGGCGCTCATCTCGAAAAAAGGATACCCCTGCCCCTGCGCGTGAGACTTCAGGCGCTCAATGTTTTCCCGGTCATCCCCCAGCAGGTCGCACTTGTTCGCGACCACGAGCTGCGGCCGCTCGGCAAGCTCGGGATTATACTCCCTGAGCTCCGCGTTGATGGCCTCGAAATCCTCGATCGGGTCCCGCCCCTCGCTGCCGGATACGTCGACCAGATGCAGCAGCAGGCGGCAACGGTCGATATGACGCAGGAAATCATGTCCGAGTCCCGCGCCCTCGGACGCGCCTTCGATGATGCCGGGAATATCCGCCATGACGAAGGAGACGCCCTCGTCGACGTACACGACGCCGAGATTCGGGAACAGCGTGGTAAAGTGGTAGTTGGCGATCTTGGGATGCGCCTTGCTCACGACGGACAGGAGCGTGGACTTGCCGACGTTCGGAAAGCCGACCAGCCCCACGTCCGCCAAAAGCTTCAGCTCCAGCGTGATATCGTGGCTCTCGCCGGGCAGGCCGGGCTTGGCAAAGCGGGGCACCTGCCTCGTCGGCGTGGCAAAATGCATATTGCCCCAGCCGCCGCGGCCGCCTTTCGCCGCCACCCAGCTTTTTCCGTCGGACATATCGTGCATGACGGCGCCGGTCACGGTGTCCCGCACCAGCGTGCCGCGCGGCACCTTGATGGTCAGCGTTTCGCCGTCCTTGCCGTAGCAGCGCTTGCCCATGCCGTTTGCGCCGTTGCCGGCGACATATTTGCGCTTGTAGCGGAAGTCCATCAGTGTGGACATGTTGTCGTCCACCATGAAAACGACGTCGCCGCCCCGGCCGCCGTCGCCCCCGTCGGGGCCGCCAGCCGCGATGTACTTCTCCCTGTGGAACGCGACCGCGCCGTCCCCGCCTTTGCCGGCGTGGACGCTGATGCGCGCTTTATCAACGAATGCGGATGCCATGTTTCTACCCCCTTGAATCGCGCCCTGCGTTTGAGAGAAACACACTTTTCTCCTCGGGCATGAACGGTAAGCGCTCAGCGTGAAAAAATGCCGGACGTCCGTCCGGCATTTTTACGGTCATTTACTGAGCGATTTCTTCGTAAACAGAGACCTTCTTGCGGTCCTTGCCCATGCGCTCGAACTTCACAGTGCCGTCCACGAGGGCGAACAGAGTGTCATCCTTACCCTTGCCCACGTTGGTGCCCGGGTGGATCTTGGTTCCGCGCTGTCTGACAAGGATGTTGCCGGCCAGGACAAACTGCCCATCGGCTCTCTTGGCACCAAGACGCTTCGACTCGGAGTCGCGGCCGTTCTTGGTAGAACCCATACCTTTTTTATGTGCCATTTAGGTTACACCTCCATAAGTCAAAATCAGTTGCGGAATGCTTAAGCGTTGATGGCTTCGATCTGAACCTTGGTATAGGGCTGACGATGGCCCTGGGTACGACGGTAGCCCTTTTTGGGCTTCATCTTGTACACGCGGACCTTTGCGCCCTTGCCGTTCTTCACCACATTGGCAGTGACGGAAGCGCCCTCGATCACAGGAGCGCCGAACACGGCGGTCTCACCGTCGACAACGGCCAGGACCTGATCGAACTTGACGGACTCGCCGGCAGCGACGTCCAGCTTCTCGACAAAGATCACATCGCCCTCAGCCACGCGGTACTGCTTGCCGCCGGTCACGATAACAGCATGCTTCATAAATGATTTCCTCCCTCTTTACAGGACTCGCTCTGGGGGTGAAGCCGGAGCTTTCTTCCATACCCTTTCAATGCGGCTTTAATAAGATACCACGGAAGACTTGCAATGTCAACAATTTTTCGCGTGAATTTTCTGCTTTTTGCATAAATTCCGGGCGGTATCTCAATACCGCCCGGAGAAAGAATCGCCGCTTCCTCAGCCTGCGAAGCTGATGCCCTCTTCGAGCAGCAGCGGGCGTCCGTCCTCCCCGCTCTGGCTGATCAGGCAGCGGTGGACCACACCGTTCTCGCCGCGGTAGCTCAGCGCAAGATTCGGATAGCCGTCGGGAATATCGGTAGAGATCTGCAGGCCGCTGTTCTCCATGCAGGAGCAGTACCATAGCGGATCGGAGAGATAGAAGCTCCCAATATCATCATGATAATACGTCTGGTACAGCGTAACGTCATAAGCGCGTTCGCCGCTGTACAGACATATCTGCGACATGCCCTCCTCCAGTGTCAGCATGTCGAGGATCGGGAAGCTGCCGTCCTGTACGCTGTCCATAGACAGGATGCTGAAGCTGCCGCTGCTGTTTTTCGAGTCGGGAAACCACTTGAGATCGACCAGGCCGCCGAGTTCCTCATAGGGGAAGACAAAGGTCTGCATGCCGGCCGCATAGGAGGAGATCTCGTAGAGATCGGAGAACACGACCAGGCCGCGGTCGTCCAGGTACCAGGAGCCGTCGCGGATCAGCGCGCCGAAGCTCGTCTCCCGGTTCGACTCCTCGACAAAGCCGTCGATCGCGGCGGCCAGCGTCGGGTCGGTCTGAACCATCTCGATCATCCGCTGCACCAGATAGGAACGCAGCGCGGGCAGATCCGGGCTCAGCTGCTCAAGTGTCACCAAATCGCCGCTGCGCGTATCGAAGACGTAGGCGCGGCTCAGGTAATACCCGTGCGCGCCGCCGGAATAGGTATAGGTGCCGAGATTCAGCGTGAGCACACGGCCGTCGGCGCGGGAAATGCGCGCGTCGCGGACACTCTCGAACTCCAGCAGCAGGTCATTGCCGCTCTCGTAGGCGTAGGTGAAGTTGTCCTCCGCCATTTCGAGCATGCCGTTGTAGCCGGAGGAGGGGCCGTCGCCGTAGTCATTGCCGGTATAGTAGGTCTCGTCGAGCATACCGATGTACTCGTTGATCTTCGCAGCGGCCTCGTCACGCCCGGGGATCGTCACACGCGGCGTCAGATAGGAGAAGGTCAGGATCTTCTGCTCATGGGCGGCGGGGTCGGTCTCGATCATCTCCGTCTTTTGAAAGCTGACGATCACGGGAAGCGTCATGTCCTCCGTATCGCCCGCGGCCTCGGGCGCGGCGGCGGCAGTCTCGGCCGGCTGCGCGTCCGTCGGCTCCGGCGTCTCGGATTGAGACTCAGGGCGTACGGTCACCGTCGGCAGCGGCGGCAGCTCCACATCCTTCAGCCGATCGAGCCTGCCGCAGGCGCAAAGCGAAAGACACAGGATCAGACAGAGCAAAAGCGAAAGAGTTCTTTTCATATTATTGTTCCTTTCCAATATCGTCGTAAGGGATCTCGACGGAGAGCGCCGCGTTAGTATAGCGCGGGTCCGCCGTCACTTCCCGGATGATCGTGAGGCTCGGCGGCAGGGACACCTCCTGGCTCTCGTCGCGCAGCTCGATCTCAAGATAGGCGCGGTCGTCCCAGAACGGGAAAACGTCCAGTTCAAAGACCTGGCCTTCGTACCGGAAGCACCACCGCGTCTTCCGGATCACGCGGCGGGAAGGATCGGCCCGCAGGAGCAGGCGCGCGTACTCTTCCTCCGTGATCTCCTCTTCCTCCTCGACACGGCGCAGATCGGAGAGCTTCGTCTTGGTCGTGTGTGTGCAGACATAGACGCCGTCTCTGCCGCGTTTGCGCACGCGTTCGGTCGTCCCCGGGGCCGCGAGCAGGTAGGTCTGAATGATCTCCGTCCCCTCGGCTTCCCGCTCGAGCCAGGCGCGATCCGGCATGCGGATCAGATATTTTCTTTCGATTTCGTAGTGGATCTCATTCATGGCCTGTCATTTTACCATTCTCGATTTGTCGATACGGCGGGAAGAAGCGAAAAAGGATGCTGCCTCCGCCTTTTCAACATAGAACCGGCGCCCAGAGAGCGCCGGTTGTGGATAGTCCTTGTTTCAGGCTCTGGGATGGGCCTTGTTGTATACGTCCTTGAGCTGCTTTTTCACAAGGTGCGAGTACACCTGCGTGGAGGAGATGTCCGCATGACCCAGCATCTCCTGGATCGCGTGGATATCGGCGCCGTTTTCGAGCAGATGCGCGGCAAAGGAATGACGCAGCGTGTGGGGCGTGATGTCTTTTTCGATGTTGGCCTTCTTCTGATAATACTTAATGATCTTCCAGAAGCCCTGGCGCGACATCCTGTCGCCGCTGACGTTGACAAAGAGCGAGGGCTCGTCCGGCACGGCGATCATCTGCGGCCGCACAAGCGTGATATAATCCTCCAGCGCCTTGATGGCGGCGGGATACATCGGGATCACACGCTCCTTGTTGCGGCTGTGGCAGCGGACCACGCCTGCGCCGAGATTCACATCGCCGATGTCAAGATCTATGAGCTCCGTCACGCGCATGCCTGTGGCGTACAGCAGCTCCAGCATGGCGCGGTCGCGGTAGCCCTTGGCGTCGACGCAGCGCGGCTGTTCGAGCAGGAGCTCCACTTCCCTGCTGGTCAGGATCTGCGGCAGGCGCTCGGTGTTCTTGTCCGTCACGAGCTTGGTCGCGGGATTTGCCGTAATGATCTGCTGGATGAACAGATAGGAATACAGGCTCTTCATCGAGGCGATGCTGCGCGAGACCGTCGCAACAGACTTGCCGGACTCTCTCTGCCAGAGCACATACTCGGCGAGCGTCTCGGCGTCCGCGGAAACGATATCCGTCTCCGTGTGCGTGTCGAGATAGGCCGCCAACTGGCGGATATCGCGCATATACGAGCTCAGGGTGTTTGCCGAAACGTTTTTCTCATCCTTCAGGTAATGTTCAAAACGCTCGATGATCTCAGTGTTTTGCAAACAATCCCCTCCTTTATCTCTCTACCGGTCATCGCAGGAAAAAGGTACATGCCGCAGCGGCGAACGATGCGCCCCAGACCGCGGATCGCTTCAGGACAAGCCTTCTGCGTCGGGAAGCTTCTCCCCGCGTGAGCGCGGACAGACATTCCTCCGACAGACGCATACCGAAAACCGCCGTGACAAAAAACAGCGGCGTCAGCAGGAGCAGCGGAACGACTGTCGATAAGCTGTCGATCGCCGCCACTTCCCGCATGGCGGAAGCGCCGAGCACAAGCGCGCCGATCGGGATCAGCCAGAGTCCGCAGAGGCTTCCGCCCAGCAGGGCCGGAAGCAGGAACAGACAGGGCAGCAGCTTTTCGCAGCCGGCTGTCAGCTCGGCCATCGGCGGCCAGAAGCGAAACAGAAGCGCGCCGGAAAGGAAAAACAGCAGAAGAAACAGCCTGTGACCGTTGTCGTGATCCTTTCTCCGCGTTCTCATCTGTTTTTTATCCGCTTTGAAATCGTTATGTAATCTTTGTCAAGGAAAATACACTTTACATAACTGTGTTGTGGTAACAATATATTACAAAATTGCAAAGATATCAAGCCCTTTTTTCGTATTTTTTCAGATTATTTTTTCTATTATGTAAACCTATATCGCGCCATATCACAACAGCTTGTGGTAAAAATGCTTTTATATCAAAATTATTCCATATGTAGTATTGAGGCGTCTTTTGTTCAATAATCGACTTGTGGAAATTATGTTAACCTTTACCGTTTTGTTTCTTTTTCTTTGTGAAATCTCTTCGCTTTGTCTTGGCTTTTTTCCCGCCGAACAGGATGCTTCCGGTCAGGCAGCCAGCGAAGGTGAAGCTCAGCACGCTCAGTATGCCGGAGGGATCCATCTCCTTCCCGGCGATCAGATAGCCCGCTGTGAGCAGGACCAGGCTCAAACCGGCTCCGCAGAGCAGACCTGAAACAAGCCGCCTCTCCCCATCCCCCGCGGCCGCGGCAGCCAGCATGGCGCAAAGGAAGCTGATCGCAGAGCTGACATATCCGAGCGCGGCCGAGCTCGCACAATGCGCGCGGATCACACAGGCTGACAAAAAGCAGAGCGTGATCGCCGCGATGATCCATACGAGCAGTGCACGCAGCAGCGAACGCAGACTGCTTTTTTCCATGACGCTTTGAACGGACAAAGCAACACCCCCGACAGATAAGATGCTACATCTTATTTCCGTCGGGGGTGTTTCATGCCGGTTTATATCAGGCTTTATTTGCCCTTTTTCGACTTGGCGGCCTCTTCCGCGGCCTCCATCTTGGCAGTGGTGGAAATGGCCCACTTCTTGGTCTGCAGACGGACGCGGTCTTCGCCGGTCTCGAAGGTGATGGTGTCCTCGGTGATCTGGACGATCTTGCCGACGATGCCGCCGATGGTGGTGATCTCATCGCCGAGCGCGAGGGAGTTGCGCATCTCCTCGGTCTTTTTCTTTTTCTTGTTCTCCGGGCGGATGATCATGAAGTAGAAGATCGCGAACATCGCGACCAGCATGATAATCATGGAACCGCCGCCGGCAGCGGCAGTGGTAGCGGCAGCTTCAAGGAAGAAGAACATACAGGATATACCTCCAAAAAACAAAGTGATTGTATTATAGCTTGTTAACCGGGTAAATGCAAGAGATTAGATCCGTTTATCCAAAATTTCTGTAAACTCCTGCCGAAACGCGGCGAAGCGTCCCGCATCCAGGGCCTCGCGGATGCGCGCGGTCAGGCTGTTGTAAAAATACAGATTGTGCGCGACGGCAAGCCGCATCGCCAGCATCTCCTCCGCCTTGAAGAGGTGCCGCACATAGGCGCGGGAGTAACGGCGGCAGACCGGGCAGTCACAGCCGGGATCGATGGGCTGCTCATCCCTGGCGTACTTTTCGTTTTTGATGTTGATGATGCCGCCCCAGGTGAAGAGGTGGCCGTGCCGCCCGTTGCGCGCGGGCATGACGCAGTCGAAGAAATCCACGCCGCGCCAGACGCTCTCGATGATGTTCCCCGGCGTGCCGACGCCCATCAGATAGCGCGGCCGGTCCTTGGGCATGTACTCCTCGACCGCCTCGATGGTGTCGTACATCTCCTGATGCGTCTCCCCCACCGCAAGGCCGCCGATGGCGTAGCCGGGCAGCTCAAGCTGCGCGATCTGCTTCATGTGCTCGATGCGCAGATCGTGGAAGACCGCGCCCTGGTTGATGCCGAAGAGCATCTGCCCGGGATTGACCGCGTCCTCCTCGCCGTTGTACGCCGCGAGCGCCGCCTTGCAGCGCTCCAGCCAGCGATAGGTGCGCTCGCAGGAGCGCTTGACGTATTCGTAGGGCGAGGGGATCTTGACGCACTCGTCAAAGGCCATGGCGATATCGGAGCCGAGATTGGCCTGGATGCGCATGCTCTCCTCCGGGCCCATGAAGATGTGCCGCCCGTCGACGTGGGAGTTGAACCTGACGCCCTCCTCCGTGATTTTGCGCAGCTGTGCCAGCGAGAAGATCTGAAAGCCGCCGCTGTCGGTCAGGATGGGACCGTCCCAGGTCATGAACTTATGCAGGCCGCCCATCTCTTTGATGAGCGTATCGCCCGGGCGGACATGCAGGTGATAGGTGTTCGACAGCTCGACCTGACAGCCGATCTCCTTCAGGTCGCGCGCCGAGAGAGCGCCCTTGATCGCGCCCTGCGTGCCGACGTTCATGAAGACCGGAGTCTGCACCGTGCCGTGCGGCGTCTCCAGCTGACCGCGCCGCGCGCGGCCCTCTTCCTGTTTTATCAGTGTGTATTTTCCCATGGACAGATCCTTTTCTCTTATTCGAAGAAGCAGGCGTCGCCGAAGCTGAAGAAGCGATAGCGCTCTTTCACGGCGGCCTCGTAAGCGCGCAGCACGTTCTC
>JAEEGL016949297.1_pt1 | contig 17082 bp, 14 predicted proteins | sample 9134231 | NCBI WGS metagenome assembly JAEEGL01 (sample SAMN16246548, study PRJNA631951) | gut metagenome | biome: gut microbiome; feature: rumen; material: fiber-attached | host: Bos | place: Iran: Karaj | collected 2018-10
ATTAGCAAAAGGACTAACTTTTCTGGCATGGACAGGTGCAGGGTTTCTGATTGTGATAGGTGTTTTTACGGCAAAATTGTTGTTTGACCTGTCAAGACTGACCGTAAGCATCAAAAAATCGTCAGACATTGTCCAAAACGAATTAGAGCCTATTATGAAAAATGTAGGGGCAGCAGCCCTGACTATAAACAATATAGTTCAGGCAACAAACAAAAAAGTAGGAAAACTCACTGATATTTATGACAATGTATCAGATGCAGTTGTGAACACTGCAAAAAGAATTTCAACCGTTTCAGGATATGCACTCAAAGAGATTGCAAAAGGACTTTTTGCAGGGTTTAAGGCTATTATTAACAGAAAATAGCCTGACTAAATCCATCCGGGTAATACAAAATATTTATATTTTCATTAGAATAAAAAAGTAAAGGAGAAATAATATGTCAGTAGGAAAATTTGTTACAGGTGTCGCAATAGGGGCGGCTATTGGTGCTATCGCAGGTATTCTTTTAGCACCTCAATCAGGCGAAGAAACAAGAGAAAAAATCGGGAATGTTGCTAAAGATGTTGCTGATAAAACAGATAAAACCGTAAAAGATTTACAGGAAAAAGCAGATTCTATTGTTTCTGATATGCAGGAAAAAGGTGATGAAATCATCGCTAAAATTCAGGATTTAATCAACAGACAAAAAGAACAACCTGAAGGATAAGTTTGAAAATTATTAATAAAAAGTCCTCTTAACAAAGAGGGCTTTTTAGTTTTCTATAAATGTTCTCATAATTTCGTTTTGCTTACATAGTTTATCATAAGTATCCAAAATTTCAGACGGTATATTTTCAAAAGCATCCGATTTTGTTATTTTATATTTACTCAAATCAAGGTCAATCAAACCTTCTGATTCATTATACAATTTTTCTTTAATAACATAAGGATACCAGTTGCAATCTTCTAATTTCCCTTTATGTATAGATTTAATAATATCGTCAATATATTTTTGGGAATATTTAGGTATATTAGGATGTCGCTGGATAAATTCAGGCAACGGAGTATTGCTTCTGCCGGAGTTCCAGTCACGTGAAGCGAGCATAAAGTTAGAAAGATTATCCTCACCTACTTCAACATCCAAAGAATCAGGGTTAGCAGGTCTTATATGCTCGATAGAAGCAACCGACGGTCTTAAAAGTCTTGCGGCGATTTCCTGAGGGGAACGGTTTGCATACTTAACAACAAACGCATTAAAGTCATTAGTTGATTTTGGCAGTTGGTTTGCAATAGCCCAAATATCAGCAACGAGGGCTTTATTTGGATTATCTTTTGTTACATCATGCAGTTCCGTCAATATATCTTTACGTTTAAATATTTGATCCTGAGTATCGTCTATAATTTTCTTTCTTGCTTCAGTTGTAACTTTTCTGACGGCAAGTGCTGTTTTTGAATCAAATTTATTAGATGCCCTGTCAATATCCTCCAGAACTCTGACCTGCGAAAGTCTTAATTCTGTAAGACAATCCGGTTTTAACTGTTGCAGACAGTCATTAAGAGAACCATCAGGGTTATTAATCTCATAGCCCTTAAACACCTGATAGACCTGCTTTTCAAGTCTTTGCATACAAGGTCTGTAAAGGTCAATAATTTCCATTCTTTCGCCTATTGAATTACATTTAGCAAGTTTTGACTCAATTCTGTCCATATTTTTTGAGGTAATCATTTTAACCCCGCTGTACGGACAGGTAATATTTTCTAATTCTTTAAGACACTCACCCTTTTTAGTCGAACCTGAACTGCGCTTGCCTGTAAAACTAATATCAGACGAAGAGCAAGCCTTTTCAAACGTATCCTTATCCGGTCCCTGCATTGCCGTAGAATACGAATTGCTGTTGCGTGATAACATCGGAATATTTATCACCGGTGTGTTTGAAAAAAATTTGTTCAGGAATAAATTCATAGTTGGTACCTGTTTATATAAAAACAAATTTTAATGCTTTTTTGCCGAAAACAGACCATTTATTGCGAAATGTTACCAAAAATAAAAGGGCTGGAATACACTTATTCCAGCCCTTTTAAACTTTTATTCAGTCCAATTATACTAATTTAACTGTAACTGATTTTTGTTTTCTTGTATAAGATAATTTATCTTCTCTTGATAACCAGCCAAGACCCATTGAAATGAAATTTTGGTCTAAATCTAAATCTTTAGACATTTTGTTAAGAGTAACTTCACCCTTTTCTGATAAGTAATTGTAAATCATACCTGCTGATTCGATAATTTGGTCTTGCATTTCTAATCTTGATTTCATTTTCGTCTCCTTGTTTTTTTAGTTGTTAAACCTTAAATTATGATATAAATTTATAATAGCAGAGAAAAGTTCTTTTTGCAAATATAAAAATAAAAAAAATTTCTCATTTTTATTTTATTTTTACCGGGCTACAAATAATACTGTAAAAGGGTTACAAGGAAATACAAACTCTTAAATTTTGATAAAATTATCATGAAAAAATACATCAAACAGATAATTTTTTGACATGTATCCTACATTTGTATCATGACAAAATGTTAAGTATAAGATTTTTTTCAGGGTTTGATATAAAATATAAAAGGAGAGAGTGAGGGTTTCCCTTAAAAAGTTCATGAACAAAGTTTTAAAAAATATCATTATAGTACTAATACTATTTATTACCGTCTTACTCAACTCTGCCACACGTTGTAGTGCAGAATTATACAAAGTTAAGCCGGTACATTTTGATATTTCAGGTTCGGTTATTTTTGTTCCTATAAAATCACAAACTGCTCTTGGGGAAAATCTTAAGGTATCGAAATTAGAAAACACAAACGGAGTAGAGATAGAACTGCTATCCGCTACAATAGACAAACAACCTACTGAAATAAACTTTTCGGAAGGTTCAATAAAAGAATTTTTCATTGAACAACTCCCTGCATCGTCAAAAATAACACTTATTTTTAATGACAAATACAACGCAGATAACTTAAAAGTATCTAATATAAATAATAATCTCGTAATCACTACAACCCCTATTCAACCTTACTGCATGAACTATTACGTCAACACCTACAGGGAAACCACCTCTTCAAAGGACTATAAAGAAGATTTGTCACTTACCGTAAAAACAATAGCAAAAGAAACAGTGCTTATTGACTCGCTGGAAACAAACCAAAATTCTTCCTCTATGAAAGAAATTAATCAGGCATTTGAAAACTCAACCGCCCCGACAAACGAGGTTTACACAACCTGCACAATAGAAGACCTTACAAAAGACGTGCGATTAAGGAGTAAATATTATCTTTTTGATGCAAAAAAAATTGATAACATATTTAAAGTATCAGGGGTTGGGACAGTATCAATCCAAAAACCATTTATGCTTGACAATCCGCAAAGAATGGTTTTTGATATTCCAAATTCAATGATTAATCCTGATTTGCACAATAAAGAAATAATACTTGATAACGGCGACATTCTTAAAATGGCACAATTTAATCCTAATACCGCAAGACTTGTTGTCACATCAGAGCAGGCAGCACAGTATCTTCCTGTCTATAGTGCGGACAGTCAGGGCATATATATTGCAAACCCACGAAATCTTTTAACTACTCACCTGCCAAAGTATAAGGCTAATATCGTTAAATTTAACTGCCAAAAAGTTAATAATCAAAGCAGTTTCTTCTTTGAATTTGATAAACCTTTAACGTACGCAATAAAAAGAACTACAGAATATTTATACCTTTATTTTCTTAATGCTGAAAAATATAACGACGGACATTTTCACTCTGCAATAAAAAACACTGCTTATTCAGATATGACTATCCATCTTTTATCTACGGGAATGAGGGTAAAATTACCGCTCAAGAACAAAGAGAATTTAAACACTTATGTTTCACCTGACGGAAAACTTTTCAAAATATCAACCGACACACCTAAAATTATTGAACAGGAAAAGAATGAAGAAAAAATAAAAGACTTGACGAAAAAAGAAGGAGGAATAACCGCACCTCCAAAATATACAAACACAAAAAATAAAAATGTTATTGTAATAGATGCAGGACACGGAGGAAAAGACTGTGGTGCTTTACGGGGAACTATTACAGAAAAATCTATCGTACTTGATGTATCTAAAAAGTTACAAAACATCTTACAGAAAAAAGGTTATAAAGTTTATATGACAAGGACTGATGATACCTATGTATCATTAGAAGACAGAACAATTTTTACGGAGGGGATAAATCCTGCCGTTTTTGTGAGTGTTCACGTAAACTCCTGTAATACTGAAGCACCGAAAGGGATAGAAACACACTATTACCACGATAACAGTATAGAACTCGCAGACTGTGTTCACAAGAACCTTATAAAACGGATAAACACCGCAAACAGAGGTTTGTTTAAATCCCGTTTTTATGTTATAAACCATACTACAGTACCTGCAATACTTGTTGAAATAGGGTTTATCTCAAACCCGTCAGAACGTCAGGAATTAACCACACAACAAAGGCAACAGGGAACAGCAGAAGGTATTGCTGACGGTATAATTGAATTTATCAAAGCAACCTATGGTACAAAATAAGAGAGAGAAAATGAACAACAAAAATATACAATTTAATAAAATCGGTTTTTGTGACTCCGGTGTCGGAGGACTTACTGTATATTCAAAATTCAGAAAAATTTTAGATACCGAGGACTGTATGTTTTTTGGGGATTTAAAAAACTCTCCATACGGAGATAAAACACAGGAACAACTTATAGGCTATTCAAGAAAAGTATTTAATTTCTTTAAAAACAAAAATGTAAAAGCAGTTATTATGGCATGCAATACAACCTCTGCCCAAACTTATCCGACAATAAAAAACGAATACGATTTTAAAATTTATCCTGTTATTCAGTCCTGCGCAAAAATTATTGCAGGACTAGGTATAAAAAAATTAGGCATTTTTGCGACTGCCTCAACAATAAATTCAGGTGTTTACGAAGCAGAGATACACAAATACAACAAAGATATAACAATCTTCCCGCAAAGTTGTCCTCAATGGGTAAACATAGTAGAAACACACTCTCAAAACCAACCGGATAAAATTGAGATAATCAGAACCGATTTAGAAAAAATGCTAAAAAATAACCCCGAAAAAATAATACTGGGTTGCACTCATTATCCGTACTTAACGGATATTCTCTCACAATACGCACCAAAAGAGATGTTTATTGACCCTGCTGAATTTTTTGTAGAATTTATAAAAGAGGACCTGAAGAAATCAAATCTGCTCAACCCACAAACAAAAAAAGGAACAGAGGAATTTTACGTAAGCGCAAACCCGGAAAACTTTAAACAGGCATCTAAAATGTTCTATCAGGTGAACAGGGTGAACCTGATTAATTAAGTAAATTAAGTTATTATTCACAAATATAAAACATCATGTCGGCTTTGCCGACACTCTTAACTACTTATCTACTTAACTACATTTAAACAATAATTCACCCCCTCATTTATTTAACCGAAATTTTACGAAAATCGTTTATATCACAAGGAATAAATGGTATTAATAAGGTGTAGTACTATATATTTTTTTCGGAGAATGACGAATAATTTTTACAACATCAACATAGGGAAATACAATCCTGCCGAGCACAATCATTCGGGAGGCAATTCTCCGTCCGGAATCAATCAACAACAAAATGTGCCAACCAATCCTTATCAGGAGCATCATCCGGCACAAACGAACCCAAATGACATACCGGAGCAACTGACTTTACCGACTGAGGACACATCAGGTCATGCCAGACTAAACGCACTTGATTCCACAATACTTATAAACGAAGCATATCAAAATATTGACGATGAAGTATTCAGGACAGAATATCAAATAAGCAGGTTAGAAGAGGGTATTACAGGAATTGATAAAGAGATAGAACAGGCAAAAGCAATAAACGACACAACAAAAGCAGATGTACTTGTGATGAGAAAACACTCGATGCAGGAAAAATTAAGAGAATTAAGCGCAAATTACGGAGAACAAGACGTGACTGCCAAACTCTCTGACGGGATAACGTCAGTATTCTCAAAAAAACCGAATATTATAACAAACATCATTGATAGTTGTATTAATTTTGTATCAGAAAAAGTATTGCCAAAAGTATCTAAAAAATACAATTCAGGCAGAGATATAAAAATGGCACTCAACAAACTTGAAACCCTGAACAAAAATGTTGATGAACTTGTGACAATGCAAATGCCTTACGGTGAAGCAGACGAAAGGTACGATATGCTCACAAACTACCTTAACAGAGCAAATGTTATTCATTTTAATATATCCAAAACCGTAGGCACACCAACCTTTTTTGATACTATTAGTTCTATCGACAAAGAAAAATTTAACGAGGTACGCAAAAACTCAAGCAACTTCGGAAACATGACCGCAAAACCAAACCACTACAAAATGAAAGTCGAAGGACAGAGTTAGGGGTAAATGGGTAAATGCAGAAAAATATTACCCTGACTGTTTGGTTAAGATATGAGTGGCAATTTTTTCTTAAAAAATAACTTTATTAATATATAAAGTTATAAGGAAATAGTGTGTCAGACAGTTATTTTTTAAACGGGTTCAGAAACCCCGTAAACCGAAGTGTTTTAACCCCGCCAAAAGTACAAGAACTCCCAAAAAGTCCGCATACCCCTCCAAATTTTAACAAAAAGGGGAAGTTGGCAATGGCTCTCGCCGGATTAAGTTTGCTTGCAGCAAGTTCTGTCGTATCAGCAAAACAGTATCAGGAATTTCAAATTGATAAGGCTCAACAAACTTTTCAGGAAACCTTTATGCGTGACAATATTTCGAGAGAAGAAACTATTGAAATGCTCGAACGATATAAAGAAATAAAGAAAATTCCTGATAAGGAAGAGTATTTGAAAGCAATGTTTAAAGAAGCAAAACGCAATTTTGGGTTTGAAAATGCCGATATTAATTTATATCTTAACGAAGGAAAAATCAACGGGAAATATCAGATTTTAGGTAACACAAATTCTTTATGCGGCTTCATAGAGATTACCAAAACACAGCCAAGAGATAAAGCAGCAGACAGTATTCACCATGAAATGCGCCACATGAAACAGGTATATTTAGGGTTTAACGCTAACCCTGAACAATACGTAAAAAATATACTGATAAGTCAGTTAAACTCAAAAGGTAAAGATGAAGACTTTATTAAACGTGTTATGACACCTGATTATATAAAAGACAATATTAACGGGATAAAACAATATATGAAAATTGATAACCCGTCTGTTGAAAATATCCCTGAAAAAGACAGAGAATTTGCTCTTAAACTGTTAAAAGAAAGTGGGAACTATATCTCATCAGAAGCAGACCACGAGGGCTATATGAGCACTCTTGAAGAACGTGATGCCTACAATATCGGACACAAAATGGGAAAACTAATTAAAGATTTAAGGTAAGATTATTAACACAATAAAGACCAACATTTTATCAACAACAAAATAAAATGGGGGAAATAATTCCCCCAAACGATTAAAAAATTATACCTTATAATAATCTCTAACGACACCCTCATAAGCATCGATATAGATTTGTTTAATATCCTCCATCAAAGGATACGCAGGGTTAGCCCCTGTGCACTGGTCGTCAAAAGCAAGTTCTACTAACTCGTCTAACTTGTCATAGAACGCTTTTTTCGGAATACCAAATTCCTTTATTGACATAGGAAGATTAACATCTTTCATAAGTTTTTCTATTTCTTTTAAGTATAATTCTACCTTTTCATCATCATTCTTACCGCCTAAACCTAACTCGTCAGCGATTTGACCGTATTTAGTTTTAGCGTTAGGGAACTTGTATTGAGGGAAGATAGCCTGTTTATGAGGGCAATCCACCGCATTATACTTAATAACCTGCCTGAACAACAGTGCGTTAGCCACGCCGTGAGGAACACTGAACGCAGCACCCAATTTATGCGCCATAGAGTGACACAATCCAAGGAAAGAATTTGCAAAAGCCATACCTGCAATAGTTGCGGCATAGTGCATTTTCTCTCTTGCCATAGGGTCATTAGCACCTTCATTATATGACCGTCTGAAATATCTGAAGATAAGTTTTACAGCCTCTAAAGCATTTGAGTTAGTAAAGTTTGTTGCCATACAGGAAACATACGCCTCTGTTGCGTGAACAAGTGCATCGATACCTGATGCGGAAGTTAAGCCTTTTGGCATACCGTCAACAAAATTAGGGTCAATAATTGCAATATTAGGTGTGAGTGCATAGTCTGCAATAGCATATTTTACGTGAGTTTCATCGTCTGTAATAATAGAGAACGGTGTAACTTCAGAGCCCGTACCTGATGTGGTCGGAATACAAACCATTGTTGCTTTTTTGCCTAAATCAGGGATTTGATAAATACGTTTACGTATATCCATAAATCTCATTGACAAATCATCGAAATCGACATCAGGCTGCTCATACATAAGCCACATAATTTTTGCAGCATCCATAGGTGACCCGCCGCCAAGTGCAATAATAACATCAGGTTCAAACGGTCTTAATTGAGCAAGTGCCTGATTAACCGTTGACAGAGTAGGATCCGGTTTTACATCAAAGAAGAGTTGATATTCTATACCTATATCGTGTAAAACGGTTGTTATCTTATCGACTGCGCCTGAATTAAACAAGAAACTATCCGTAACAATAAACGCACGTTTTTTATCACTAAGTACTCTTAAAGCCAAATCAACTGCACCTCTTTTGAAATAAACTTTAGGCGGAACTTTGAACCACAGCATATTTTCTCTCCTTTCAGTCACAGTTTTATAGTTAAGCAAATGTTCAACCCCTACGTTACCGGATACAGCATTACCGCCCCATGAACCACAACCGAGAGTCATAGACGGTTCAAGACGGAAATTATATAAATCACCGATACCACCTTGAGATGATGGTTGATTAATCAAAATACGACAAGCAGGCATCTTTATCGAATAATCATTAATTCTGTCCTCTTTTCTGGCATCTGTATATAATACTGCCGTATGCCCGGCACCGCCTTTGCTTACTAATTCATAAGCAGATTCAGAGGCTTCTTTATAATCTTTTACCTTATACATAGCAAGAACCGGAGAAAGTTTTTCTCTTGAGAACGGATCGTTCCAGTCAACTTTCGGTCTTTCTACAATAAGCACTTTTGTATATTCAGGAACATCAAAACCCGCCATTTTAGCAATCGTATGAGCGGACTGACCAACGATTTTAGGGTTAGCCGTACCACGATTTGGGTCAATCAACGGCAAATCTTTAAGCATTTGAGTTTCTTTTGCATTAAGTAGATATGCCCCTCTGTATGCAAATTCTTTACGTACATCATTATATACCTCTTTGCAGACCATAACAGACTGTTCTGATGCACAAATCATACCATTATCGAAAGTTTTGGACATAAGAATTGAAGAAACGGCAGTTTTTATATCGGCAGTTTCATCAATAACGGCAGACACATTTCCCGGTCCGACACCCAACGCAGGGTTACCTGATGAATATGCTGCTTTAACCATTCCCGGTCCGCCTGTTGCAAGTATGCAGGCAATATCTTTATGGTGCATAAGTTGACCTGAAAGTTCAATAGAAGGAACATCTATCCAACCGATAATATCTTCGGGTGCACCTGCTTTCACCGCAGCATCAAGAACAACTTTAGCGGCAGCAATAGTACATTTTGTAGCACGGGGGTGAGGTGAAAAAATAATTGCATTACGTGTTTTAAGTGCTATCAGCGATTTAAAAATTGCAGTAGATGTTGGGTTAGTGGTAGGAATTATACCTGCAATTATACCGAGAGGTTCCGCAACAATTTTTGTACCATTCACCTTATCTTCTTTTATAATACCGCATGTTTTTGCATTTTTATGCTTGTTAAATATGTATTCGGATGCAAAATGATTTTTTATAATTTTATCTTCTAACACACCCATGCCTGTTTCCTCAACAGCCATACGTGCAAGCGGGATACGGGCTTTGTTAGCGGCTGCGGCTGCGGCTTTAAATATTTTATCAACCTGCTCCTGAGTATAGGCTGAATAAATACGTTGCGCTTTTTGCGCTCTTTGGATAAGTAATTCAAGTGATTCTGCAGAATTAACAGATGTACTCATCGCAAAAGTCTTTTCTAACTTTGCGACTTTTGTTTTACGGGTTTTTTGCATTATATTCTCCTTATGTTGATATTGTCTGAATAATACATAATACGGGCATACAACTTGTGATTTACGGATATTTCAGCCCATGCGTGCAAACTTTCACGATTACAGAATAAATCGTACCATATTTCACAATTTCATGCAACGGCAATTTTTGGGATGGGGTATTTTTTTTTGGGGGGGGTATAACGGAAAGCGGAAAATGGAAAGTTGTTTCGGTAGGACACTTTTAAGAGTTTTTTCTGAAATTTTTATATAGTTACCTGATATAAAATTCAGATAGTAAATAAATCATTTATTATGATATAATTAGAAAAAACAGGAGGTTAAAAATGAAAAAAATAATATACGCAATAGCATTATCAGTAATATTTTCAGGGGTAACATTCGCAAAAGATATTACACCTCCGCAATGGAATGAATTTTGCCCGAGCGTATATTTAAACGCACAACCGACTAAATACAATAAAGAAGAAAACTATTGGTATCAACGCAGAGTGGAATTTAACGAAATGATAGACCGCTCTAAACAATATCAGGATCAAAAACTGGAGGATTATTACGCACACATTCGTGACACTGAAATATCCAAAAACAGATTATGGCAGTCAGGCGAGAGTTCTTTTAACACAAAACAAAAGAAAAACCTTCAAAAGACTAACGACATGAACACAATGTTCCGCATTCGCCAGTTCTAGTGTTACATCAAACCCCACCTGCTAATAACATTCGGGGTTTAAACCTGAAATTATAGTATCCCGACACAACCACGTCCTGAAATGGCGTATTAGTCAGTTATAATTAAACGGGTTATTATACACAAATTTAGTAAGGGCATACTATTTTATGACTATAGGATAAATATGCCAAGCATTTCTATTAGTAAATAATTTTTTTAATTATCAGGTTCTGCGTGACAGGTTTTGCCAAATTTCCGCTATAAAACCACTTACATTTGATTATTATTTACCCCTCCTGTATAATAAGCATAAGAGAGGAAAATTATGGCAGAATACTATATCGGAATGTCACTTTCACCTGCATCAACTATTGAAACCGGAGTAGTTGTACTTGATGAATACAACAAACTTATACTTGTTGACAAATTGTTTTCGATGAGTGATGTTCAATTCTTTTTTGATAATTTTGCATCACTGAAACAGTCTAAAGTATGCGTTTCTTTGCCTTGGGATAACACACTTATGACAGGAAAATGGCGTATTCTCTCAAAACCATACCAGATGGTTACAACACATAAAGGGTTTCTGAATCTGGAGGACTGGCTCGATCGTTTTTCTTACAGGGGTTGCGACTGCATTAACAGATTAATCGAAAAAGGGATTGATATAAAGCGGTTTGACCTTTATTTATCAAGACTAAAACTCAACCTTTATTCAAACTTTAAGCAACGCTCACCTGCTGACTGCAAATTTCTTCAAAACATACTTAAGAACGAATACAATTTTATTGATATTCCGACAAATATGATGCCGGCGGGCGCACTGGAAGCAGTTGTCGGGGCGCTTGTTGCACGTGAATACGCAAATGGTAATACCGAGCCTGTTTCTGAATTTGCAGGGGTTGACGTTATTAATGTAAAATAACTTTATCAAAAACAAAAACGAGGCGGGATACCCACACCTCATTCCTACACATCACTTATTTTCAAGAGTTTTATTTAACAAGATTGTTATCATCAGCAACAAATTCTTTTGTTGCCTCTTCCAGTCCAAAATCCTGATATAATTTACCGTACAATTCTCTTGCCTGACCTTCTATATGTTTATTATTAAGAGCAAATGCTTTTTCTTCACCTTTTGGAGTTATTACACCATCGACTTTAGTTGGGTCAATATTATAACTGTCAGAAGAACTCAATATATCCTGAGCAAGAGTAGATGTTGCATATTCTCCTACATCAACATACCCGTCTTGATTTATATCAAGCCCGTTTGCACTATAATCATTCATTCCGCTCATTTCCAACTGTTTGTTCAGAGTTTCGGTTTTAACCTTTGTTTTTTGACCTAATTCTTCATAAGCACTACCTAGCAGGGCAAACTTATTAAACTTTCCGTCAGGCATATATCTGTATTCAAACTGTAATGGCACTTGCTTTGAATGGTTACCTATATCCTGAATATAGGTTTTATAGTTGTCATTAGCATTCCTGCCGTATCTGACATCTATATCCTTAACTTTTCCGTCATACTTGCCATGCTTACCATCTATTACGGCTAAATTACCATTAATTGAATACATAAATATACCTACACATTAGTCTTACATGTATATAAAGTATCCAACGGATAAAAAATTGCTAATTTCAACCTACTTTATTAAAATTACACCTATAAGAAGCCAAATTGAATACAACAGGGCATCATTTGAGGTTTCAGCCTGTGCAACGACACCATAAAATGCGTACAGACAAATCAACGCACCCAATGAAAAAGTTATTCCTCTCCAAAAAGTTTTCACAAACCCAAAGAGGTTAAGTGCCAGAGATTTTTTAACAACTTTTGGTTCCTGTTCTTTTGACTGATAATCCTGTGGCTCTTCCTCTGCAAAATATCTGTAATTCTTCTGATATGCTGTTTGTTGATATTCTTCTTCTAACTCATCATCATTGTCATAATCAGACTCACAGGCATCATCATTAATTTTTTCATAATACACAGCACCATTATCGTACTCATACGATTCTTTTTCATTAATTGATTTATTATCATTATTGCCATGGGTATTTGTCGAATACGCATTAGCAGAATAGGAATAATTGCCCTTTGTTTCTTCTTCAGGCTCATCGCAAAGAGTCTTTGTTGCAACGGTTTCCTGTTGCATATCCTCCTTTTTCAACTCATTAAAGAATTTTGGTTTTGTTATATCCGATTTAGGTGCAACTTTAACCTCCTCGGAAACATCTTCTTCATAAGGACTTTCAGACATTAAAATATCTCTTAAACGAAAATCGTTTTTCGCATCATTTGAAACAGTTTTCTTAAAGATGAACCCGCAAACACCTATTACACCTGCTGAAACCAACAAAACTGATAATGACATATTTTTTCCTTTATATTGAGTGAACATTATCATTCTATCATTTCTTTCAAACTGTTAGAATACTGTAAATGGTGGGGAATTTTAAACTAAATTTTTCTTCAGAAACTTATTGGAAAACCACTGTCAATATTTGTAAACATATTGATAAATTAAGGCAAATAGAGTATCATTATAAATAGTTATAACTATGAGTACAGAGGGAAAATGATTACAGAATTAACAGGAAAAGAGATACTTAATATCCTAAACGCCCTTACCGGTTCGGAAGAAGATTTTTATAAAGCACTTGAAGGTTCAGACATAAAAGAAAACGGAATGTCAGCCCTGAACTGTTTTAACGGGTTATTATCCTATTTAAAAGGTGATTTTAATACTGCTTTAAGATATTTTAAAGATGCAGAATTTATACTGTCGAAAAACAAAAACGATTACGAAGATGTACTCTACAACTTTATTTTAGGATACGTTAATTTCTGTGAAAAAAACAACAACCTCTATATGCTTCATTACAACAACGCAGTTGGGAAATGCAAAAATAAACCTGAACTTGAGAGATTTCTGAACGATTTGGAAGACTCATTTAAACCTGTAAAAAACAGCAGTTTGTATTTATCATCGGTAAAGAATGACCCGCTTGTAGCACTAGTAAAAATCGGGCAGGCAGTTGCCGCAGAAAAAGATATAGATAAACTTATGCAAACGATTGCTGAAGAGGCACGTAATGCAGTTCAGGCAGACCGTTGTACTGTATTTTTATACGATAAAGAAACTGATGAACTATGGTCAAAAGTTGCGCTGGGTTTAGGCAGTCAGGAATTAAGATTTAATGCTTCGCAGGGTATAGCAGGTTCAGTGTTCAGAACGGGAGAAATTGTAAACATCAAAGATGCTTACTCTGACGACAGATTTAATAAAGAGGTTGACCTCAAAACAGGTTATAAAACAAAAACCATTCTTTGTATGCCGATAAGAAACATTGAACAGGAGATAATCGGGGTATTCCAGATTCTGAACAAATTTGGCGGATACTTTACCCAAGAGGACGAGGATATACTTATCTCAATCGGTTCAAGTGCGGGCATATCATTAGAAAACGCAAAACTATTTGCACGTCAGCAGGAACTTTTAGAAGAACAGAGAATTGTATTTGACAGTTTTATCAGTACACTTGCAGCCTCTATCGATGCCCGAGACAAGATTACAGCAGGTCACTCTACACGTGTAAGAATGTATGCAACATTGATAGCAGAGGCTTACGGGCTTGATAAAAAAGAACTTGAAATCATCCAAAAAGCAGCCGCTTTACACGATATAGGAAAAATCGGAATAAGAGATTCCGTTCTTCAAAAAGAGGGAAAACTCACTGACGAAGAATACAAACATATACAGGAACACGTTGAAATAACTCATAACATATTAGAAAAAATCCACATGTCAGACGATTTCAGAATGATAACGGAGATTGCCTGCTCACACCATGAAAAATATGACGGGTCAGGTTATTACAGACATCTTAAAGGTGAAGATATTCCTTTTGGAGGAAGAATACTTGCGGTTGCTGATGTATTTGATGCCATAACATCAAAACGTCACTATCGTGACAAAATGCCTATCCAAAGAGTTATTTCCATTTTAATAGGTGATTCTGGCACTCATTTTGACAAAAATATTGTTGACAGGTTTTTATCTATACCACTGGACAAGATTGTTGAAGTATTTTTAACAGAAAACCACCTTGTTCTTACGGATGACGACAGAATCATCTTAAACAAACATAATTTAAGAGAATTAAAAGATGCGATTGATTCAGAATTAAACGAAGATTTTGTTACTAAATTCAACAAGTACTACACCGGAATTGACTCAAATGAATAAAAAAATAATACTACTACTAATATCAGCAATTCTAATCGGGAGCAATTACACACTCGCCGATGAAATTGAGGTGAAGACAGAAACAGTACCTGCCGAACAAAAAACTCAATATGCAAAAATTCAATATACGGCAAAAGAATTTAAAAACAGTCTTGATTCTATAGACAAAAAATTTGGAAGTTTAAACATAAGTTCTGCATATCAGGATACGGCAGAAATGATTATGGATAGCGAAGATAAAGACTATTATCTTATGCTTTTGGCAGATAAAGCAACGAGTTTAGGGTTTTATGATTTAGCAAACAGGGCTTTTAGTAAAATTTCAGATTCAGAGATTGCAAAAATAGACTCTGAAAACACTCACAAACTATTCTACCCAAAATATAAAATGTCCTCTGATGAAATAATAACACTCGCAGAAGCATATTCTAATATTGAACATAACGACAGAAGTGAAGAAGCAATAAAAGATATACAAAACAAAATTCAGAATATAGAATTAAACGATTATGCAAACTACTTAATGGCTTTAGGCTACAACAAACTTGAAGATATTGAAAACGCAAAAAAACATATCCAGACAGCAATATCAATAAACCCACACAACCTTAATTATAAAATATTGCAGTCACAGGTAATAGCAAATACGAAGAAGAACAAAAAAGCACTAAAAATAGTTAAAGAAACAAAAAAATATGATATAGGATATTACCCTATAAAACAAAAAGTTGATTCAAACGAAGAATTTATCAAATATAAAACCGAAAAACAACCATGGCTGAAAGATTACCATTTAGGATATTATTATTATCTTAAAGATGATAACAATAAGGCTTTGAGAATATTACAGAGTGCAATAAGCAAAAACAACTCCCGCAATGCAGTTTTATATTCTTTAATGAGTCGTATATATGTAAAGAACGGCGATTTTGAAAGAGCGAACTCTGTTGCAACAAAGGCATACAACTACAATCTTTCAAATATAAACACCTTATTATCTCTGGGCGATATTGCTTATGAAAACAACAAATACAAACAGGCGCTAAAATATTATAAAAAGGCTGCAAAATCACGTTCATCTGTAACTGAGGCAAAACTAAAACTTGCAGACACTTATGCAAAATTAAATAACACAAAGACCTCAAATTCCATTTACGAAAAGGTGGCAAAAACAGATGCGACTGCATACAAGGCATATTATCAGATTGCTTTAAACGATCCGGAGGAAGAACTGGCATACCTGAAAAAATCAGTAGCGATTAACCCTAATTTCAAAGACGGCTGGATAGATTTAACAAGGGTTATGATAGAAAACGGGAACCTGGCACAGGCTAAAAAATATCTTGAAAACGCATACTATATTGACGGAAACGATTTTAGATATTATTATTATCAAAGTTTATTATTGAAAAAGACAGAAGAACTAAACAAAATAAAATAATTATGACATCAGAGACATTAAAAAGTAACATATTAATAGTAGAGGATCACGAACTCACAAGATTTGGGTTAAAGACAACCTTTAGTGATGTTGATTTTATATCAAATATTTACGAAGCAGATTCTGCAGAAAAGGCTTATGAAATAGTAAAATCTAATAAGGTTGATGTTATAATTATGGATTTAGGTTTACCTGAAATAGACGGGATAACTGCAATACAAGAGATAAAAAAAGTTAAACCTGAAACGAAATTTGTTGTGCTGACGTCACACAATGACAAAAAAGATGTTTTAAGCAGTCTGAAAGCAGGCGCAAACGCATATTGTTCAAAAGAAATAAATCTGCAAAGACTGATAGAAGTTGTTAATTCGGTAATAGATGGGGCATCATGGTTTGATCCGAGTATAGCAAGCATAATTTTAGGAGCAGTAACAACTGCCCAAACGAATGATGCAAATACACCTAAAAACGACTATAATTTAACAACAAGGGAAAGACAGATTCTTAA
>JAEEGL010278947.1_pt1 | contig 17081 bp, 7 predicted proteins | sample 9134231 | NCBI WGS metagenome assembly JAEEGL01 (sample SAMN16246548, study PRJNA631951) | gut metagenome | biome: gut microbiome; feature: rumen; material: fiber-attached | host: Bos | place: Iran: Karaj | collected 2018-10
ATTATTAATTTATGAAAAAGAAAAAGAAGAAGAAGCTGAAGAAGTAGAAGAAGAAGTCGAAGAAGAAGTTGAAGAAGATGAAATAGGAGAAGATTTTTCAAAAGACCCAAGAGCCTTTTCTTATTTACAAGATGCTGGAAGAATAGCTGATGAGGCATTACAAGCGCTAATAGATAAATGTAAAGTAGGTGCTAATTTAAATGAATTATGTACTGAATCAGATAAATTAATTAAAGAAAAATTATCAAAAATATATATCAAAAAAAAATTTATAAAAGGAGTCGCATTCCCTACAACAATAAGTGTAAATGAGGTTTGTGGAAATTATTCAGCCCCTTTAGAATTAAGTGATGACCCCCATGAATATAAAACATTATCAGAAGGAGACGTTGCTAAAGTTGAATTAGGTGTTCAAATAAATGGATTCGCCTCAATTGTAGCACATACTATTGTAGTAACTGATAAACCAGATAAAATTACAGGAAAAAAAGCAGATGTAATATTAGCCGCATATAATAGTATTCAAGCCGCATTAAGATTAATGAAAGTTAATGGACCAACAAATAATGATGTAACAAATGCCACAGCAACAATTTGTTCAGAATTTAAAGTAAATCCTATAGAAGGAGTTTTATCTCATAGAATGAAAAGATATATTGTAGATTGTATGGAAACAATTATTAATAAAGAAACTTTTGAACATAAGGTAGATCAAAGAAAATTTGAATATGGTGATGTATTTGCAATGGATGTTATTGTATCTACTGGAGAAGGAAAACCTAAGGAAACTGATATTAAAACAACTGTTTATAAAAGAGCTCTTGAAACTACATATAAATTAAGAACAGATTCAGGAAGAAAATTATTATCTGTTGTGGAAGGTAATTTTTATTCTTTCCCATTTACTTTTAATGTATTTGATAAAGAAGAAAATATTAAATTAAAACAACCTATAGAAAAATTAAATACAGTTATGAAATTAGGATTAAATGAATGTATAAAAAATGAATTATTACATGGATATCCTGTTTTAACTGAAAAAAAAGGAGAAATTGTTGCTCAATTTACATATACAATAGCTGTAAGAAATGAGGGACCTATAATTATTTCAGGATTACCTTTAGATGTTAGTAAATTTGAAAGTGATAAAAAAATAACAGATAAAAATATAGAAGAATTATTATCATCAGATTTAGATAATTATTTACCAAATTATAAAAGAACAAAAAAACAAGAGAAAAAAAAGAAAGATAATAAAGCAAAAAGAGCAGCTAAAAAGGCAGCAAAACAAAAAAGAAAAGAAGAGGCTTTAAAAAAGAAAGAAGAAGAACAATAAATATAAATAAATTTAAAAAAATAATTTAAAAATAAAAAACAAAACATTGAAATAATAATATTAATTAATAATTATTTTTTAAATAAATAATATTTAATCTATTATTAAATATTAATATTATTAATATTTATAAGTTTTTAATTTTTTTTTATTTTTATTTCTCCTTATAATTTAAAACTGTTTGCTTAATTACCTTACTTTTTATAACACTAATATAAAAATATTCTAATTTTACTCTCACATATTTATCATTTTGTAAACTATCATTCATAACATAACCTTCTCCATAATCAGTTTTAACAGGTTCCCCTTCATAAAAATTATTACTTTTTTTTATTTCAATAAAATGTTTTTCATCTTCAATTATATTATCCATTATATCTTTTAAATTATTATAATATTTATCATAATCTTCAATTTTTTCATTTAATATATAAACTAAAATATATGCATTCGAATTCATAACTCTATTTTCTTCTATTTCATATACATTACTATCATCACATGTCAACCATCTATTACCATTTTTAACAATTGCTATATAATGTCCTGAATTAATACCCCCATAATGATTAACTACACCATATAAATCATATGATTTATTTTTTAATACAAAATTTTTTAATGGATATTTAATCATTTGACTTAATTTAAATCTATTCACTTCATTATACTTAAATCTTTTTAATGATAATATTAATATATATGGTAATCTATGCATTTCATAATATTTTGTAAAAAATTTTCTATCATTACAATAATTACATGTTAATTCATCTTCTAATTTTTCTTCTGCACAAAATAAATTATAACAATCTTCAATAGACATATTTTTTTTTTCAAAACTACTTTCAAAATATTCTTTCATTTCTTCATAATTAATTTCATATATATTTTTTGTAGCTCTAGAAGATATTTCATTTGTTAAAATTCTATAACACCAATCAACAACAATAGAACAATTAACTGGTAATTGAAGAGGTTCTTCTTTAAAAGGGTTTATAATGCAACCAGGACAAAATCTAAACCAAGGACAAATTGCACATTTAGGTTGATTTGAAAATTTATTTTCAAATTTTACCATACGTAATACAAATGGATAACATTTATTTTTAGAACGATTATTTAACCACCAAAATTCATCAGATTTTTTATTTGCAATATTAATATAATGATAATTTAATATCCAAATATAAGAATAAAGAAATACAGGAAATATAAAATGATTTTGATTATTTGTTTTATTTATTATTACAAATTGATTAGGTAGATTTAATTTGCTTATATCATATCTATTAAATAAATAATTTTGATTAATTTTTCCATAACAAAAATGAAAGACTGGTATGACTATTTCAATAGGTAAGTTAATTAATTTAATATTATTAGGATTTTTAAGATAATATGATAAATAATTTGAAGAGCTTATTATTGCATTTTCTATATTATTGTTTATATTATTAGTTTTTTCAATACAATTTTCAAAACTTTTTATATTTTCCCTATTAAATTCATAATATAAATAATTTAATTTATTATCTATTCCAAATAATTTAAATAAACCTTTTGTATTTAATACTTCATGTATTTCTATATATAATTGATCATTTTGAGATATATATTTTTCAATTGACTCTTCATAACCTCTAATAGCACCTTTACATTCAACTATTAAAGATGAATATTCATCAATAATATATTCTTTAATATCATCTTCATCTATTTTTTTTTCTATATTTTTTTCTTTTTCATAATATTCTAAATCTAATTTTTGAATACCTTTTAATATTTTTACTATAGTTCCAAATTTTTCTTCTCGTTCAATATCAACAACAAATTTATATATATTAACATCATATTTTTCTCTTTGTAATTCTTCTTTTGTAAATTTTAAATAATATTCTTTTAAATTATCTTTCAAAACATTTACTTCATTATTACTATTCATTTTATTATCAATATTATATTGATGAAATTTTTCATTTATTATATCTAAATAAACTTTTAAATAATAAGGTAATTTATATAATTTGATTTCACATTTAACAACTCTATTCATTAATAAAGGTAAATCAATAACATAATTTGTTTCAAAATTTACTTTTTTCTTTTTACATACTGTACATCTTAAATTAGATTTTAATTGAAACATAAATAAAGAATTTATAAAGCTACTTGCTCTTCTTTGTGAATTACTCCAATGAATATTTCCTATTTCATCTTCTGTATTATATAAATATAATTTATCATTATCTTCTATGTATTTTCTTTCACTTTTTAAGTTTAATTCTTCATGTAAATTTTCTAAAAATAAAATTAATAATTCATTTGCATCTTGTTGCATATTATTATCAAAATCTGAATTTATTTTTCCTACAAATTTTTTGAGATTATTTATTCCTTCATTAACCTGTCCTCTTTGAATTGTATACATATTTAAAAATAGGCTTAAAAATTTTCCTTTTTGACCAAATTTATTATTTTTATTTATAAAATATTTTATTTTTGGATTATTTATAAATAAATTTTGTAAAGGAGGACAATTAAAAAAAATCTGAGAAATAGAATTAAAATAGCAAGTATTTCCAAAATTTTTTAGACCAAATGGAGGATGAATTACTTCTTTCATTTTTATTTTTAATTCTTCTTCAAGTTTTTTTTCTTTTTCTTTTTCTTTTTTTTCTTCTTCTTTTTGTTTCTTTTCTAATTCCTTTTTTTTTTTCATCTTCTTTTTTTTTTAATTCTTTTCTCATTTTTTCTTGTTCTTTTTTTTGAAGTTTTGATTCTTCTTTTGGTATATCATTATTATCAATTACTTCAAATTCATTTATATCATTATTATTTTTCTCTTTCTTTTTATTATTTCTTTTACTTATATCATATTCTGTTTCATTTCTATTATGATATTGAGCAAAATATACCAAAGTATCTTCAGATATATTAAAATCTTTTAAATTTGATAATATATAATCTTGATCTAATAATTGATTTTCTTTGTAAATATAAATTTTAAAATTATTTATTCCAAATGAGTTTGTTATTGTACGAAAAATTTCATTAATAATTTCAACAATTTTTTCTTTTCTACAAATTGGAATAAATGAAATATTTCTATCTATTTCTCTCATTTTATTTTCTTTATCATTAATATTATTAATATTACAATTTTTTTTTAGAAATTCATCAAATTTATTTATATCCAATTCTATTTGAGATTTTATTTTATATATTTCATATTGTCTATTATTATTATATTCCATTTTAATTAACATATTTTTTAAAGTGGAAAAAATATGATATTTTTTTTTATACATTTTTTCGGCTTTTTTTTCTTTAACATAATCTATATAAAAATCCATATTAGTTATATATATAAAAATTGGTTGAAAATCAAGAATATGTAATATTTTTTTCTTTTTAATCAATGGAATATTTTTTTCATTATTTATATCAGAATTTTCTTTATTTTTATTTTCATTATTATTATTTTTATTTTCTTCATTATTTTTTTCATTATTTACTTCATTTTTATTACTTTCATTTAAATTTTCTTTTTCATTTTTATTTTGTTCATTTATGTTATTTTTATTATTATTATTTACTTCAATTTCAATTAGTTTTTCTAATATAAAAAAACCATTTGTTATTTCATTAGAAAAATCAATTATTTCATTTTCATCTGTTTCATTTTCATATTTATATAATTTTAAGTTATTTTTTAAAACAAATTGATTTTTTAATATTTCATATATTCTATTATTCACTATATAAAAATCTTTAGTATATATTTTTCCTTTTTTTAATCTATTATTTTCAATAATTTCTTCATTATTGATTTCAAATACATCTTTTTTATTAATATAAAATTCTTCCCAAAAACTACTATTTATAATATAAAATACTCTTTCTGTTAGAAAAACTTTATTAAAATATTCTTTGATAGAAAGATTTTTTAATTCCATATTTAAAATTTTTCTTTTTGTATCCATATTTTCAGTTCTTACATTAAAATTTTTATAAGGAATTAAACTTATTAAATCCATTAACTTAAAAATGTAATTTATTTTTTCTCCAAATTCATTAAAAATTTTTTCTTGTGTTTCTTCATTTTCATCAAATTCTTTAATATCTAAAAATTGATTATCATTAAATGTTTCTAAATTTGAATTTAAATTTTTTAAATCTAAATTATCTAATATTACATTTTTTTTAATAGTTTGATTAGGAAAAGACAACATTGTAAAAATAAATTTTTTTCTTTTATTATTTACTTCTATTTTATTCAAATCTTTTTTAAAATTAATAAAATTCAAAATAAAATTTTTAAATGTTTCGAAATTTATTTGTTCTTTATAAGTTAAATTTTTAAAATAATTAAATATAATTTTTTGAAAAAATTTATCAATATTTAATTCATCTAAATAATTTTCTAATTGTAAAAAACTTAAAAAATTAAATGATGATTTCATTGAATTTAAATTTTCAATTTCTTTTTCAATTTTATCATTTTCTAGATTTATATCACAATCACAACAAAAATTTATATTATTTAAATCAATACTTTTCATATCTTGAGTTTCAAATGTAGATGAACCTTCTAATTTCATTAAATTAAATTTTACAGATTCAGATTCTGAATTATTTTTATTTTTTGATTTTTTAGTTTTACCTTTTTTTTTTGTTTCAGTTTCTTCTTCTAATTCTGATTTAGATAATTTTACTTTTTCTAAAAATAATTTTTTACTTAATAATTCTTTTTCTTTAATTTTTTCTTTTATAGATTTAATAAATTTATCATAAATAAATATTGATTTTAAGTTTTCTGAATCATAAAAAATATCTTCTACATTTTTATTATAGTTTTTTTCATCAATATAATTTTTTTTTCCAAAGATTAAATAGGAACATAAAACTAAAAAATCTTCTTTATAATTTGATTCAAAAAATATATAAAATAATTTAAAATTATAAAAATTCATTTTATTTTTAACAGAAAAAGCATCAAATAAATTATTTAATATTTTATCATTACCTATTTTTACAATTAAATTGAATTCATTTTTATTTAAAATAAAATATTCATTTTGACAAGCACTAGAAAAGATATTTTTTAGTCTAATTTCTAATACATCATATATAGTAAAGTTTGAATTATTTATAATAATATTATTATTATTATATTCTTTTTGAATTATATCATTAATTATTTCTTTTTCATGTTTTTTAGATAAATAATTATTAATTAATGTGTCATTTCCCATTATTATAAGAAATAATTATAATTTAATATTTAAAAATTAATTATTTTTTTATAAATTATATAATAAGAAATTATTATTTATCAATGAAATAATTTATTATTTTTTAGAATATTTTTTCAGATATTTTAATAAAATTTCTTTTATATAAATTATAATAATTTATTTTAATTCTGAATTTAATATTTTAAACTGTTATAATAAAAAACAATACTAATTTTTATTAATATTGAAAAAAATCATTAAAAAATTTTTTGGGAAAAATATTTATGAAATAATTATTTTTATTGAATTAATAATTTAAATATTTATAAATTAATTTTATATTTTTAATAATATTTTTTATATTTTTATTATTTAATATATTTTAATTTTGAAAATTTTTTAAAATATTATCAAAAATTTTTTCTTTTTCATTTTCTATTTTTCCTTCATTTAAATCATCTCTAACATTCTCTATATATTTTTTATATGAATTATCTACATTTAAAGTATTTCTAATTAAATGATACCTATTAAAATTATAATTCAAATTATTATATTCAAAATGTTCAAAATTTCCTCTCATTTTTTTAGACATCTTTTTGAGTAATGAATCTGACATTTATTTTAATATAAATTTATTTTTTAAATTATAATTTTTTTTTGAATAATATTAAATTAATTATTAATAAACTTTTTTATATTATTAAATTAATGATAATATTCATTTATTTTATGTTTGTGTAAAAGATATAAAATTAATTTAAGATGATTTATCAAATTTAATAAAAAAAATTATATTAATAATAAAAATTTAATTTATATTGAAAAATTATTTTTTTGAAAAAAAAAACAAAATAATATTTTTCATTTATAAAACAAATAATATAAAATTTTCTAAATAATTATTAATAAATAAATGAATAATTAATTAAACAATTATTTAATATATTTTATTATAATAAATTAAAATAATTTATGTTATAACAATAGATTTTTGAAATTTTTAATAATACTTTTGATAAAAAAGATTAAAATATTTTTTATTTAATATTTAAATAAAATTTTATTTATTTATTATAATATTATTTTAATATTTTTTAAAAATTTTCTAATTTTTTATCATTTATATTTATTATTTATTTAATTATTTTTATTTTTTATTAAAATTTATTTATTATTTATATTTTATATAATTAGTTTTTTATTAATCATATTTTTTACTTTCATTTAATATTTATTTTTACTTATTAATTTTTATCTTTTTCATTTTCTTTTTTTCCTTCATTAAGATCATCTCTAACATTTTCTATATAATTCTTATAATTAGCATCATATAATAATGTTTTTCTATGAAACATTTGATTTTCTCTCATGAAATTAAAATATTGATTATGTGAATTCATTCTCATTCTATTGTCTAAATGTTTAGATCTTTTTTCCATTTATTTAATATAATTTAATTTATTTAAAATAATTTTTATGATAATTGAATTTATATATATTTAAAATTATATTAATATAATAATTTAAACATATTTTTTATAAAAATAAAATAAAATAAAATAAAAATAATTAAAATAAAAAAATTTATAAAAATTATATAAAATAAATCTAAAAAAAACTTAAAAATACAATATATAATTTATATAGTGTTTAATATTTTTTATATAATAATAAATAGTAAATATAATGAAGTAAAAAATAATCTTTAAATTTTTAAAATTATTCTAAATTACTTTTTTTAATTCCTAAAAATAATTGCTTATTTATTAATATTTGATATCCTATGAATATTTTAACTTATAAATATAATTTTTTATTATAAATTATTATATTATATATAAAATAGATATTTAATGATTTTTTTATTTTAAAAATTAATCTTAAATTAAAATTATATTATAAATTATGATGGAAAATGATCAAATATTAACATGTGAAAAATGTGGAACAAAATATTTAAAAAAATGTGAATATATTCATAAATATCAAGAATGTGATGGAAAAAAAAAGAAAACTATTTTTGATAATATGAAATTAGATAGAATAATATCAGAAGACACTGCATATGCACTTAATTTGCAAAATCAATTTGATTCTGGAATTATGAATCAAAATAATAATCATGAAATTCCATCTGAAGATACTATTATGGCAATAAATTTACATAATCAATTAAATAATAATATAAGCAATAATAATAATAAAGATGGAAATATACATTCAGAAGATTCAATTTTTGCAATGAATTTACAAAATCAATATTTTTCTGAACCTTCAAGTAATATTCTATTTAATAACAATAACAATAATAATAATAATAACAGAAATAATCCAAATTTAAAACCAATTGAAGAAGAAGTTTCAGAAGTAAGCCAATCTCTTAGTAATTTAAATATAAATGAGCAAAGAAATAACAATAATAATGATAATAGTTTTAATATTATAAATAATGAAGAAGAAGAAGAAAAAAAAGAAGAAGAAAGTGAAAATCCAGGTTCTCGAAGAATTGTATTTAGATTAAGTGGATTAGCAATGTTAGGTGTTTTAATAAATTTTTTAGAACATATTGAAAATGAATCGAATCAAGTAGATGAAAAATTATTAAAAAGAATTCCAATAATTGAAGTAGAAGATAAAAATAAATTAAGTGATGATAATAAAAAATGTACAATTTGTCAAGATGAATATAATAATAAAGATAAAGTAATTGTTTTACCATGTTTACATGTTTTTCATCCAGATTGTATAAATAATTGGTTTTCTTCTAAAAATACATGTCCTAATTGTAAATTTTTATTAACAAAAAGTAATTTATATAATCAAGAAGGATATGAAGAAACACCAGAAGAAAGTTTGAGAAATATGAGTCAAATAAAAAAATAAAAATATTTATTGATAGAAATATTATTATTTATATTTTTAAAAAAAGATAAAAATTATTTATTAATAAAATTTAATATTTTAATTATATAAATTTATTTTAAATATAATTATCATTTAATATTGTATTTCTATTAATTCTTGATAAAAATATTTTCAATTTATATTCATTTTGATGTAATAATTTTAAAAATTTTAATTCTTTTTTTTTTCTTTTATATTCATTATGTAAAATTTTATTTTTTGTTTCATTTAATTTATTTTTTGAATTCATATCATTAAAATTTTTTTCTGTTTTTTGTAAATTAAAATTGGTTCCTAATTTAATTTCTTGAGTTAAATTTCTTGAATGAAAATATTTTTTTTTTGGTATTATTTTATTATTATTAATATTATTTTGATTGATATTAATAATTTTTTTTAAATTATTATTTAAAAGAATAAAATTACAATTTTCATTATTTTTATTTTTCAATAAAATATTATTATTATTTTTTAATTTAATATTATTATTATCATTAAAATATATTTTAGAATTTCGTTCTGTATTTAATTTAAAAAATTTTTTATAAATATTAGTTTTATTTTTAATTTCAGAAGAATATAATTTTTTATTGCTATTTAATTTTGATGAAGAAAAAATTTTTTTATCATGTTTTTTAATTACTGAATTGATATTTTGATATGATTTAATATTTATTAAATCGTTAAGATTATCATAAAATAATTTTTTTTGAGAAAAAGATTTATTTTTTTGAAAATAATTTAAATTATTATCATCATTAAAATAATAGTATTTATTTCTATTATCTATTTAATAAAATTAAATAAATTTAATTTTACTTTTTATTCTATTACTATTTATAATAATTTTGTTATTATACATTTTATATAATAATTTATTATATTATAAAATAAAATATTTATTTTAAAAACTTTTGGTTTCTTTATTAAATAAATAAATAATGATTTATATATTTATATATTTATATAAAATATATAATTAAATTAATCTTGTTTAATAATCGAAATAACCAAAGAAATTATCAAAAAAATTATTCCAATTATTAATAAAAAAGTTGGTAAAAATAAATTTTGTTTTCCATTTGTCATTTTAACTAATTTAATATAAAATAGATTAGGAAAAATAAAAGAAATAAAATTTCCTGAAGTTGAACCTACAATATGGAAAATAATTTTTAATTTCGGAATTAAAATTGTCATTGCTATAATACTCAAATATAATACTACAATAATAATTTTTTTTGAAATTGGGGTAAAATAATCTGTATTTAAAGGTTCATTTTCTTTATTTTCTCTTTCAACAACTTTAACCTGATTTTTACTATTATTATCTTGTTCATTTTCTGAATTACAACAATTTTTTCCACAAAAAGCAAAAGAATTTAACAAATTTTCTTTTAAACTAAAAAACATTACTGGAAAACTAGTTAAACATGAAATTATAAAACTTATACTAATTAAAATAATTAAATATTTTATAAATAAACTTACATCTTTATATTTAATCATATCATCAAATAATTCTTGTAATATTGTATTATTCATATCAAATCCAAACAGTAAAAAACCAAATATTCCAGTTAATAAAAAAATAAATAAACAAAAACAAACTCCAATTTTTGTCGAAGAAATCATTGTATATAAATTTCTATTTGCCAAAGAAAAATAAATAGGAAAAACATTAAATTGAAATGTAAATGCTAAAAATACAGTTGGCATACTTTGAAAAGCTTCTAATAATGTACAATTAGGAAACCAATATTCTGAAGTTATTTTATTATCAATTAAATTATTATATTTTTTATAAGAAAATAATGTTACTAAAGAAACTGTAAAAATTGTTACAGATGTAATACCTAAATATGCAACATGTTTAAAAGATGACATAGTTTTATTAAAAATAAATTTTGACATAATAATTCCTATTAACAAAATATATAAATAATTATGCCAATTTGTTACTAAATAACTTGAAGAATCAACAAATGCAGCAAATAATGTTTGAAGAGTTTCTCCAAAAATTCTAAAATAAGCACAACATAAGCCAAAATTATTTATTATTATTATTATTTTTACAAACAATGGTCCAAAATTTCCTAATGTTATTTTAGCAAACATTGAATAACTATTTTTGCCAGAAATTTGATGACAACGGATTAATAAATAAACACTATATATTGTAACAAAAGCTATGAATATTATAAATGATATTCCTAATAATATACCTAAATATCTTACTACTATGGGAATTGATAATATCCCTGCTCCCATTATTGTATTTGCTATTTGAATTCCGGCTGATTTATAATTTTCTGTTCCATTTTCTACTTCGAAATGACCTCCATCACTATCATCGTAATTTTCTTTGTACTTATCAAATAATGATGTTTGTTTATAATTAGGAGGTATTGTATCTTTTACTGGAGTACTGCTATCATTATTAGGTTTTTCTTGAATAATTTCTTCTGATTTTATTTCTTTATTATTTATATTATTTGATATATTATTATTAATATTATTAATTTCGTTTGAGTTCATATTAAATTTTTAATTATATAATATTAGTAATTTTTAAAAATTAAAAATATATATTTTATTAAAAATTTAATATTTTTTTATAATTTATTCATAAAATTTATATAATTTATTATTTTAATATATATTATGAATTTTTTATATATATTTATTTTTTATATTGGTATATCTTTTTATTATTAATCTATATTATTATAAATATTATCATATATATTTTTATAATAATATTTAATTTTTTTATATCATAATTTTTTTATTGTTTCTTTATATATTTTTTTAAATAATTTTATTTAATACTACTGAAATTTGAAATTTTTATTTTTATTTAATAATACAAATTATTTTTAAATTCACAAAGATTAATAAATAGATTAATGAAATGACATGTAACAAAACAACTAGGAAGATATCAAAAAGACTAATAATTTTATTTATTTTATAATATTTTATTATGAATATCGGTAAATTTTTAATAAAAAATTTTGTTTAATTTATACTGATATAACAAAATATATTATTAATATATTTTATTTAATTCTTAAAGATTATTAATAGAAATTTTTAATTTATAAATTTTAATTTAAATGATTGATTTTATTTTAAACTTAAAAAATAGAAAATGAAAAATTATAATAAAAATTTTTATCTAAACTAAAAACAAAAATATTAATATTTATTAAAGAATATATATAAAAAATATATTATTTTACAAATATTTATATAAATTTTAATTAATTTTTTTTTTATGACTAATCAAAGAATCTTTACTATTTATTTCATCATCAAAATCAATATTATTTATTTTTTTATTTTTACTTATTTTTATTTTTTTTGTATCTATTTCTTCATTTTTTTTATCTATTTTATCATTAGTATTTTTATTTATACTTTGACTTTCTTTTGTTAATTTTTTATTGTGATTATTATCTTTTATAATATTTATATTATCTTCTATTTTTTTAATTTTATGACTATTATCATTATTTGGAGTTTCAATACTATTATCATAATATTCATCATTTTCATTATCTTCTTCATTTTCTTCTTCTTCTACTTCCTCTTCTTCTTTAGTTTCTTCTTCATCAGTACTAATTTTTCTTTTTTTCTTTTTCTCTTTTTTTAATAGCAACAATTTTTTTAATCTAAAAGGAATATTTTCTAAATCATCCAAATCATCAACATGTTTAATATCATTTCTTATACTACTAACCAATAAATTTCTATAAACATTTATAGTATAATCTAAAATAAAACATAAGCCACAACTACATAAAATACATAGCCACATTTTAAAAGAAAAAATAGCAACATTCATTGTTCCAACTGATTTAAATATACTCATATTATGAACACATATTATAAAAATCGCATATAAAAATATTGTTGTAAGAAAAATAAGAGAAAAATTAAGATATGTATTATATTTAGTAAAAATTATTAAATTAATAGTAACTATTAATAAAATATTTGTAAACATATTTACACTATTAAACCACAAATCACCCATATTACCATTTATATCTATACTTGTTTTTAATATTTCCAAACATATTAAAAAAAATATTATTGCGTGAATAATTCCTTGAATTAAACCAAAAATAAATGTGAAATATGAAAATCTTGGATTGTCTCTACTTTCTAAATATAAATATGATTGTAATAAATAAACTAATTCTCCATCTGATGCCCTTAAATCAATATCTAAAACACCTCTTACAGCCAAAGGAATAGATGTAAATAATAAATTATATAATGATATAAACCAATCATCAATTATAGTTTGTCCTGAAAAATCATTATAAAAACCATATAAAAAATGAATAATTGTGAAAACAAAATTTTTATAAAAAAAATATATTATCATTTCTGAATTTCTCATTAAATTTATATAACCATGAAATAACAATAATTGTCTAAGAATTTTAAACTCTCCTATTGCATAATCACTAGCTTGAACTGCTCTTAAACCTTCCTCTCCATATATACCTATTCCTATATGAGCCTCCATTATCATAGATACATCATTTCCTCCATCTCCTATAGCTAATGTTATTTTTTTTGGGTCATATTCTTTCATCATTTTTACTACTTGACTTTTTTGTAATGGACTTACTCTACAACAAATAACAGCTACTGCATCTTTTGCAACATTTAAAAATGAATGTGTTATTGAACTATCTTCTGTTATTGTTAATAAAGCTTTTTCATCTACTAAAATTCCAAATTTACCTACCTCTTTTTCCATACTTAAATATTTTCCTTTAAATTTTTTATATTCTTTAATGAAATGAATAATTACTTGATCTCTTTCTTCTTTATTTATATCCTTTAAATTTTCATCTTTTTTTATATCTTTTCCTTCAATAAAAAACATTTTTAAATCCAAATTTATTAAATTACAACTTAATCCTATATTATAAGCAGTAGTCATTTTATCTCCAGTTAACATCCATATTTTAATTCCAGCTAAACGTAAATCTTGAATAACTTCAGGAACTAAATCTTGTAATCTATCTTCTACAATAGTGCATCCTATTAATGATAGACCATCTTCAATTTCATTATATAATTCATTTAATTTTTTATTTTTATTATTTAAATCCATTTTCGCTTCATTAAGTTTAAATGAAAAATCTTCAAATTCACTTTCTGTTAATATTTTCATTGCAACATACATTGTTCTAAAGCCTCTTGCACTAAATAAATTTACATAATATTTATTTTTATCAATTACTTCTTGAGGTGTAAATTCATTATTTAATCTTTCTTCTATTGCATTATCAGCTCCTTTTATATATAATTTAATTTTATCTCCCTCTTTTACAATAATACTTTCTCTTTTTCTATCACTTGAAAATTCAATAGTACATAATTTTTTAAAAATTCTTTTTTGTTTTCCTCTTTCATCTCCTAATGTTATTACTATTTCATTTCGCTTTTTTGAATGGTCAAAACAAAAACCTTGAAATTTCGCACTTTTAACTAATTCTATATTATCAGGGTTCATTCCTATATACTCGTCATCATGAATTGTGCAATCATGACATAATGCAAGGGCTTTCCAATATTCTTCAATTAATTTTTCAGTTCTATCTAAATAAATACAACAATTTTCATCAGATTTACTTTGCACTTTATAATTATCATATTGAGTACTATCAAATATTCCATTTCCATTTTTACAACTAGAAGCATTTATCATATCATAGTCCTCAAAACTTATTATATTTTCTTTATTTCGAAGTTTTTCATTTTCATGTGAATCGTTGTGTAAATATTCATAACATATATCTCCTATCACACAAAATTTCATTACCATTTTATTACATGTTAATGTTCCAGTTTTATCTGTGAATATATAATTTATCATACCTAATTCTTCGTTTAGGGATACACTGTTTGGTTTAATAAATTTTTTTCGAATTTTACTAAAGCCTTCAACATCTATTCCTATAAAAATTCCTTGAATTATTTTAACTATTTCTAATGTTATTATTAATGAAATTGGAATTAATGTATTTAATAATAAAAAATATGTAAAAAAACTTAAAATTGTGTCTAGTCCATTACTTACATCATAATAATCAGAATAATAATTATGAAATATATTATTTATTACATAAAAATTAGGGTTGTATTTTGAAAAAGTTTTTTTATCATATTTACAAATTTCATTATTGCAATATAAATTAAAAGCTTGTTCATCTTTTTCAAAATGATCATCAGCATATATTAATTTTTCATGATTTGTATAATAAATTTTATGAAAAATAGCACTTATAATAGATAAAATAATTTGAACAATTAAAATTATAATTAAAAGTCTATTCATTAATTTTTCAACTGAACTAAATTTTATAATTCCTTCTTTTGAATTTTTCATAATCTTACAATTATGACCAGTATAAATTACTATTCCAATTATCCAATCTGTATTTCTGAGTTTTGCCCCTTTTAATAATAAATTTTTAGCTTCTAAAGGAAATTCTATACTTTCTCCGTTTATTAATAAATTAAATTTTCCATTTAATGAATATAAAGCTGGATTTGGTAGATCACATGTTCCTATTCCACCTATATAAAAATAATCTAATTTTTCTGGGATATTTTCATCTACATCATTTGATGATAATATATCATTTGTTATATTTTTTGATAAATTAATATCTATAATTTTTTCATTTTCAGTATTTTTTTTATTTGTTTGTTTCTTTTTCGTTGTTCTTTTATAATTATTTAAAAATCTTCTTTTACTTTTAAATCTATCTTTTGTTAAATCAGGACTGGATTTGACTTTTAATGTTTTTTCTCCATCTAATGTTCCAGTTTCAATATAACATATACCTTCAATTAAACTACTATCTATACATACTAAATCAGCTGGAAAAGTTCCATTATTTTTTACTGAACAAATTTCTCCCATTTTTAAATCTCCACTAACTGTGTTCATCCACATTCCATCTCTAAAAACTTCAACCTTTTCATTATTTTGCTCTTTATCAACTTTACTTCTTTGGTGATCTTCTATTCCTTCTCTAATTAAAGATACACTTAATACTATTATAAAAGGAGCGATTGAACTTATTGGAGCTAATGGACTTATAATAGGAATACATTGAAGAATGGTTGTTAATAAAAAATAGACATTTGCTAATCTCATAAATTGAAATAATAGTGCTTTTGGAAGAAATGTAAACCAATTGTATTTTGTTGTTGAAATTTTATTGCTTTTATAAAAAAGTTCTATTTCATTTAATTTTGAATTGTTTATATAAAATTTATATATATTAGGCTTTGGAACAATATGAAATAATGAAGGAAGTTTTGAGTCTAGATTTAATTCAGTTTTATTTTTTTTGTTTTTTTTATTAGATATATCTTTTTTAATAGAATTGTTATTATTTTTTAATAATTTTGAATTATTATTGATGTTATTCTTATTATTTTTTTTCATAAGAATATAATTTTCAACTATATTTAATTTAATTAATTATTCGAAAAATATAATATTTAAATTTAAATAATTTTTATATTATAATTTATAATATTAATAAATAAAT
>JAEEGL017319277.1_pt1 | contig 17081 bp, 16 predicted proteins | sample 9134231 | NCBI WGS metagenome assembly JAEEGL01 (sample SAMN16246548, study PRJNA631951) | gut metagenome | biome: gut microbiome; feature: rumen; material: fiber-attached | host: Bos | place: Iran: Karaj | collected 2018-10
ATCCGGAGATCCGCGTCTGGGAGACCATCACCCCTTACTTCGAGAAGCGCAACATCCACTTCTACGTGAACCGCTGCGGCTTCCATATCGTCGAATTCTGGAACAAGTACCAGCACGGTCCGGCCATTCCGGTAGAGATGGAGGAAAACTGGAGCGAGGAGGACGAGATGTTCGTGTTCCGGAAGGTCATCACAGACAAGAATGACTGAGCAGTATATAATATGACCGGAACCATCAGTATCCTCACAGACAACCGCACTGCCGGTCCGGGCCGCTTCGGATGCGAGCACGGCCTGTCCGTGTTGTTACGGACGCCGTCGGCCAGGATCCTGATGGACACCGGGGCCTCCGGGCTATTCGCGGCCAATGCCGCCTTGATGGGCATCGACCTGTCCGGCGTGGACTATGTTTTCCTCTCCCACGGCCATTACGACCATGCCGGCGGCCTGAAGACCTTCCTGGGCCTGAACAGCAAGGCGAAAGTCATTGTTTCACCCAAGGCGGTAACCGGCCGTTTTTATTCAGAAAGGGGCGGGCTGCACTCCATCTCCTGCGACTGGCCGCAGGAGGAGATGCGGGGCCGGACCTTGTCCGTGGACAAGACGATGACCCTTGCGGACGGGATACGCGTTATTGCCAGCATCCCGCAAAGACACCCGCTGCCTTTGGGCAACCGGCTCCTCTCCGTCCTTCGGGAAGGCAGTCTGGTCCCGGATGATTTCTCACACGAAATGGCCCTCTATGTCGATGGCGTGCTCTATACAGGCTGCGCGCACAATGGCTTGGAGAATATCCTGGAAGCCTGTCCGTGGCCGGTGGATACCGTCATCGGCGGTTTCCACCTGTTGGACTCCGATGACGTGCATTCCTTCGAATCCGAGGATCAGCTCACTGCGATGGCAGAACGCCTTGCCACCCGTTATCCCCGGGTCTCCTTCCTGACCGGACACTGCACGGGAAGCAGGGCCTTCCGTATCCTTCAATCCGTCTTGGGTTCCCGCCTGCAGCAATTTGCCTGCGGCATGCAGACCGACATTGGTTAGAAACGAAAAGGAAGTGGTTCTGAAGTAATTCCTGGACGTATCAATCCCCTATAAGGCATAACGGAATATGTATAACCCGATAACCCATACACAATTATGAACTCTGTTAAAACCCTTGCCATTGCAGGCGCCTGTCTCCTTTTATTATCCTGCGGCAACCAGGCCGTCAAACCGGCTCAGTCCGAGTTCGTCGACGGCGTGGCACAAGCGATGGAAAAAGGCGGTGAAGTCGATCTCACCGCTTTCCAGTGGACCCGCGAGCCAGCCTCCTGGTCGATTGAAGGTCAAACGCTTACAGTTACCACGGATCCTCACACCGACCTCTGGCAGCGGACATACTATCATTTCCGCAACGACAACGCGCCGGTATTCCAGATCCAAACAAGGGAGCAGTACTTCAGCTTCGTCGTGAAGACTGATTTCACCCAGAGCCACCATCGCTTCGACCAGTGCGGCATCGTGATGTACCTCGATAGCGACAACTGGCTCAAGGGCTCGGTCGAATTCGAGAACGGGGAGTTCCAGCACCTTGGCAGCGTCGCCACCAACAACGGCTATTCCGACTGGGCCACCACGGCCATCCCCGCCGATGTCAAGACCATGTGGTACCGCTTCTCCAGAAGGGCCGACGACTACTGCATCGAGTGCTCCGCCGACGGCATCAACTTCAGCCAGATGCGTATCTGCCACATGTACGCCGCGGCCGATGTCATCAGCTTCGGCGTGTATGCCTGCTCCCCGGAAGAATCATCCTTCACCGCCGTCTTTTCGGACATGAAGATTACCGAGTGCATGTGGAAAGCCCACGATGGCCAGCAACCTGATAAAGAATAAACTGCGGTCGGGGTTATTAAACTCAGCAAAAACCAGTCCCTCATGAGAAACGCAATAGGATACATCCTCGGATTCCTGATCTTCGTGGCCGGGATTCCGGCGCTGATGTGGTGGGTGTCCGGAAGGCCGTTCCCCTGGGCCCCGGCGCTGCCGTGGGCGATAATCGCACTCGTCTTGATGATTCCTGGGCTGGCACTCAGCATCCGGTCAATCGCACACATGAAAAAGGTCGGCGAAGGCAACCCCTTTGACGCTTATAACCACGAAGTTGCGCCCAGGACCAAGCATTTGATGAAGGATGGGCCTTACGGCATTTCCCGCAACCCTATGCTCCTGGGTATATACATCTACGACATCGGCGTCCTGGTATGGCTCCAAAGCTGGTGGCCGCTGGTCATCTTCGCCGTCGAGATAATACTCCTTACGCTCCAGGTAAGGGCTGAAGAAAAGCGCCTGGAGGCTGATTTCGGTGACGAATACCGCGCCTACAAGCGCGCAGTTCCCCGCTATTTCATTAAGTAACCGACCATGGCCTGCAATCCTGACTTCATGCCGGAACGGATATAAAGAACGATAACACATTAAAGAAACTGATATGGAACAGAAGTTTTGCCAGAGCTGCGGAATGCCGCTCTCCGAGGAAGTCCTCGGTACCAATGCCGACGGAAGCAAGAATGAGGATTACTGCATCTACTGCTACAAGGACGGCAGATTCCTTCAGAACTGCACGATGGATGAAATGATCGAGAACTGCGCCCAGTTCGTGGACGAAGTAAACAAAAACCTGCCGCAGCCCATCACCAGGGAGGAATACATCGCCCAGATGAAGATGTATTTCCCGCAACTGAAACGCTGGCGCAAGGAATAGGCCGCCCCTTTCCGTTTGGAGACGCGGAGAATTATACCTATCTTCATCCCGATAAAACGAGCTGAATATGAAAATAACGCATTTGATCTCAGCCCTGGCCGGGCTGATTGTATGCCTCAGCGCCTGCCAGCAGTCCCAGCCCCAGTCCGGGTACTGCACCGTCAAAGGTACCGTCAAGGGCGTAAGGAACGGGACCAGACTCGAGCTTCAGGATGAGTACGACCATTACAATGTAATTGCGACTACCCGGGTCAAGGGCGGAGCATTCGAGTTCCACCCCGACATTTCATCGCCCACCCACGTATATCTATATGCGAATCACACGAAGCAGTTGAAGGATTTCTTCCTTGAGCCCGGAACGATTGTCGCGGATGTCGATTACACGGATGAGGATGATATGTTGGTCTGTGCGAGCGGAACGCCGGCAAACGACTTCGTCAGAGAAGTCCACACGCTATATGTGCGCGAGGATTATGATGCAGTCCAAGCGCGCTGGGACGATATCCTCGACGCCGGAGAGAACGGCATCCTGGCGCTCCATTATGCCAAGAATGTTTCCAACTCTGCCGTAGAGGCGCTCGACGTCCTTGACCGGCTGTCCCCCGAAATGGCATCGAAGCCCTGCATCTCAGAACTGCGCGAGGAGCTGAGTCGCCGGGCGAAAGCCGAGCCTGCGCCGGCTGGCAGCGGCCGCGCGAACTACTTCATCGACATGGAGTATCCTGACGCCGACGGTAATCCTGTCAGCCTGAGCTCCGTCGTGAACGACCCCTCCAACCGTCTCGTCCTCCTCGACTTCTGGGCCGTCTGGTGCGACCCCTGCCGGGAGGCCGTTCCCACCCTGAGGGCACTGTACGCCAAGTATCACGATAAAGGGCTGGAGATCTACTCGGTCTCCGAAGACTCGAAAGATGAGACTTGGAAGCCCTACCTCTCTGAGAACGGTATGACCTGGGTGAACGTCCGGGACATCAACGCCGGCCGGAAGAACAGCAAGGCGTGGTCTGAATATGCCCTCACGGGCATTCCGACCACGCTGCTCATCGACGGCACGACCGGTGAGATCCTCTCCCGCAACGTCCTCCGCGTCATCGAGTCCGAAATAGCCTCCCGCCTGCAGTGATCTCGGAGAAGCGCTGCTAGCGGAGAGAGAAGATGACCGGGAAGGTGTAGCTGACGTTGACGGCGCGGTCGCGCTGGCGGCCCGGCTCCCATTTCGGGGAGGAGGAGACTACCCTCACGGCCTCCTTGTCCAGTATCGGGTCAACTCCCCGCAGCACCTTGACATTCCCGACCGTTCCGTCCCTCATCACTGTGAACTGCAGTGTAACACGGCCCTGGATGCCCATTTCCTTGGCGACCTCGGGATAAGAGAGGTTCTGGTTGACCCAACGGCTGAAGGTGTTGGCGTCCCCGCCCTGGAAGGTGGGCTTCCACTCCACTACCATGAAGGGGATTTCCTCCTCTTCAACCGGTTCCTCCACTACTTCCTGCCTGTAATCATAGATGGGGATGTCGATCTGGATGTCGTCGAAGCTGATTATATCCGTAGTCTCGATGTCGTCGTCGACGATTTCAATGACTTCGGACAACTGCGGCAGGGTTGGAACCTGAGGTGGCTCGGGCGGCGTTTCCTGCGTGACCGGAACCATTTCTTCCACTTCAATGACCTGGGCGGTATCAAGGAGGGCAGAGGTTTGCCTGACAGCGGTGCTGTAGGAGAAGGCGCCGAAGACGGCGAGCAGGGACAGGATGAGTCCGAGCTCCATGAAAATGACCCTTTTGTTTTCAAGGGATGCCTTGGGAGATTTCTTTGTTTCCATAACTTTGCGGTTTTGTGTTTGTCCGTTGCAAAGTTACGGCCTCACGTGGGCGCAATCCAAAAAAACGCGGGTGTAAAAAATCTCGCAAGCAAATTATAAATGCCTGATTATCAAGAAAATACAACGGAAGAAGAGACGAAAAAATCTCGCGTTTCCTAAGCCATTGATAATCAATGCCTTACGCGATTACTCCAAACAGCTCAGAAGGAGGTCCCTGTCGGGAGCGTCCGAGTCCGCAATGCGCCCTTTGAGGCGCCAGAGGCGGTTGTTGACCACACCCTTTTCCTTGTCCATCAGCGTGGCCATGGCAGTGCGGCTGAAGCCGGATGCCGCGAGCACGAACAGGCGGACATCCTCTTCCTTGCAGTTGGGCAGCTGGGCGCGAAGCTTGGTCACGGCCCCCTCCCGCGCGGCATCCACCGAGCGTTCCAGGCGGGCCTGGACCTGTTTGTCATTGCGGAGCCCTTCGACAGCCTGTCTCACTTCTTTGAGAAGGTTGCCCTGCAGCTTGTCGGTACCCTCGAACACATAATACTGCTCGCACAGACGCTCGAGGACTTCATTCTTGCCCGCGGTCGTGTCGCGCAGGCGTCTGGAGGTCTCCCCGAGCCGGGCCTGCAGCTCTTCGGCAATGCCGATATAGCGCTCCGTTTCGGCCTGCTCTTCCGCAAGGGCCTTCTCATTCGCGATGCGGCGGGCGCGAAGGTACCAGAGCGCCGTGCTGCTCACTGCGATCAGCAACAGGAGCAGCGCCAGCTGCCCTATCCTCTGCGTCCGCAGCCTTTCCGAGGCGAGCGCCTCACGGTCCTGGAGATAGTCTTCTCGGGCCAGGGTGACGGCGCTCCTCAAGGCGGAGATATCCTCTTCGTTGCCGGAGGCCATCACGCGTTCCAACGCCTGGAGCGCCTGCGCCGTCCGCCCTGCACGCGATGCCACCTGATACTCGCGGAAATGCAGCCTGTTGCGGTCGGAAACCGTCTCGACGCGGGCGCGAGCCTGCAGGAGGCAGCGCTGGGCCTCGGCATCCTGGCCCAGCAGAGCTGCAGCGTAAGCCAGCACCCCCCAGTCCGCGCTGCCCAGGGGATAATGCAGCTCGTCCTTCACGCGGACAAGCATGTCCCTTGCAAGGCCGGGATCGGCCGGGTCCATTTCCAGCAGCATGGCGGAGTAGTTCTGAAGGCAGTGGACCTGCGTGAGAGTATCTTTCGCCTCGATCGACTGAGCGAGCACGGTGCTGAAAATGGCCGCGGCGTCGTCATAGCGTTCGAAGTTGTACCACGCCTGCCCGTATTCGAGCAGCGTGCGGCGGCTTTCCCCGTCCATGGAAGCGCGGGTAAAGGCCTGATATGAGTCATACAGCTGGCGCGCCGCGGCGACGTGCTGTCCGGATGCATTGTAGGCATAGGCCAACTGGCGGCAGATCTCGCCGCGGGCGCCGTCATCCTTCAGCTCGTCTGCCGCAGCGAGGGCATGCTCGAAGGAGACGACTGCCCGGTACAGGGCGTCGTCAGCCAACTGGACCTTCCCAAGCAAATACCAGACTGCAAGCCGGTCCTCCCTGGAGCCCTTTTTCTCGAAATAATCTGCCGCTGATGCCAGCCTTTCCGCATCTTCCGACGGGACGAAACCATAGACGGCATCCTGCGCCCTCGCCCTGAGCAAGGCGTATTCCGCTCTCGAGCGGCGGGACTGCAGTCCGTCCTCCCGGATCCCGTCCGTCAGGACAAGCGTGCTGTCCGGCGCGTCGGCCAGCAAGGCTTCCGCTTCCCGGAAAGCCTTGTCGTCCGGCCCGGCGCACGCAACGGCACCCATGACAACCGTCAGAATCAGAATCCACTTTCTCATATTGCAAATATATAAAAAATCCTTTTTCCCCCTGAAAGACAAAGAAAGCGGATTGCAGGAGGATTCGGAATTTATTTCCTATATTTGTGCTTAACCATTAATAACCAATACCATGAACATCCTTCTTACACTGCTTTTCGGCGCCATCGCCGGCTGGCTCGCCGGGTTCTTCGTGATCAAGAGCAAGGGCGGCCTCATCTGGAACATCATCATCGGTCTGCTCGGCGGCGTGATTGGCGGCTGGCTGCTTGGCCTCATCGGCGCAGGCGGTTCCTTCTGGTCACAATGGTACGGCCAGATCTGCAGCGCAGTCATCGGCGCCGTGGTCCTCATCTGCATCTGGAACACCATCAAGAAACTCCTGAAGAAATAAAGTGGACGAACCGATGACCTTCCGGCCTATGCGCCGGTTCAAGCAGGCGCTGCCGGAAGATGAGTGCTTCCGCATCCTCAAGGGCGCGTACAGGGGCTTCCTCTCCGTGAACGGAGAGGGCGGATATCCCTATACCGTGCCCATAAGCTTCGTTTTCGAAGACGGAAAGGCATATTTCCACTGCGCGAAGGAAGGACACAAACTGGACGCCATCCGCGCCAGCGACAAAGCCTGCTTCACCGTGCTGGACGAGCCCGAAAAGGAGCCCGGTGACTGGTGGTACCACGTTAAAAGCGTGATCTGCTTCGGGCGGATCCGCATCGTCGCCGACGAAGCGGAGCGTCTGAAGAGGCTCCGCTCCCTCGCGGGGAAATATTTCCCAGAAGGGTACGACACGGAATCGGACATAGTCCGCAACGGGCCCAGGGCGGAGATACTTGAGTTCTCCGTCGAGCACGTGAGCGGCAAGGCCGTCAGGGAGAAATAGGCTTTTCTAGATATTCGCCAGCAGGTCGTCAATGGTGCCGACGACCGCATCGAACAGCTTGTACATAAGTTCCGGCTCAACCTTCTCCGGAATATACGCGATTACGCGCCTGCCGGCGCCGGCCAGCCAGCCGGCCTCGGTGTGCGCGCTGCGCCCGCAGGGCAGCACGAGCACGCACGTGTCGGCCCAGCGCAGGGCCTCCAGGTCGGCGGCGAACTGCCGCTCCGCCAGGGGATGGTGCAGGCCCTCGGCATATTGCGGAAACTCCCAGTCCAGGGCGTCCGGGGATATGTCCGTCCAGCGGAAGCCGTTGCCGCCGTGGGGCGGGTTGCGGAAGTCGTAGACTTCATGCCCCGCCCCGCGCAGGCGTTCGACCACCTCGGGGTAGTATTTGTTCCTCCAGCTGGAGGCTACATAGATTCTGGCCATGGCTCCTGTTCCTCCCCGTCGTATCCGTTCAGGCGGTACGTCTTGATGAGGTTGGAAATCTCGGGGTCGAGATTGCCCCTGTGCACGTATGAGGGCTCCTGGCGGCAGGACTGGAGGTAGTGCGAGACGGCTTCCTGCTCGTCGCCGAGCCTGGCATAAAGGATGGCAAGCAGATAGTTCACCGGAGCGGTCTGCTTCTGGCGCGAAAGTATCTCCATCGCACTCATGTCGCGGTCCAGGCCCATGTAGGCGATGGCCGTATTGAAGTCCTCGTAAGGCCTGAGCAGCGCCAGGGCGGCATCATAGTCCATGTTCAGCAGCGCGTTGACTCCGCGCATATAGGTGGAGTCGAGCACTGTCGTATGGACGGTGTCCTTGACCATGTCCTTGCGGTGCAGGTGGAAGTCGAACGCCACGGTACGGAGCTTCGGATAGAGCTCATCCCTGAGATAAGGGTAGAATCTCTCCCTGCCGAGGAGGGCGTCCCTGCCGTCGAGGTCGGGGACGCGGCGGAGCAGGTCGTAGCGGGACTTGTCACCTTCGGTAAGGTAGGTATCACCGTCCACGAGGATGTCCAGGCGGTCCCAGTTCTCACCCTTGTAGCGGCTCTTGAAGGGGATGCGCACCTGCTCCTGGCGGACAAGCCGCCCGGAGGCGTCGTAGCGCAGGCCCCTCTGACGGTCCAGCGAGTCCTGAAGCACCTTGATCTGCTCGTCCAGGTACTTGGAGATGGATTCGCTGCGCGAGCGCGACAGCTTCATGTTGAAGTTCTCCTTTCCTTCGGGCGAAGCGTAGGATGTCACGATGATGGAGTCCAGGAGGTAGGTCTCGTTCTCCAGCAGCGCGGCGAGCGTGCGGCGTATGCGCCCCAGCTCGCGGCGGTTGTTGCCCAGGGTGAGGTCGATGTCGCTCTTGCCCTGCTTGAAGTCGATGTTGCTCGTGGTGTTCGCGTCAGCGTGCCTCTCGATGACCTTCGTCACATAATGCTCCGTCTGGTCAGTCAGACCGGACACGGAGCTGATGTAGAAGGTCAGCGGGGAACTCTCCGGGATCTCGTAAAGCCTTGTGTCGGACTCGTAGATGTCTCCGGAAAGGACTATGTCCACCTTGCGCAGGCGCGGGCGGGTGGCGATGGTCTGGACGTAATTGTATATGAAGTCGCCCTTGCGGTCCACCATCACGGTGTCCAGGCGGATGCCCTCGGTGACGATGGGCACCTTCACGTACTTGCGGTACATCTCGTCCAGCCTTTCCTTGCGGCGCTCGTTCATGTTACGGGCTATCTTGTTGGTATAGTGATCGATAGCCTCCTGCTCGGAGACGCCGTACAACGTGTAGAACTGCTCGTCGGACACGAAGGTGCTGTCGGTCTTGAAGGCATACAGCATCGGGATGTTGCGTTTGATGAAGATTTCAAGGGCCCTGACGTTCACGAAGCGCGTGGTGTCGGAGATGATGCGCGACAGGAAACGCTCGTACTGCTGGTAGCCCCTGAGCTGGGCCTTGCGGTAGGAATTGCCGGTGATGACTACGGACTCGAGGCGCTCCACATCGCCCAGCATGTACATGTCGGGGTAGAAGCGCAGCTGCCATTTGCTGTCCTGCATCGCGGCGGGGACGATGATCTGGAAGGCCAGGTCCACCTTGCCGTGGCGCTCGGCGATATTGCGGAAGCGGGCCGTCACGCGCGCCGCGTCAAGGGTCTCCGTGGCCACCATTTCGCCGGTGTCCTCGTCCAGGATGGCCTTCATCAGCAGCAGTTCACTGCCGTCGTCATCCTTGATCCTGAGGGTGTCGCGCATGGTCTTGGGCTCCTTTATCTCAGGGACATAGACGTCCTTTCCGAGGACGAGCGAAGCTGCGGGGTCGCCGCTCCTGATGGCGGCGAGCTTGCGCTGCGAAGCGCAGGACCAGGTCAGCGCGATGACTGACAGTACCCCTATGATAACAACCTTTGCTTTCATCTAGAATACGTATACGAAGCTGAGTGAAACCTGGTCGGGGAGGATGAAGGTCTTGCGGCCCTCCTCCCTCACATAAAACTTGTTCGGGCTGTTCCAGACGCCGTACTCCTTGAAGACACCGGCCCATGCGCCCGCTCCCAGTTCGAGGTTGAAATGCTTGGAGAGCATGAAGGTGTAACCAAGTGACAGTGCGCCGCCTATGCCGTTGCTGCCCTCCTCGAGCGCCGGCCTCCAGATGCCGGTGTTGGCAAAGGAGAACATGTACTGCGCCTTGGCGGTGATCCATAAGCCGGAATTGACGTACCACGGCCAATAGCGGAAACCAAGATAGGCAGTCTTCTGCTGGTTGAGTACAGGGACGTCATTCTTGGTATCAGTGAACTGCCAGGGGTTGTAGCGGCCTCCGGCCACCAATGAGAAATGCTGAGACAGGGACACGCCCACCTCGGCGTTCACGGTGCCGAGGGCTGCCCAGTCCAGGACGTTGGTCTGGACGGTCCATATCTGGGCCGATCCGACCAGAGGGAACATCAGTCCCAGTATCCCGATGATCAATAACCGTTTCATCGCATTCCCTCCTTATTCGCCATTTCCGGTTCCGGGATTCGTGCCAGGATCAGTGCCAGGGTCGGAACCAGGGTCGGTGCCAGGGTCGGTTCCGGGGTCAGTGCCAGGGTCAGTGCCAGGGTCAGTGCCAGGGTCGGTGCCAGGATCAGTGCCAGGGTCAGTGCCAGGGTCAGTACCGGGGTCGGTGCCAGGGTCGGTGCCAGGGTCAGTGCCAGGGTCAGTACCGGGGTCGGTGCCGGGATCGGTGCCCGGGTCAGTGCCGGGATCGGTTCCGGGGTCTTCGGCAGGCTTTCCGGCCTGGGTGACTGTGATGGTGGCTATTTCGTAGCCGGGGTGGCCCTTGGGGGTCACGACGATAGTGGCGGTGCGGGCTTCCTCCGACTCGTTAGGGAGGACGTCATAGACGAGCACCGCGACACCGGCATCAGCTTCGACCGCAGCAGTGATCCAAGGCTCCGTACCCTCAGGGAACACGCACTTGGTATCAAGCTCATAACCAACTTCGAATGAGACCATTACACCCTCCTCGCCCTCGGGGGCGACGGAGTGCTCGGTCTCGCCGTCTAGGATCGTGAAGCCGAGCGGAGCGAAGTTGATGACGCGGGCGACGGACCGGCCGTTGCCGTCATTGACGGTGATGTAGATATATCCTCCTTCGGGGAAAACGTCGGGGCAGGTCACGTCCACATGACCCTCGGTCGCGGACTTCTTGCGGATGGCGGTCTTGAAACGGCCGTCGGTGCCCGCCACGAGAGTGGCGTACTCGGCACCGGTGCCCGTTATCTCATAATCGATGGACACTGTCTGCCCGGGCTCGACCAGGACGAGGTCGTTGACCTCCTCACCGTTCACCGTCAGCGCAAGCTCGACGGGGAGGTAGCGCAGGAGCGTCAGCACGGTGCTGTCAGCCGCGAGGGTCAGCTCGACGCGGTCATCGAAGATCTCCAGGCCGGAGAACACTTCTTTGGCATCGTCGCCCTTGGCTTTCCATTCGGTCAGGTCCCAGGTCTCGCCTCCGTCCCAGGAGATGCTCCAGTAGCCGTCCTCGACCTTCAGGACAGGGGTCTTGCCGTCAGTGCCGTCCACGAGATAACGGCTTCCGTTCTCGTCGCGCAGCCAGTCGCCTTCGCCTTCATTGGCCTGTGTATCAAACCAGTACCAGCGGCCGGTCTCCTCGTCAAACTTCACCGTAAGGACGAAGGGCTGTGCATCCTGCCCGTCCTTGCCGTCCACGCCGGATATTAGGGTGATTGGGTCGACATCATCGTGCATAACGACATTGCCATCAGGATCGAATTCCACGGTTCTGAACCACAGGGTATAACCTTGTCTTTCTCCATCGTCATATGCACTGACTTCAGCTATGAAGCCCTTATCAGACATCGCCTTGACCAGACCCCTGAGAATGGAGAGCTGACCGTTCAGTAGTTCCACCTGTCCATAGATCTTGTCGATCTCATTCTGCATGTGCATGAGTTCGTCCCTGACGAACTTCTCGCAACCGCTCGCAAGGAGGGCTGCCGCCATTATGCCTGCTGCTATATATCTTTTCATTTTCATGGTCTTTATCTCTGGTTGATGTTGATATGTTCTGCTATGGGCGCGAATACGTTACCGACCTTGCGCCTTATGTCGATAAAGCCGGTGCGGGGCTCCCCTGTGGCGTTTTCGTCCACATGGATCTTCAGGAAGTAGAAGCCGTCCTCGAGCGTCAGCCCGGCGGAGACCCAGTCCAGCGAAGGCTGGACGACCTCCCGGATCTGGGCGTCGAAGGTGATACGGATCACCGCGTCGCCACCCTCGGCGGGCACGTCAAGCGTCTTCGTGGCAGCGTCGAACGAGAACCCGGAGCCCGGCTCGAGGGCGTAGGTCCTGGCGCCGGTCGCCTGATACACTTCGAAAGTGGTGCAGACATAGCCGGGATTGTCCTTCGGGGAGACGGTGACGGTGCAGGACCTCACTTCGTTGCTTCCGTTCTCCAAAAAGTTGAATATCAAGGTCTCAGCCTCCGGATCGGCCACCACTTCAAGCCAGGCGGCGTCGGCAGCGGATACCGTGTACTCGAAGTTGGCCGAGTACGGGACCTTCTTGCTGCCGGCTTCCTTGGCGTAGCGGACAGTCACGACTTTCTCGGCAGGGGTGACTTCACGTTCGCGGAACGATATCATCTTGACGGCGGAATAGCCGTCGCAATAGGCCTGGAGCAGGATATAGCCTTCGGCGAAGGGCTCCGGTGCGGTGACGGTCACCGTGCCCTCGGGGCGGTCCGGGCCGGCCAGGACGGGGACGTAGGTCCCGTCCGTGCCGGCGGTGACGGCCAGCGGTCCGCCGGCCTCCCCTTCCACCAGCACCTTGTAAGGTATGGAGAGGGTCTCGCCGGCAGCGACGACCATCGTATCGAGGACGGGTCCGTCAAATGAGAGCCTGAAAGGAAGCTGGCGGGCGAACTCCAGCTCAGTGCCGTCCCAAAGTATCAGGACGGCCTTTTTCGGATCGTCAAGGTTGATGCCCTTGAAGATTCCGATGCCGTTCATCTCCTCGCAGCTGGCCAGACGCTCCCAATTCTCACCTCCGTCGGTGGATATCCACCAGTAATCTTCCTCCACCTTGAACTGCGGCGCGATGCCGTCCTTTCCGTCGGTGGCACCGGCCCTTATCCTGTTGCCTTCAGCGTCAAGCAGCCATTCCCCGTCGACGGTCCAGTAGTAAAGGCCGTCTTCGTCATCCCGGACGCCGACGGGAATGAGCGTACGCCCGTCCTTGCCGTCAGTACCGAAATGGATGTGGATGGAGCTGCCGTCCCTGAAAGTGATGTCATATCCATCGTCAGTCTCCACTATCGGTCCTGTGATGATGGAATGGCTTTCTGCAGGCTGTAGTTCTGATACAACCGAATTGAGGGTGGAAATGTCCTTGTTCATGGAGTCGATAAGCTCTTTGAGCTTTGTCAACTTGTCCTTGGTTGCATCCAGCTCGTCCTGGACCATGCCGGTACAGCCCGGAAGGGCTGACAGGCAGGCCGCGAGGAGGAGCGGCACAACGGCTCTGATTAATTTACGCATAGGCACTTAAATTCCTAAATTATACAAATGTAAGTATATTTTCATCGAAATCAGCCCCCAAAGTGTTATATTTGTATGGCATTTGACAAAAAAATTCACGGTCATGGCAGAAGAATCCGCTAGAACTAGGAAGGGACGGAAGCTCGGACTTCTCCCGAAAGTATTGATCGCCATTGCTCTCGGCATCGTCCTTGGACTGGTGATGCCCGGATGGTTCGTCAGGGTCTTCCTGACTTTCAACGGGATATTCTCCCAGCTGCTGGGATTCCTCATCCCCCTGATCATCCTCGGGCTCGTCACCGCGGCGTTCGGGGACATAGGCAAAAGCGCCGGAAAGATGCTTCTGGTGACCGTGGTCATCGCTTACCTCGACACGGCGCTCGCCGCCATCCTCGGATACGGGGTCGGGGAAGCCCTCTTCCCCTCCCTCGTATCCAAGGCGGGGCCGGCGGACATCGCCGACACGGCCGCCGGGCTGGAACCATATTTCACCATCAACATCCCTTCGATGATGGACGTGATGTCGGCGCTTGTGTTCTCGTTCATTTTCGGGCTCTGCATAGCCAACATGTATCTCCCAACCCTGAAGGGGTTCTTCACGGAGTTCCGCAATGCCATTGCCAAGACCATTGAGAAGCTTATCATCCCGCTGCTGCCGCTGTATATCTTCGGCATTTTCCTTGACATGACCAGTTCGGGGAAAGTATTCCCCGTCCTCAAGGTCTTCGCGATGATTATCCTAGTCATCTTCGTGCTGCACATACTCATTCTAATATATGAATTCTGCATTGCCGGTGCGATTGCCCGGAAGAATCCTTTCAAGTTGCTTGCAGGCATGCTGCCAGCGTATTTCACGGCGCTGGGGACTTCGTCTTCCGCCGCTACCATCCCCGTGACGCTGCGCCAGACCGTCGCGAACGGGGTGCGCGCAGAGGTGGCCGGCTTCACCATCCCCCTCTGCGCCACCATCCACATGTCCGGCAGCGCGATGAAGATCACCTGCTGCGCCCTGGCCGTCTGCCTGATGAACGGCATGCCGCACTCATTCCCTCTCTTCCTTGAGTTCATCCTGATGCTCGGGATAATGATGGTGGCGGCACCCGGGGTGCCCGGCGGAGCCGTCATGGCAGCCCTCGCGCCCCTCAGCTCGATCCTCGGCTTCGGGCCCGAGGCCCAGGCGCTCATGATCGCGCTCTACATCGCCATGGACTCCTTCGGCACCGCCTGCAACGTCACCGGCGACGGCGCCATCTCCCTCATCATCGACCGCCTCTTCACCCCCTCCCGCCGGCCCTAAACAGTATGAGCGACATCATTGCATTGGATCCGACGAGGCTGGTGGTTGCCGCCCTGACAGGGCTGGTGATACTGCTGGCGTTGATCATCCGTTTCAAGGTGCCGGCGATGATCGCAATCCTGGTTGGAGCGGTGCTCATAGGACTGGGAGCAGGTATGCCGCTCGAGCAGATAGTGAAGGCGGTGGACGACGGAGTCGGCAACACATTGAAAGGCATTGCGTTGCTGGTGGGCCTGGGGTCGATGTTCGGAGCCATCCTCGAGATTTCCGGAGGAGCACAGGTGCTGGCCGTTACGCTGGTGGACAAGTTTGGCGAACGGAAGGCGGCCTGGGCCCTGGCCATTACGGGACTGGTGATCGCGATACCGGTGTTTTTCGATGCAGGTCTGATCATACTCATTCCGCTGGCGTTCTCGCTGGCCAGGAGGACAGGCCGCTCCACGCTGTATTACGCCATTCCCTTGCTGGCTGGCCTGGCGGTCGGACATGCTTTCATCCCGCCGACCCCGGGGCCGGTCCTGGTGGCCTCGATGCTGGGAGTGGACCTGGGCCGTGTGATCCTGGTCGGCGCCGTATGCGGCATTGCTGCGCTGATTGTGGCCGGGCCGGTCTGGGGCGCGCACTGCGGAAAGAAGTTCTCCGTCGCGCCGCGTGAGATGGTGGAAGAAAGTACGGCGCGGCGGCTGCCGTCTTGCGGAACGGTGGTGACCATCATTGTCATTCCTCTGATACTCATTATCTTAAAGTCTGTAGCAAGCGTGGTGGATGCACTTGCTCCTGCACGCAAAGTCATAGGATTCCTCGGCGAACCGTTCGTGGCGCTGACCATCGCCACAATCGTTGCGATGGTCCTCCTGGGCCACAGGAACGGCTATTCCGCCGCTGAGCTCGAGAAGGTGATGACCAAGTCGCTGGAGCCCGTAGGGCTCATCCTCCTGGTCACCGCCTGCGGCGGAGTGCTCCGCTACATCCTCCAGTATTCCGGTCTCGGAGAAATGATCGGACACGCGGTCGCTTCCGCATCACTGCCGATGGTGGTCGTGGCCTTCGTCGTTGCGGCCCTTGTCCGCATCTCCGTAGGCTCCGCCACCGTGGCCATGACAATGGCCGCCGGCATAGTGTCCGCGATGCCCGAGGTCGCCGGGCTCTCGCCCGCGTACCTCGCCTGCATCACGGCCGCCATCGCCGGCGGCGCCACCGTCTGCTCCCACTTCAACGACTCCGGTTTCTGGCTCGTGAAATCCCTTCTCGGGATGGACGAGAAGACCACACTCAGAACCTGGACGGTCATGGAGACCCTGGTGGGCTGCACAGGCTTCGCCGCAGCCCTCATCATCTCATTTTTCGTATAGGGACAGGTTCTCATCCCGCCTCGGTCAAGGCTGCTCACGCCTGTTTTTCGGCCGCTCACACCAAAAAATAAAACGTTTCATATTTATAAATGGGACTCATGTCTAGATTTGGGCAACAAAACACACAATCATTAACCAAATCCACATGAAAAAGTTACTGACTTTCCTAACTGGCGCGGCATTGTTCCTTGCCGCGTCCGTACACATGTCTGCGCAGAGCGGATATGAAGTCCGTGGCGTCATTTCCGACGCAATCGGCCCCGTGGTCGGCGCATCCATCATAGAGCGCGGCACCACGAACGGCACCGCGACCGGTCCGGACGGTGATTACTCCCTCCGTGTCTCCAGCGCCCGCGCCGTCGTCGAAATCAGTTGCATCGGCTACCAGACAGTCACCTACGTCGCATCTGAACTCCCTTCCAGGCTCACACTCCAGGAAGACACTGAAATGATCGAAGAGACCGTCGTCGTCGGTTACGGTACCCTCAACAAGAAGGAGATCTCCTCCTCAGTCGTGAGCGTCAAGTCCGAGGACTTCAACAAGGCAGCCCCTAACGCCATGACCCTCATCGTCGGTAAGGTTGCCGGTCTGAACATCGACACCAACGCCAGCGGTAACGCCTCCGGCTACCAGATCCGCGGCGCCACCTCCATCAACGGAGGCAACTCCCCTCTCGTCGTCGTTGACGGCATCATCGGCGGTTCCCTCAGCGACGTCGCCACCCAGGACATCGAGTCCATCTCCGTCCTGAAGGACGGCGCCTCCGCCGCCATCTACGGTACCCGCGGCGCCAACGGCGTCATCCTCGTCACCACCAGGAAGGGCTCCGGCACCGCCGGTCGCGTGCGCGTTACCTATGATTCCTACATCGCCACCCAGGCCCTCCACAAGTTCCCCGAGACCTTCAGCCTGGACGAGTGGCTCGAGCTCAACGAGACCCGCGGCAAAGCCGACTACGGCAACCGCGTCGAGAACGCCTACTACAAGGCCCTCAAGAACGACAAGCCGTATTATGACCTCAACCAGCACGTCACCCTCGCCGGTTCCACCGCGAAGAGCAACTACAGCCTGTCCCTGACCTACACCGACAACAACGCCCTCACCAAGAACAGCGATTCCCAGAGCTACAGCGCCCG
>JAEEGL010722443.1_pt1 | contig 17080 bp, 19 predicted proteins | sample 9134231 | NCBI WGS metagenome assembly JAEEGL01 (sample SAMN16246548, study PRJNA631951) | gut metagenome | biome: gut microbiome; feature: rumen; material: fiber-attached | host: Bos | place: Iran: Karaj | collected 2018-10
AAGCACTTCAAACGTATTATAAAAAGTACAGTTCTTCTCCAAATTTAAACGAACTGATAGTAGCTATAGAGGACTGCTATTATCCGCAGGTAGGTGCGACTTTACCTGATATAAAAGATACCTGCAACAGGCTTTGGAATAGTCAAGAACCTGATGAAACTTTTATTCTGGACAAGATAACTGATTTTATTAGAAAAACAAGATCCGCTGAAGCACTTCAGAATTTTCTTGAACAATTAAAAATTAATCCTAACCTTGAAGAAGATGTTACTGTTGCAGAACTGACCAAATCTCTGGATATACACTTAAAGAGTACAAAGGTTTACCATATGAGTGATTCGGATCATATGTCAGAAGCACGTAAGATTGCGGTAGGCAGTTTTAACCAAAACAGGGTAATTAAATCAATCATCCCTTCGTTAAATAATAGTTTAATGTTTGGTGGTTACCAGCCAGGAACTGTTAATATGATTGTATGCCCTCCAGGGACGGGGAAATCAATGTTTTTGATTAACGAGGGTATGAACGCTGCCACACAGGGTTTTGATGTTCTTCACATCTTTATTGGTGACATGCAGGTTTATGATGGTGAAATCAGATACCTGTCAAGAATTTCGGGTCATACCCAAAACGATTTAGTCACTAAAACCGAATCCGTCCAGGCTGATTTAATTAGAGTTTGTAATCAGCAATATGGAAATATTTTCTCAAGAATTAATCTTGTAGACTATCCATCGTTATCATTAACAGTAACTGAGCTTCTTGAAGAGATTAACCGTATGGAAAAACTGGAAAATAAAGATTATGGAATGATAATCGTAGATTACCCAGATAATCTTCTTCAGGATGGTGTATCTCTTTATACTGATGGCGGTGTACTTTATAGTACACTAGAAAAGATGGCAAGACTCACTAAGGCAGTAGTCCTTGTTGCATCTCAACCTTCTAAAGCCTACTGGAGTGCTCCAATAATTCCACTTGAGGGTGCTGCTGAAAGTTCTAAAAAGCAACAGTGCGTTGATATAATGCTTACTTTTAACACGGAATATCGTGGTGCTAACTTTGGTACTATGTTTTTGGCTAAAGCCCGTAAGGGTGAAGCGGGTCAAATATATAGAATCAGAACTGATTTTTCCAGATGTTTTCTTGAGGAGATTAACGAGGGAACTTATAATGCTATAAAAGCAGCGGATAAGCAACTAAAACTTACAAATAATAATAGTAATACGAAAGGAAACCAGCCATAATGCCAAAATGCACAGAGTGTGGCAAGGAGATCTTCTTTCTTATGGGTCAATCAGGGAACTGGACTTATAAGCAGAAAACCTCTACAAGCGAGGGAGTTTCAGAGCAAAGATATCAATGTAGTTATACATGTTACAATCATGCTAAATTAAGATCATTGACTGAACGAAAACATTCTAATAGAAGCCAATATATAAAAGATGTGAAAACATCTGAAGAGTCAATGGTATGTCAAGGAAAGAAGATATTACACCCTATTGATTTAACAAAATTAAAGCCAGTAAAGAAGTATTTTTCATGGGAAGAGCAGATTTAGGTATAACAGTACCCTATAAAATTTTAGCAGTTTTTGGACCTAATCCCATGCGAGGAAACGGTAAGGATGAGATAAGGTATTACTGCCCCAAATGTATTGAGCGTAAGGGTACTCCTGACCACAAGGGTAAATTGTATGTTAATGTCAATAATCTTAAATTTAATTGCTTTAGGTGTGGCTATAAGGGACAGCTTCGGGAAGTTAAAGTTGATGATAATAAAGTTTACGAAGAAGAAAAAACAATAGATCGCTCTGATCTTATTGAGAAATTATCATCAGTAATCTCATCACCAAGCACCTTTAATCTTAAAATACCTATTGAAAAAGTAACTGAAAACCAAACGGCTACTCAATATTTACTTGATAGAGGGTTTACCTACGAGCAGATGAAATACTATGACATGCGTGTAGGTAATATCAATAATGAGTTTGGTAGAATTATCATACCTAATCAAGTAAGTAAACTGGTTTATACAGACTTTTACTCAGCAAGAACTTACATTAACCAAGTCCCTAAATACCATAATCCAGGCAAAGAAAAATCTAAAATAGTTTTTAATCTTCATAGAATTAAAGAGGGTTCACCGATTATTGTAGTTGAGGGAGCACTAACGGCAGTAGCAGCAGGATACCACGCAGTAGCCACTCTTGGCAAAACAATGACAAAAGATCAAGCCAGTTTAATTATAATGAAACACCCATCGGTAATTTTTTTGAATTATGATTTTGGTGCGGAAAAGAATTCAGAAGATGCATGTAAGTTACTTTATTCGATGGCACCAGATATACCAATAATGGAAGTGTTAATGCCAGATGATAGAGATGCTGCGGATTTATCTCATAAAGAATATACTGAAAGACTTGCTAACGCTACTAAATTTGATCCACTATTAAGAAAACTAACTTCATATTCTGAAAAATAGGCTCAAAAATTCATACTGTGTTAACATTTATATGATATAATTTAATAAAACAGAACTATACTGAACGGCTCATAGCTCTATATGCACGGAGTCAAGTAAGATAGAAATATATTTTAGAAAGGAGTAAAATCATGAGTATTGATTTTACACAAGTTCTGCAACAAGCAGCAGCAGCCACCCAAAACTCAGGCACCAATGGAGAAAACAAGCAATACCCTTACACATTAGTTTACCCACAGCCTGGTGCAACCATAGTGCTGAGACCTCTTTTCAACCCTGCATCAGGACAGATAGTGAGACTTGTTCATAGACATGAAAAGGTAGCATGCTATAGAACATATGGCGTTGAATGCCCTATCTGTAAGACCATGAAGAGTGTTAAAGACATGACTGGTCAGGATCCGTTTGGAAGAAAGAAAGCATCCAAGTCTCGTGGACTGTGTTTCGCTCAGTTTATTTCTTCCACCACGCCCGTCCGTAAAGGAACAGATGCTAATAGCCCAATCGTACAGCCTGGTGAGACTATCTTATTTATGTTTCCATGGAGCGTATATCAGCAAATTAATGCCATTATTCAGGCAATAGGTCAGACACCTACGGGTATGGATCAGGCATTCTGTCATGCACAGTCAGGGTGTTATATCCAAGTCAATGTTTCAAATGACGGTAAGTTTACTTACACAACTACTCAAGTGCCCTATATGACATTCCCAACTGATAAAACTGATGAGCAGTTTCTTAAAGATTTAGAGGGTATGCCCTCTCTTAACGAGCAGGTACTGCCTCCGACAATTACCGAAGAGGTTGCAAAACAGGTAACTGAGTATGAGCAGGAAATCTATAAGACCTATGTTTCACCTAGAGTTCCAAACGCAGCACCAGTTACAGGTCAGATGCCTCAGAGTATCACTCAGCAGTTCACAGGATATCAGCCTCCTGTAGCTCCTCCTGCTACCGCAACCCCATCAACTATTCCTGTAGTACCTCCGACTGCAACCACTTCCGATATGAATGCAGGGCATCCTGAGTGCTACGGCAAACACCAGGAAAACAGCCCGCAGTGCATCTGTTGCCCTGATGAGATCAATTGTCAGGAAGAGACTACCTTGCCATTCTAATTAATTAATAAGTTACGGGGGTCTAATTTAATATTAAATATTAAATAAGTTAGACCCCCCCCCTTATCTTATTTAGTAATGAGGTGATTAAATTTTAATATGGAAGAGTGTTCTTGTAATATTTTATCAAACAAAACTTTTGATATAGGTGACATCGTACAATATAAGAATAATCCTCAAGTAAAATACATTGTTACTTCTTTGGGATCAATGAGTGGTAAACCTACGTGGCAAGGTTTATCAAGTGAAGGTCACTCAAATGGTGGAACAATTTATGGATCATGGGATTTTGATGATTTTGAAGTAATTGATCATTATCCAATTAGAGAAATGTACGAATATATAAAAAGGAGTGTAAAAAATAATGGCACGAAAGAGTAACCCAGAAAAAACTCCTGAAAGTACAGGTAATTTGATTAATGATTTAATTAGCGATACCCAGTTCAGTTTTATTACTGAGAATAGCGAGACCACGGGTTCTTTATCTGATAAACCTAAAGTAAAAACCCCAATCCATGCATTTAATGATTTATTAGGTGGTGGACTGCCTCTTGGGGCTATTATTGAGGTCTATGGTCCCAATGCTGCGGGAAAATCTTCTATGCTTTATGAGACATTGGGTAATTTCCAGAAGCAGTATAGTAACGGAGTAGCTTTTATTATTGACTCGGAAGCATCTACTGATGATGCCAGATTAAGGGCATTAGGGGTTGATCCTGCACGAGCACCCAGAATGGGAGCATCATCTCTTGAAGACGGTTTTGAGCAAATTAACAAGATACTCAAGAAAATGATTGATAACCCTGCTTATAAAGGTTTTCCAGTTATGGTACTTTGGGATACTATCGCGGCCACTCCTAGCAGAGCACAAATTAAGTCAGGTGATATGTATGCTGGAGGTATGGCTGAAAGAGCAAGGATTATTAAAACATCCTTAACTAACATGTTCCCATTAGTTGATAAACAGAATGTTTTAATTGTTCTGCTTAATCAAGTTATGTCTGAAATAGGTAGTTGGAGACCAGGACTTACCAGTGGGGGAGGGCATGCATTAAAGCATGATATCCATCTTAAATTAAAAATTGATGGCGGTAAAACTGATTTTGATGGGGTTTTTGCTACTGAAAAACACAGTACCCTATCAATTGAAAAATCTAAAGTGTCTCCATTAATGAATAATATCCCTATAACAATTGATATAACTAGGGGTGGTGTTATTAATCAATCGGCATCACTTGTTGAGTGGATGACAATGGTTAACCCGTCATTATTCAAACAAGCATCATGGTGGGAAATTGAGCCATGGGTTTATGAAAAATATAAACCTATTTGGGACAAATTCTATGAATTAGGATTTAGCCCTAAATTCCGTCAAAAGGCTTTATATGATTTTGCGGAAAAAACTCCTGCCTTTCAGCTTTTCTTGAGATTGATATGGATTGATTTAATTTCTGAAAGATATACTCTTCAAAGTGAAGTCTGTAAGGAGAGTAAGTCTGAAATAGAAAATCAATTAAAAACTGATCTTAATTTATCAGATCAAGATTTAATTCGTCAGGCAGTAAATCAATTAACCATTAACGCCGAAACAGGAGAGGTAGTTGAAGATGAGTAATTATGGAAACGGTGTATCAATAAAAGATGTAATTATTAATGAAGTAACTGAAACTGAGAGACTGCTTAAAAATAGTAGTCTCTCAGAAGAAGAACGGATTCAAATTATAGACTCTCTTAAAGAAATGGCTTATCAGTGGTGTAAGGCGAATGCACTGTCCTGCGTTTTAGAAGATATTGTTAAAAACATCAGAAAAGAACTTAATGGTAATGAAGAGTCTGATGATTTAACTTGGACAATTATCATTGGAAAAATTACAGATCAGAAAATGAAGGAGACATATCCGTTTATGGATTAAAATTTAATTATGAAAATAGAGAGAGAGTGGGCGATGCCCAATAAAAATACTTTTGATATTAAACCAATCTCTAAACTCATAAAAGAAGAATTAACTGGCGGTTTATGGATTGATCCCTTTGCTAACAAAAACAAATTTGCTACAATAACTAATGATTTAAATGAAGAGTTTGATACAGATTATCATTTAGATGCTTTAGATTTTATGAAAATGTTTGAAGATAATTCAATCGATGGAGTTCTTTACGACCCACCTTATTCTCCAAGACAGGTTAGTGAGTGCTACAATAAGGTAGGGTTTAATGTAACCCAAGAGACTACTAGGGCATCCTTTTGGGGAAACCACAAAATAGAGATTTCTAGAATTGTAAAACCTGGTGGAAAAGTTATTACTTTTGGCTGGAATAGCGGAGGAATAGGAAGTAAGTACGGCTTCGAGATTGAAAGAATTCTTTTGGTTCCTCACGGAGGATGGCACAACGATACTATTTGTACAGTTGAAAAGAAAATAACTTAAAAAATTCATATTTTATTAACAAATTCCGCAAATAGTTGTGATATAATAAAGTATCCTTAAACGAAATCTTAGTAAAGAGAGGTAGTTATCAATGGCATATGATATCATTATGGATGGTAACAGAGTCGGAAAATATGATACCCTTCCAGAAGTAGGAGACTATTTTAAAGACTTTTTTGCTTACGCAGAAAAGCTGGAACGTGAGGGTGTTTTTAATCTTGACGATGTTACCTTTCGTATTTTAAAATTTAATAATGAAAAGGAGGGGTAAGTATGAAAATTGAAGAAACCAAAAAAGAGGAAGACTACTATTATCAAGGTCCTTTCTGGATCATTGCAAATCACTACGCTGAAATTCACCAAGGAGACTTCAGTATTACAGGAGCACGATACCTCTCTGACCATAACGGTGACTATTGTAGTAAGGATGTAATAAGTAAAGCACAGAGGACACATAAAAAAGTTTGGGCAGATCAGCATTTCGATAAAATTTATGATAAAGAGTGGGACTACTACCCCAGAGGTAGAGTAGCAATTTATGAAGGCAAAGCATGGATTCATATCAATTCTAAATGCAATATCCCTTCAGTAATTAATAAAATTATTGAAACTTATGAAATTGCACGACTTGACATTGATATTGAGTGTAATGATGAGACCCAAGGTCCTCACTACGCATTTAAATTGAAATGAGAGGTGCAGTAATGTCTAAATTCTATTTTACTTACGGATCAGAGGGGCATGACTTTTATGGTGGATGGACTGAGGTTATGGCTACCGATATTGATGAGGCAATAAGGATATTCGATATAGTCCACCCAAGAAAAACAGGATCTGTAGCTTGTGCAGGTATCTATAACGAAGAAGATTTCAAAAGTACCCGTATGTACGAAAACGGTAATTTTGGTTATTATTGCCTTGAGAAAATTGAACTTATTATCTCAAGATTTACTGGAGAGGAGGAACCTAATTGTAATGGATGATAGAGAAATTCGTCAGACATTTTTTGATGATTTGATTGATAAAAATCAAATGGCAAGAAGCTCAAGAGTAAGTGCAGCAACCCGTAGTTCGTTTAAAAAATATGGAATTCTAAAAGAAAAATATAAAAAGAATAAAAAAGGAGATTATAACGTGGACATTAACATGAACAAGTATGTATCTTGGAAAGACTTTCTCGCACTCCCTAAAGATTTGAAGGAACAGTATATCCAGGGAATAGTGGATAAGTACAAAATTGGATCAAATGGTGTCGCAAGGCTGTGGGCAGGAGAAGTGAGTAGGGAGACTGTTAGAAAACTTTATAACACTCTCAATATTGTAAGCCCACTTCCAGTTGGGAAAAGACCCTCTCTTGAGGATGCTAATAGGTTTCTGAAAGATTTTAAAACAAATGTCACTGTTTTAGAAAACCAATCTGCATATGTTCCGAAAAGTGCAACACGAGTTAACCCCAATCTTACATCTATTAGACTTCTAAACCTGATTAATAAAACTGGTAAATCCCTGAAACAGACTGCTGACGGTATGGGTTTGGGCATAAGTACTTTAAGCGAAATAATTAATCATAACCGCAGACCCAGTTCCAAAACTATAGAAGCTATATGCAATTACTTTAATGTTTCTGCGAGGTACATTCTCGGACTCGATGACGATGCTACTCAGATTGAGATTGCTCCGATTGAGGCTGAAGAAGAGACTTTGGGGGTTGGGGAGACAGCAACGAACTTTTCTGGAAACAATGCTATTGCCTTTGCTGGAGATATTAGTTTTGCTCTTCTTAAAAATACACCAATCGAAGAGGTAGAAACTGAAATACACAAATACTTGAGTCTGTTTAATAATGTCACAGGTTTTAAGATTGTACTGACCGTTACTCCAATTGAGGAAAAGAATTAAAATTTAATTATGGATAAGTTTTTGAATAAAATACTTATCGTTGATGGATCATATACTCTTCATAGAGCACTTCATACTCCTGGATTGCAGGAATTATGTTCCACATCAGGGGTAAAATCTGGAGGGATCTACGGTGCTCTACGGATTCTTCAATCAGAAATGAGAAAGTTTCCAGAGTATTTTCCAATCGTATGCTTTGATAGGGGTCTTTCCAAAAGAAGGACTGACCTCTATCCTGCATACAAAGCTAATAGAAATCGTGGAATTACTGATTCACTTATTGCTGTAGGAAAAACTCCTGAAGATGAATATTATGAAGAGTATAGAAATCAACGAAGTGATTTAATCGGAGTTCTTAAATCAGTAGGCATACCGTCACTTATGATCTACGGGTATGAGGGTGATGACTTAATGTACCTTCTGTCAACTTATAGTGAGGAGTCAGTAATCTTATCTGATGATAAAGATATGCTTCAGTTGGTATCTCCGACCTGTAGAGTTAGGCGTTCATTAAAAAATGAACTTATTACATGGGAAGAGAGTGGCGAATATTATCATAACCCAAGATTTATTATCCGTAAATCAATTGTTGGAGATGAATCAGATAATATTCCCAAAGTCGCACAGGGGGTAGGAGAAAAAACTGCCGATGCACTCAGTGAGTGTATTGCTAAGTACTCTTTTGAGAATATGAAAGAGGGTTTAAGACAAGAATCTCAAAATTTAAAACCCCGTCTCAAAGAAAGTGCCGAAAAAGTTATAAATAACTGGGATCAGTTCGAGGTTAATTATAACTTAATGAATTTACAGTTGGTTGAGGTTCCCATGGGGTTTGATGAGATTATTCAAAAATTAATACTTGGAACTCTTGGAAAAACTAATTTATTTAACGCATATAATATCCTTGGTAAATATGAATTAAATACTATTTTTCCAGACCAACTTATAGCTCTTACTGCCATGAGCTCTACTCAGGCATTAAAGAAAGGATACGTATGATAGCAAGACCTAAACAGAAGTGCCATTTGGCACTAATTGATTCAGTAATCGATGCCTCAATTAAAATTTCACTTGATCCATCTCAAAAGTGGAATGTAGAAAATGCACCCAATGGGTATATCTGTAATAAAGGTAAATCTGGTAAACTCCGTTTATCTGAAAAGACTTTTAACATTTATTTTAATTTAGAGAGGGAGTCTTAAAATGTATAAGTTCCATGATGATTATCTGCCTGTTTTTCGCAAAACCTGTACTAAATGTAAATCAGAATTCTATTATGATAATGACAGTATAATCCGTTATGCGAAAGGTTTATATAATCCAGAAAAATTACTCGTAAGATGTCCTAAATGCAACGCCATAAATGAATTTACACAGAAAGATTTATCGACTCGCACATGTGTAAGTGTTGATCTCAAAGAAAAGGATGAGATTCCTACCGATAATGAACTTAAATCATCTAATAACCTAACTGATGAAGATGTTAAAGAGTTTATAAGTGAATGGATTGATACAATCTTTGGAAACATCTTTGACAGGGAGGATGAAGATGATGTGGATTGATGCTTTATCTGAAATATTTCCTGAATCAAGTGAGGAATATCAGGCGATAACTACGGCATATAAATTTCTTAATAGTCCTATTCCTATGACTGCTGCTGAAGCTAAAACCTTGTTGTATCAAATAGATGGGGTTAGATCACGGCTTTCTACGATTTACTTTTTGATTTCGAGAGAATTATCAAAAGCTAAAAGTGGAATTCAGAGTGAATACGATGCAGGATACACTAGACTGGTGAGGCAGGGTAGACCGTCACACACCGCTATAGAGGCAGAGTTAAGAACCCTACTTCCTAATTATTTGATCTTTAGTGATACATCAGAAAAGTATACTCAGGTTAAGGATTTAGTTGCGAGTTTCATTAAGGGCTTAGATGGAGTAAAACAGACTACTCTTGAAGCATTTAGAGACTCAAGAAGGATTGATTAAAATTTAATCTTTGGAGTAATGTACAGAATTTTAAAAGAGGAATAACAGTATGAAGTTCAAAGGTGTTGAGTCTCCCAAAATTTATATCATAGATTTCAAAAAAGATGACATAGCAGAGTACCCCCTTTCTAATAAAAGGGGAGACTTTGTTATGTCTCTTATTGGTTCATATGGATTGTTAGATAAAGTACGGTGCGGAAATTATTATACCCAAAGGAATACTATAGAGGAAGATATAGCGAATAAATCACCAGAACTTATTATTACTTTAGGTGAAGGAGTTCTGGACTCTTATGTTACTTCTTCTCGTAAGATATCTGATCTCTCTGGGCAAATATTCACAATAAAAATAAAAGACAAAAATTACCCCTGTCTGGTAATGGATTCGCCTGACTTAATTATTTCTAATATGGAAAATAAGGAAACCGCATTAAAATATTCAAAAGACTTGTTTAAGGCGGCCCAAATCTTGTCAGGCGAATATAAGGATATTTTTAAAGAGAAAAAAGTTCTTAATGCACATTCTTACGACGAATTTTACGAACTTTATCAAGCTTATTTTAAAGATAGTATAGATTTATCATATGATATTGAGACTAACGCTAGACCTCCGATGTTTGCAGATAGTAAAATTATAGGTTTTTCTATTGCTAATAAAGAGGCAGGGGTATATATAAGTCTTGATTCTCTTGATTTTCATATGGATTCAACTGACGAAGATAGGATTTGGGAATTTCTTTTTGAGGAAGTTTTTGAAAAGAAAAATAAGCTGGTAATCCATAACACGATGTATGAAAGACCATATACTTTTTATTGTAAAGGATACGAAATAAAATTTGAGAAAGCAGACGATACTCTTGTTATGGCTCGTTTACTTAGAAGTCCTAAAGAGGGTGCTGGCTTAAAGTATCAGGCTCAGAAATATCTAGGGTATCCTGATTGGGAAACTGATCTAACTAACTACATTTCTGGAGTTATTTCTTTAATCAAAAGATTAGGTCTTGGACCTCAGAAATATAAAAACCTTTATGATTCAACAATTAAAAATAAAAAGAGTTGTTTTGACTTAGTAAATGACCCTCTGTATGATAAACTGTCTGATACTGATAAATCAGAGATTAATAAAATCCTTGATTTAATATCTACTCCTATGAAGGACTTATACTCAGACGATGAGATCAATAAGATTGGAGAATTAATTTCTGAAAAAATCACTGAGGCAGTTAATTACGGTGGGATAAAAGACTCTACGATCCCCTATAATTGGATACCAGATAAGGTACTGTCTCAATATGGTGCGGTTGACTCAATCGCTACCTATGATTTAAGAGATTATTTCTTTGATATAATGAATAAGGAATCTACTAAAGATGTAGATTTACATAAAGGTTATCACAACTGGCTTGAACATATGTATGTAGCGTACATTATGGATAGGAACGGTCTTTACTGGAATGATGAACTCGCAGAAAGGGATAGAGCATTCCTTGAGAAACAGGCTACTAAATGTTTAACCGCAGTTCTTAAATCACCCCTCTTTACCCCATTTATTGCAGAATCAGTAGATGAAACTTTTAGACCGTTAATATTTTCGGATTTCCTTCCACAAATTCCAGCAAGTCAGGGATATACGGTAGAGTATGATTATAACAAAGGGTCTTATTCTATTTTAAAAGACGGTAAGCGTACTAAAAAGGCTGCACTTTCAGATATTGAGATTCTACCTGCTTTTAAAGAAAAATATGATAAATATTTAAAATTACTTTTTGATGATAAAGTTAATTCAGCAAAAAGTTTTGAAGAACTAAAAGACCTCTATAACCCGTCTTCACCCACTGAATCAGATATAGCTAAAAAGATATTAGTAACACCTGATTTACAGTTATGTCATAAGATCATAACTCTTGCTACTTTAGCCACCTCCCCAGAGTTTGAAAATACTCTTGATAAACTCCCATACCTTGATCAAAAGTTTCTTAAAATCGCAGACCTACTGGTAGATGAAGAGAAACTCAAAACTCAGTTTGGAGATGAATGGCCCCAGAAAAGAAAGGAGTTATATACTGGATTTATTAATCTTTATAACACACAGAGTAAGAAAGTGTCTACTCCTGAGGTAAAAGATGCTCTTGGGAAAAAGAATGTGTTTGTAGTAGACTCTCTTGATGACGGTGGAATTATTTCAGTTTATGACTGTTTGAGGGTTACTGGAATTGATAAAGATAATCCTAAAACATGGACAGAGCAGTTTAAGTGGTTGATGAATTATCGTTTATTCAAGAAATCTTTCAAGTTAGTTACATCTTACATAGACGGTAAAGTTGGAAGAAAAGAAGTTACTCTTGTTAAAGAAAGTGATATTAAATCAGGAAGTAATCGGGTAGGTAGATTAGCATATTATGATGAAAGACCTGCTAAGAGCGATGAAACCTACCTACTTAATACCTCGTGGGGACCAAATACCGCAGAAACTGGAAGATGGAAAGCATCAGTCCACACCATACCTGCTGGATCACAGATTAAAAAATATTACACTTCCAGATTTAAAGGTGGAACAATGCTCATGCCTGACTATTCAACTATGGAAGTCAGAGCATTAGCTGGCATCTCCCATGACCATGGCATGATGGAACTGTTTAAAAGCGGTAAAGACTTCCATACTGAAACCGCTAAAAAGATATTTAGAAAAAATGAAATAACCCCTGCTGAAAGAAGGTTTTCTAAAGCAGCAACCTTTGCTTTACTGTATGGAGCATCAGAACATACATTTGCTAAAAATTACTGCCGTGGTGATTTAACAATGGCTCATGAAATCTATGAAGGATTCTTCAGAGCATATCCAGAGGTTAAGAGGTGGATTGATGAACGCCATGCGGAAGTGATGAAAGACCATAGAGTCTCTCTTAATTTAGCAAACAGGTTTATAAAGATTTTTCCCGAAAGTAATGATAAGGGTGCCATTGCTGCTATGATGCGAAAGGCTCAGAATTATCCTATCCAGGCAACCTCAACGGATTTAACTGGGTGTGTGGTTTATGATATCCAAAAGTTTATCGAAGATAATGATCTTAAATCCCTACTCGTAATGTATGTTCATGACTCAATTGAGGTAGATGTTCCCCCATTTGAATTGATTAAAGTTATTAAAACATTAAAACATATCCTCATTGATTCTCCGCAGAAACGTATGGGTCTCCCTGCTAAGGCAGATGTAGCATTAGGATATTCATTGGGTCATGAGATCGAGATGGAAGATATCGAGACTAATGATGAAGACACCGAATGTATTGTTACCTTAAAGGGATATAAAGATGAAATCGATGAAACAGTAAATAACTGGGCATCTGTATATAAGACAGTTGAGATGTTTGATGAGAATTGGAAAGATATTTATGTCTCAATGGGAGAACTCTTTATTGCGAAGAAGGCATATACGCCCACTTTAGGTACAAATCGTAAAAAAGGCACCTGCAAAATTAGAATAAGGTATTACAGCTAATTTTATAAAATTTCTCTTTGGCACTTGCAAAATTAACTGAAGTATGTTATACTAAAAATGATAGTAACTCAATTAAATTTTAATTATGAGAGGTATTGTTATGAGAGATATTTATAATTTTACAGACTGGACTTCAGCCCCTAAAATGAAAAACAGACTTAATCCCTGCCTGACAATTGATTTAGGTGTTTTAAGAAATGAAGATAAGGAAAGTATTGACGGATATCAATTAACGGTCATTGATAGTTCGGTAAACCGCATTCTTTATAAATTTTATATCGATGTTGGACTTGAAGGGACTTGGAGTTTAACAACTGATGAAGCCATTGAAGTGCTTAATCTTATTGGATTTCCTTGCAAATTCTCAAAGCTCACCGTTACGGTTCCAGAAAGAGCCAAGGAAATCTTGAGAAACCTTAAGGGGTTAGGTTATAATCAGGTTTATAGAAGCATCCGTCCAGCAACAGTAAATGTTATTTCTGTAGAACATGGAGTTAATAAGGATCTCCCGCTTAGTATGTTTACACTATACAATTACCATGATTTCTGGATGCTTGATGAGGTGCCAACCAGTATTGATTCTTTAATAGAGGATTAAAATTTAATTATGGAAGAAAGAGTAAATTATTTCATTAAAAACCCAATAGTCCTTGATGGATTTCTTTTTACTGGAAAAGATGAGTTCTGTGAACAGGTTTTACCAGACCATACTCCCTTTACATTTTTAGATCAAAGTATAATGACTTTTGTATTAGCTACTAAACCTAAAAAGAAAATAGTCTTTAGCGGTAACTTAATTACAGATGCGGTCATAGATAAAGTACTGTATAACAAACCTATTTCCCTAGATGTCAATTTTTATCAAAATACTGAATACTTCAGGTTTGGAATGGAATATATTTACTTAAAGCATTCTAATGAAGAAGCTGCCAGAAAATATTATAATGAAGCGGTTATGCACGGATTTGAGGCTATTAAATCTTTTGATAATTACTGGTTTCTTTATATAAATGCTCATGAGTTCTATAAGTCTATTTATAAACAGATAGGTGTAATCCCAAGAGTATTTGAAAGAAATTCTGAAGGAAAGTTTAAGGAGACTTCACGGCTTTATGGCTAAACTGGGTATCTACGCAGACCCCCACTTTTCATTAAATAGCAGTATTGTGAATGGAAAGCAGAACGGGTTTTCCAGCAGACTTAGCAATTTAATTGAGTCTTTTAAGTGGATGAATGGGTTATTTGAAGAGCATAATGTTGATATGGTAGTCTGTTTGGGTGACTTAACAGATAGACCCATTCTATCCGCAGAAGAAATAACTGCACTGTCAATGTGTAATCTGGAAGATCATTATTTTATCGTTGGTAACCACTGTAGGTCAGATAAGGACGGAAAACTTAATGCACTATCAATGTTTAAGCATGTATTTAGTTCTCCTGAAACAATAGAAATTGATAATGCTCTTATTCACATTCTTCCTTACAATTCAGATATTTATGACTTACCCGAAGGTGTAGACATTATACTATCTCATAATGAAATTAAAAATTATAATTTCGGTGACTATATTAGTACTACTGGGTATGAAATGACTGACATACTTAAATCGTGTAAATTATTTATCAATGGTCATTTACATAACGGTAGTTGGGTAGTTAAAGACAGGATTATTAATTTAGGACAACTTTCAGGAATGAATTTCTCATCTACTGGTGGAGACTGGGAACCGTCAGTTGGTATTTTAGATACTGAAACTCTTAAACTTGATTTATTTGAAAATCCAGTTGCTTATAGATTTAAGAAATTAGAATGTCAGCATCTTCCGCAGTTAAAATCTTATCTTGATAACTTACCGCCAACAGGACAGTATGTTATTCAAGTAAAAACTACTGCTGATATTGCGGAAGATTGTCGTAAATTATTAGATCAAAGCCAGAGAGTTGTAGCATCCAGAATCCTTACAGTCACTCCTGATGTTAAAAAACATTCAGGTAACCTTGATTTAAAACAGCTAAGTTCTGAAGGAACAGTTTATGACAAATTTAAAGCATTCCTTGCAGAGCAGCCCTCATTAAAATTTGATTTTAAAAAATTATGTAAGATTATCGATCAGTTACAAGAGGATCAGTTATGAGAGAGATAGTTTTTGATCAAATAAGTATTTCGGGATTTTTATCAGTAGGCGAAGACCAGAAAATAACTTTATCAAATCAAAGTTTTACAGTTGTTAAAGGCGTTAATAATGAAGGTAAAACCCAATTATCAAATGGGGCGGGTAAATCCTCTATTTTTGAAGCTATCTTTTGGACTTTGACTGGTGAAACTTTAAGAGGGTCATCCGAAGTAATAAATGAAAAAGTTAAAAGTGGATGTTTATGCTCTCTAACCTTACATGATGACTTAAACACTTATGAGATTAAGAGGTCAAAGAAACATCCAACTTTAGGAAATACTTGTCTCTTCTACATTAACAATGAATTAGTTTCAGATCAGACGAAAAAGTCTGAGACCTTAATCGCTCAGACCATCCCTTCCGTTTCAGACCCTGAAATTCTCGGATCGATTATTCTTTTAGGGCAAGGACTGCCCTTTAGGTTCTCATCATTCTCTCCTATTAAGCGTAAAGAGTTACTTGAAACCATCATCTCATCATCAGAAGCAACCAAACTGGCAAGTGATTTAAAAAATAAAAGTGTAGATATAACATCTAAAATTTCTGGATTAGCGTTAAATATCACAAAAACTGATGGGTTGATTCAAGGGTTAAACTCTACTCTTGATTATCTTAATAATCAAAGAAACTCATTATTAAGTTCAGAAGTTATTGATACTAAAATAAAAGAACTTGAAGATAAAAAACTCTTGATTAATAATGATTTATCTGATATTATTAAGGTAGTAGATGGGTTACAGGAACAGGCGGTATCAATCCAAGGCACATTAGATACTGAAAATGAGGAATTACACAAATATCAAGCCTCTTTATCAACGGTTAATAGCTATCTATCATCATTCAAAAGCGGTAACTGCCCTACCTGCGGAAGACCATATGAGATAACAGAAGAGTCAGAGAAACAGAGGGAGTCTCTGGAAGTTAAGCAGTCTATGTTAAATAATAACATAGATAAAATAAAAGAAAAAATAGAACAATCAAAAACTAATCTCCAGCAAACTAGAATTCAATCGGGTCAGAAACTACAAGAGAAATTTTCTCTTGAAACTCAATTACATGATATTGATAGGTCAATAGCAACATTAGAATCTAATAAATCTAATGAAGCAGAGATTATTAATCAAATCACAGCAAAAGAACAGGAAATTACTCAATTAAAAATTAATCAACAGGAGATGAAAAGCCAGTCAGAATCATTTAACAAAGAACTTGAATACGTTGATTACTTGCTAAGGTTAACATCACGAGAGTTTAAAAGTTATTTAGTTAAAGAAGTAATTTCGTTCTTATCAAGTCGAGCAACACATTACAGTTCGTATCTTTTTGAAAATAAACAAGTTGAGGTTTCATTATCGGGTAACAAGATCTTAATAACAGTAAATGGTCGGCACTACGAAAATCTTTCTGGAGGGGAAAGGCAGCGTACTGACTTAACCGTTCAATTCGCATTGAGAGACCTTCTCATGGTCGTGTCTGGATTTTCAACT
>JAEEGL010852143.1_pt1 | contig 17080 bp, 10 predicted proteins | sample 9134231 | NCBI WGS metagenome assembly JAEEGL01 (sample SAMN16246548, study PRJNA631951) | gut metagenome | biome: gut microbiome; feature: rumen; material: fiber-attached | host: Bos | place: Iran: Karaj | collected 2018-10
CACATTAATATCATTAAATTAAATCTGAAAAAACAAATGTATAAGGCAAGAGATAGAATTAATCAAATTGGAATTTGTCCTGATGGGAAAATTATTTGTATATCAAAATGTGGCGATATTTTTATTTTTGATAATGAGGGACAATTATTAAAACAGACTGATGTAGGAAAACAATATAATAGTTTAAATATTATTGATAATAATAATTTTATTGTATGTTCAAATAAAATTGAATTTTTATTATATAATAGGGGAAAAAACGAATTAAAGTCATATTATTGTACTGAAGAACAAAGTTTTTCTTATTTAAAATTAATATATCCTAATAATAAAACTATGTTTTCATGTAGTAATAATAATAATATAGGTTATTGGCTTTTTACAGAAAAAAATTGGAGAGAATCACAAATAAATCATGATAATTATAATATAACTTCAATATTATTAGCTAAAACAAAAGAAAAAAAGCTATTAATTTCAGCTGGAATTTATTCAATGAAATTTTGGAATATCACTGGAAATAATTTAATACTAATTGATTCAATGAATAATATTAGTTGTTGTAATTCAAATAGTTTAAGGATGTTAAGTGATGATCTTATTATTTGTGGTGGAATTTTATATATTTATATAATTTCTCTTAAAAATATCAATGTTATTGAAATGATTAATGTAAAATGTAGAATTAATTCTTTATTTAATCACATGAACTTTTTTATTAGTGGTGATGAGAAAGGTTGTTTAACTATTTATAATATAAATAATTATAAAATAATAAAAAAAATAGAAAAAGCTCATGGATCAAGTATTTTTGCTATAAGAGAAATGAGAAATGGCAATATTATAACTGGTGGAGAGGATGGTTGGATTAAGATTTGGAATTATTAATTAAATATAAATTTAAAAAAGTGATTATTTTTTTAATATTTTTAAATTATATTTATAAATGAATAAAAGAAAGAATAAATACAATTATAGAGAAAGTCAATTGATTATACCAAAAATTCGTAATTTAAATATTAATTCTCAACAAATAAACCATCAGTTTAATAATAATAATAATAATAAAATATTTGAGAATAAAAATCCTTTTAATGATAATCCTCTTTGTCATAAAGTAATAATTAAACCTTCTAAAACAAATTTATATGGAATTGAGTTTTTTTTTATATCAAATAAAATCAAAAAAGAAGATATCTTCTATGAAATAAATTTATTAAATAAAAATAATGATTATAAAAAAATTAAAAGTAAATCATTAATTCATTATGAAATAAAAATAGATAAAAATAAAGTAAATAAAAAAGAACCAAAATACAAATTTGATTCTAATTTATTATTTTCATTAGAAACTTTAATTCCAATTAAAACAATAAAAGAAAATACAGGTTCAATAGAAAGTTTAGACGTATTTCCTTCAGGTAATTTTGTAGCAGTATCAGTAGAAAATGATATTTTAATTTATAATACTAATTTCCATTTAATTCAATCTATAAAAAATAATGATAATTCTGAATATGGAACTACTTGTGTTTATGTAATTGATAATAAATTTTTTCTCACTTGTTCAAAACATATTAAATTTTGGAAATTAAATAATAATAATATATATTATAATACATATAAAATTGAAAATCCTCATCAAGGAAGAAGAATTTATTCTATTAAATTTTATAATAAAGGGAATAATATTGTTTCTTGTGCTTTGGATCATTATATTAAATTTTATAGTAAAAATAATAATAATACTTTTTCATATATAAATCAAATTGAAATAGAAGGTACTTTAACTTTTGTTGAAATTAATGAAAAGAGAAATATTTTAATAAATGGAAGTTATAATGGTATTTATTTAATAGATTTAAACAAATATACAATTATTGATTCATGTGATAATATTAAATGTATGTATCAATATTCATATACAATATTAAGTGAAAATAAATTTATTACTGGAGGAGTAATAAATGGGAAAATTAGTGTTGTTGATATTTCAACAAATAAAATTAATGAAGAAACTATGATTACTTTTGGAGAAACAATTTGGTCAATTTTATATCTAAAAGAAAAAGATATTATTATTGTTGTTAGTGATAGAATGACTATGAAGATATATGAAAATATTACTTTTAAAGAAATTTATCAAGCTTTGGAAATTCATAAAAATAGAGTTACTGGTATTGTTCAATTATATAAAGAAATTATTACAACTTTTTCAGAAGATGGGACAATTAAAATCTGGTATATTAATTATAAGGATAAAATAAATAAGAAAAATGAGGAAAATAATTATAAAATTAAAGATTAAATAACTTATTTAAAAAAAAAATTAATAAAAATAATTTTAAATATTATTTTATTTATAATTAATACAGCTGCAATATTTTTCCATATTATCATAATCTTCATGATAATTTTCACATTTTCTCTTCAATCCATCAATCTTTAAAAAAATACTTTGTCCACTTTTAGAATAATAATTACAATTATCAAACAAAATATGAATTAAAGTATCATGAATATCATAAGGTGTAATAAATCTTTGTTGATTGATTCTAACAGCTTCTTTATCATAATTATATAATTGAGATTTATTTGGTAAAATTACAAATAAAGTTCCCAAAGTTTTTTCATATTCAAATTCTTTACCATCAAACATATGATGAATCCCAACCATATTTTCTCCATGATCACTAGCAATAAAAATCATAGTTTTATCATCCATTTTATTCTCAATAAAATTCCTTAAAAATTTTTCAAAATAATCATCCATATATTTTACAACTTCTAAAGTTCCTTCATGTGCATCATTAAAACTAATTCTAGCAAATTTTCTTTCATTTTTATAAGCATCCCAAAATAAATCAGTATAATCAAAAACATATTCAAAAGTATCTCTTCCATATAAACATCTTCTCAAAATTGAATATTGTCCAAGAAAAGTTCCAAAACGACTACTTATAGTAGAATAATTAATATCACAAAATAAAGCAAAATTTTCGTGATCATATCCTGAAAAACTCATTGAAGAAGTACAATATTCTTGAATATCAAAAGCTTCTCTACTACATAAATTTTGAGAACCCATTGTAATAAAACCTTTTTCTTTATAGTATTTTGTTACTAAAACTCCACCAAAACCATTCCCGTTTATTCCATAAAACATTGGTTTTACATTTTCAAATGTAGAACCTTTGAAATTAGAATATTTCATAAATTGATATGAGTTATATTTTGTTTTTTTATTTTTGTTATCTATTAAATATTCATTTATTAAATTTGATGTTTTTGGTAATTTTCTTAAAAAATGATTTCTTGATATTGAATCTATATAAATAAAAAGAACATTTTCGTATTTTACTTTATTTATTTTTGCTAATTTTTTTCTTTCTTCTATTAATGTTTTATTAGGTGTTATTTTCATTGTTACAGTACCCTTATTTTCTTTATCATAATGAACTACTACTTCTGGAATTCTATCTTCTGGTTCTTCTGCATTGTATATTGAACTAAGAACCAATGGATGAAATAGACCTAAATATGATTGTGGATAAAATGAATATTTTGATGTATCTGGAAATGCATAATGAGTAAAATTTTCTCTATCTGTTAAATATGATAACATTAATTTCTTTTTATTTCCTGTTCCTTCACATGTTTTAATTAAATATTTACTTAAATCAAAAACATTATTTAATGTTTCTATTTGACAAAGTGTAGGTTCTCTTATATGACAAGCATTAAATTTTTTTGAGTTATCAATTCTAACATTACTTAATCCTTTATTCCAATCAAAACATGAAATATATGAATAAGATAAAAAATAAATAATTGGAATGAATGGTATTGATAGAATAATAAATCCTTTTTTAAATTTACCTTTTGTACAAAGACGAAAAACCCAATAACAATATTCCATTGAAGGAAAAATGAAAAAAAAAGTTAAAAAGAATACAAATGTATTATAATTTCCATGTTTTTCTAAATCATTACCTGTATTAAAAAAAAACATAATTGGGTAAATTATAAGTATTGGAATTAATACAATACGAGTTATAAATTTATGTATTGAAAGGAAAAATAAAATTGTTGCTGAAAAAGATGCAAAGACACATTCATCTTTTTTTGATATAAAAAATTCATATCCTTGTCCCCAAAGACATTTATAAATTTCATATTTGCATCCTTGAAGACTTTTTATATAAAATGCTAAAGAAAATGCGAATAAAATAAAAGAATTAAAATTAACTAATATTTTTGTGTATCTTGTAATTTTTATTTTTCGTAGTTGTTGTTCTAAAGGAGTTAAATATATTGAGTACATTATTTAAAATTTAAAAATTTTTAAATGTTTTGATTAATTAATAATGACGAAATATAATTTATATCTTAGGTTTTATAATGAAATAATTAATTAATTACCAAAAATAAATGAAATGAATAATTTTAATATTAAACAACAAACAAATAATATGGAACAAAATCAAAATAATAGTGATTTTATACCAAATAATATTCAGCCTCCCAATGTAAATTATAATAATAATAATTATAAAAATCATGAAGGAATTTTTTTGCAAAATAATATAAATTATCCAAATCAAATTCAAACTTTATATAATACTAAAATAGAATTTTTCCTTAGAAAATGGGTTTTTTTTGGAATACTTTTTTTTGGAATTCTTGCAATAATTACAATAATAATATTATGTGTTGTCAAAAAAGATAGTAGAGTATTTTTTATTGTATTATTAATTATTTGTGTAATTATAATTGTAATTTTTCTTTTAATTCCTTATACAATAATAGTAACTTATGATGAAAGAAATAAAATAATTAAAATATATAAACAAAATATAATAAGATGTAGTTTAAATATATGTTATATTACAATACAAACTAGTAATGTTAAATTTTTTAGAATAACACAAAATATTAGTAGTTGTAAAGAAGATTATTTAATTCATGTTAGTTTCATGACTGGAGGAGAAAGAATTCTTTTTTTAGTTGGAAAAGATACTAAAAATGTTGATTTTGAATTAGATATAAAAAAGAAAATAATACAAATGAATGCTTGGTTAGGAAGATGAAAAAATATTTATTATATAATTATAAAATATTTAATAGTAATATAATATTCAATAATTAAATTAACATTTTATAATTTTATACATTTTTATATATTTTATATTTCAAATTCAATTTTTGTTTTATCAATTTCTTCTCTTGTTACTTTTTGCATTTTTTGAATTAATTTACTTATTTTATCTTCAGTTTCAATTTTATTTATATTTTCCTTTTTTATATTTTTTATGTTATTTTCACTTAAATATTTTAAATAAGAATTTGATTTATTCCTTATTTTTTCTAAAATTTTATTTTTTGAATTTAACATATATTTTTTATTAGATTTTAGTAATAAATTATTATTTTGTTTATTTAGAAAAAATTCTCTAAAATTATTCACATATTTTTTCATTTTTTCATTTTTTTTATTGTTTATTTGTCGTTCACTATTTAAAGTTATTGCTCTAAAATTTGGAAAACTATCAATATTAGTTTTACTATTTTCATAATCTAAATCATTTGAAAGAGTTCTTAAATTTAATTTTCTTAATTCTTTTTTACTATTATCATTAATTGAAAAATATTTAAAATGATTTCTTGTGTTAAATAAAAGTTTTTTCTTAATTAATTCTTGAGATAAGCAATTTTTATTATGAATTGAATTTGATTCAGTGTTAAGTTGAGTTATAAAACTTGGTTTCTTAATATCATTTGGGAATTTTAAAAAAATATATTTTTTATTATCTCTTAAACTTTTTTGTTTGAAAAAAATTTTTGGAAGTTTAATTTGTTTATAAAAAAAGACATCTTTGGTCATTACTGAAGAATCAATCATTTTCTGTTTATTATTCATTTTTATAATTATTTAATTAATAAAAGATAAAAATAAATTCCATCTATTTATTTAATGATAACATAATTTATACAAATATATTACTTATTAATAAAATTTTTAAAATATTCTATCATAATTAATTAAAAATATTGTTTAAGTAATTACATAATGAATCCAAAAAAAATATAAAATATATAATAAGTTTTCAATCACATATTTTAAAAATAATTATATATGATATATTATTGAAAAATTATAAACTAAAAATGGAATTAATACTTTTCAAAAAATTTAATTTCTTTAAAGGATTTGAAGATATAATGATTTTTTTCCTTTTTATAATAGATATTTTATTATTCACAAGAATTCCTAATTTATTTAAAAGAACTAAACCATTTATCAACAAATATAAAAGAAATTTTTTTTTATTACTTAAAACTTTATTTTATAAAATTCAATTAATATTTAACCCAAATCAAATAGAATTAAAAAAAGATCCTCAAGCAATAAATTTAGCAAAATTACCTACTATTATTATTACAAATATATGTTCATATTTAGATATTAGTTCAGTATCATCATTAAATATAACAAATAAAAAATTACATGAAAAAACGGAAATAAATATAATTTGGTATAATTTATATAAATCATATTATGAAAAAACTTTATTAGAAAAAGAAATTAAATTAAGAGACTCAGAACAAATTACAAATTATAAAAAATATTGTAAAGAAGTTTATTCAATTATTGTTTATAATGATAAAGAAGAAATGAAAAAATATAGAGATAAAAAAATGGGTTTTGCAAGAATTGTAATTGAAGAAACAATTGAGTCTTTTTTAAGAATACCAAATTTACTTTTAACACCTTGGAAATTATTATCTGTTATTTTATGTATTATAACAGATATCTTTGAATTAATTTTTTATTATATTAATAAAACAGAAATTATTTTTAACTTTGTTAATGAAGAACAACTTAGTAAATGGGAAAATATAAAATATATTCATGATGGTATTTATAATAATTTTATGGATTATTTTTTTGATTTTCATATTTATTTCTTTTTTGGTTTACCTAAATTATTAATTTATATTTTCTGTTCAATTGGTTCTTTTTTCTTTAATTTTATCCTTTATTTTATTAAATTAATAACCTTTTCAAAATTATGTATTGAAGATAATGATTTTAATTTAAATCAAACAATTTTAGAAAAAGTTAGTATAATTCCTTTATTTAATATCATTCTTCAAATTATTTTAGGATTTGTACTTAATATTATTCATATTATTATATTATATATACCCAATATTTTTTATATTTATCATAGATTTAATTATTCAATTCAAATTAATACTTTTAGTGACATCAATTATTTAATTTATAAATTTTATGATTTATCCTTAACTGAAGTATTTCAAATAATTTTTGGGATTTATGGAAGTGGTATTTTAATTTGGGGAATTCAATATCATTATTTATATATTGTTGTTAATCTTATATTTAACAAAAGTGAAATATTCTTTTATAAAATTATTTCTCAAGCTCATTGCTATCATTTTGATGTATTGGGAATTACTTCTAATTATATATTTCCTTTACCAAAATTAGTTTATTATCTAAATGTAAGTTTAATGATTTTAAAATATAAAATAAATTCACCTTTGTTCAAAAAAATTTGTGAAAATGTATTAAGAATTTATACATATTTTTTTATAAGTGTACCTTTTATATGTAGTATATTTGCTTTCAATTATAATGATTTAAATAAAAGTTTTATTATATGTTCCATTATTAACGTTTATTCAGTTAAAAATTTAAAAAAAATGATTAAAGCGATTGATAATAAAAAGAATATAATTGATAAAAATTTAATTTTTGAAAGATGCTATTCAACATATATGTTATTATATTTAGTTTTATTATATATATTTTTATATTTAAATTAGTTTTAATTATTAGTTATTTAACAAATATATTAAAATAGAGCAAACAACTTTTATGTGATTATTTTGTAATGAAAATGTTTATATATAAATTATAGTCAGTTAAGTTTAAAGAAAAATATTTTTAATTATAAATTAAAATAAAATACTTTAAATATTATTTCATAGTAAAACATTCAGTTAAAAATGAAATTTAATACATTTATTGATATTTTTTTAGAGAATTTATATTTTATTAGTAGTAGAATACTTTTAATTTATTTTTTTTATCTTTATATTAATTTAAAATATCTATTTTATATTTTTAAATAAAGAAAAATTAGTGATAAATAATTTCATGAAATATATTAATGTTTTAGAGATTTTTTAATTAAAATAAAAACATAATAATTTTATTTATTTTACAAAATATTTTTTTATATTATAATATTAAATTAAAACGATTAATAATGAATTTTATTTCAAAAACAAATTTTTTCATAATAATTATAATTTCTCATATTAAATTATTATCCTCGAACATAATTCTTAAATTCAAAACGTCCCTCAATAAAAATCTAACAAAAGAAAACATAATGGAAAATCTTTATACAAATAACATATATATAGAAGTAAATATAGGAACACCTGAACAAAAAATACCAATGTATCTTAAATCAAAAGCATTTTCATCATTTATAACAGCAGCAAATTTTAATCAATCAATAAAAAAATATGATTATTCAAAATCTTCAACATTTAAATATTTAGAAGATATAATATTTAAATATTATAGATATGATTTTACAGAAGCATTCTTAGCAACTGATACTTTTAATTTTGGAAATAATAAAAAATGTGATAATTTAACAATAATAATTGCAAAAGAATTAAGAGAAAGTTCAAAATATTTAAATGGAGTTTTTGGTTTACAATTAACTTCTCTTGAAAAAAATTTAGCTGAAACGTACACAATGATATCATTATTAAAGGAAAAAAAACTAATTTATGATTATTCTTTTTCATTAAAATATAAAAATAATAATGAAGGTGAATTTATAATTGGAAAAGATATGAATGAGAAAATTGAAGAAATTAATACTGGAAAAATAGGTCGTGAGGGTTCTAATATGCAATGGAATATTGCTTTAGATGTATCTGTAAATGGAATTAATATTGAAAATAATACTTTATCTTTTATATATTATGAGTTTGGATTTTTAGAATCAACTAATAGTTATAAAAAAAATATTAATGATATTTTTTTTAATAAATATCTTCATAATAAAAAATGTGTTCAAAAAGAATTAAAAAGGTTTTATTCATATTATGTTTGTGATGATGATATTGTTATTTCGAATTTTCCTAATTTAACTTTTTATAATAAAGAGATAAATTATACTTTTTCATTCTATAGTAATGAATTATTTTATAAATTTGAAAATAAATTGTTTTTCTTAATCATATTTTCTGATTATTCTGAATCTTGGTCATTTGGGAAAATATTTTTAAAAAAATATCATGTTTTCTTTGACAGAGATAAAAAAATTTTTGGAGTATATCCAAATGATAATAAAAAGTTAAAAATCCCATTTTCATGGATTATTGTTTTAATATTATTAATAACTCTAATAGGTGTATTAATATATGTAAAATTTTTTATTGTTAAAGCAAAAAGAAAAATTAGAGCTAATGAGTTAGATGATGATTATGAATATATAATAAATGAAAATCAAGGTGAAAAATTAATTAATTAATAAAAGTGTTATTCAATTTAAATTCAAAAATAAAAAATCTATACATATAAATATTTTAATAAATAGACTATATAATAAAAAATACTTATTTATTTAATACTAAAGGACTAGGAATAAATGAATTCAAAATATTACTATTGATATCATCTTTTTCTTTTATTTCAGATTTAAATGAGTTATTATTTTCTTTTTTTAATTGTTCATACATTCTCTCTTGAAGAAGTGAAATTTCTAATAATTTTTCTTCACTGATATATAATTCTCTTTTATTAACTAAAAATTCAATAAATTGATTTTTTTTTATTTTCATCCTTTTTAAAATATATTTTTTCCATGATAAATTCTTCTTTTCTTTCCTAAATTTTTCAGGTTCATAATTAAATTCATCATTATTTATAACTGAATTAGTTAAAAAACCGTTTCTTTTAGTAAAAGTTTTAGTTTCATTAAAATTCATGATAGATATGGCATGATTTGAAGTAATTCTATTAATTTTATTCTTTTTAGTATTAAAAAAAAAAAGGCTATTTTTATTTTTTTTATTTACTTCTTCAAACTCATAATTAAAATCTTTTAAAACTTGAAAATCATGAAATAAAAATTGATTAATTATTTTAGCAATAAACATAACCACTTCAACAATTCCATCAACACCACCTGCAATATCTTGAATTTTTTTATAAGTTCTATCATAAATATCAATTGAATTTTGAAACCAAAAATTAAAAGAACCTAAAATTCCATTTACTACATTTATATGTGTAATTTTTTCATTTATATCAAAATTATATGAAGTCATTTCTTTTAAATTATCAAAAATTAAACCATCTTTTGTCTTTAATAAAACTGGATGAAAATTTAAATGATTTAATACATATGAATTATCATTTATTTCACTTGAAATTTTATGAATTGATGATATTATTGGATTTTTATAATCCTCAACATCAACACTATGATCAATAAAAAAAATTTCATAACCTATTGCATTATCTATAAAAGAATTTATTTCAGTTAATGAATAGCAATTATTATTATTTATTGATTTATGATTTTGACATTTTTGAATATAAACACCATATTCAAAATTATCTCTTTTTGAAGCTCCATGAATTAAAGTAGGATAAACAAAATTTTCATCATTTTTATCAATAAAAGTATCGGTCGTTAAATCATAATATTTAGAAATACAAACAGAATTATAAAAATTTTCTAAATCAGTTTCAGTAAATTTATCTTTAATTTCTCCTAAATCAGATTCAGTACAACTTTCATAAATCCAAAAAGAATATTTAGATATATCATTATCATCAGTAAAAATTCCATCATTAAGATTTACACCAATAACATTAATTGCTTTTTGATCAATTTCTATTTGTTCATTATTTCTATTATATATTGAAATATAATGTAATAATGCTTTAGAATTTAAAGGATATTCTGGGACATCATCTATATATTTTGTAAAATAAAAGGATGTTGGATTTAATTTTCCTATACAATCTATTGATAAGTATATTATTAATGCTATTATTACTATCAATAGAAGAATTGATAGAATACCTGATGCTATTGATGAATGTCTTTCTTTTCCTTTGTAAAATAAACATATATCAGGAGAAATAATATCAAATTTTGATAGAAACATTTTTTTTATTGTTTTATTATTATTATCAGTTATTTGTTTTAAATAATATAAATAATATAATTTTCAATAGAAATCTATATAAAATTGAATTTACATCAAATATTATTATTTTAATTATTTTCAATTAATTATTTAATTCATCATCTTATATTTATGAATATATAAATTTTAATTATGAATTAATTCATGTAAAACATTATTTCTAATCACTAAATTATAAATAAATTTAAATTGTTTAATAATTAGTTTTCAAATTAAAAATCATAAATATAATTAAAATTAAAATATTTTTATATTATTGAATGAATACTCAACTTATTTTATTAATTTAAAAGCCTTATATCTATACTTTTTATAAAAAATAAATATATATAACAATCCTATTATAATTATACCAAATAATATAGTTTAAATCCATAATATACTTGATAATGAACAAAAAAGAATTTCACCTTTATTTAAACAATATCTTAAAAATTTAAAAAAATATGAATTTATTTTATTTTCTTTTAATTGATATAATAAAATATAATTTTCAAATAAATCACCTAATTTGAAATCTATTAATAAGTTCAAAATTGAAATAATTTAATTAAATCAGTATCATCAATATAAAAATGCCTTTTATTTTTCTGAAATATTCTATATCCAAAACATCATATAATATTAGTAAATAATCATTTTATTTAATTGTCTTGATTGAATGAAAATGTATATTTTGGACTTAATATTCTATATGATAGAATTACTAAATTATATTTTTTATTTTATATTTTATGATATTCTTTGTAAGGAGTTCATAATTTGAAATGTATGCAAATGTTAAGCATTTTTTTGATTTATCTCATATTTTTCTATTATTATTTCTTATTATTAAATTATTTTAAAAGAGATTTTTATTTGAAAACAATTATTAATATATGGATATCTATATTCAATAATATAAATATTTCATTATTACATCAAAATTTTATTTCTATTAATATAGATAATTTTAATTTTTTTATTTAAAAAGAATTAATAAAAAATGAATTTTTTTAAATATTTTCTTTTATCATTATTCTCTTTAGTTTTATCAAGAAAAAAGTTATTTCAAAGAGAAGAAACAGTTATAGTATTAAATGATAATAATTTTAATAAAACAATTAATAAATTTGAAAATATTTTAGTATTATTTTATGCATCATGGTGTGGTCATTGTAAAAAATTTCTTCCAACATATGTTAAAATATCTCAAAAATTATATGAAGAAAAACCAAGAATTAACTTAGCAAAAATAGAAATGTCATCAAATAATGAAATAAAAAATATATTTAATATATCATCATTTCCAACAATTAAATTTTTTCAAAAAGGAAAACCTTATGATTATAATGGAGAAAGAGATGAAGATAGTATGATTAATTGGATGAAGAAAAAAATTGATTCTTCAATAAGAAATTTAACTTCACATTATGATATTTCTACTTTTAGAGATAATCATGATATTTCTGTTATGTATTTCGGTGATTCAAATGAAATAATTAATTATTTTAATGAATTTTCAGAAGAAAGTGATGATGTTTCTTATGCATATTGTACTAATGAAATTATCTATTCTTATTATGGAATGAAAAAAGAAAGTATTATTATTTATAAAAATAAAGGAAAAGAAAAAAATGAATTAAATGGTAAATTAACAAAAGAAAATATTATTAAATTTATGAAAAAATATTCATTTAATAAATTATTAATTTTTAATAAAAGAACAGCTAAATTATTATTTGAAGATAAAGAACCTGCATTAATTTTATTTTTAAATGACAAAAATATTGGTAATTCAAAATATGAAAATGTTTTTTATGAATTATCAAAACAATTATATGGAAGAATAAGAGTTTATATATCTGATTATTATGCATTTAAAGCTCAAAATAAAAAATCTTTATCAAATGTTAAAGAAAATGAAACTCCTTGTGTAAGAATATATGATCCTAGAAAAAATAATAGAACTTTTTATAGATTTACTAAAGAAATTAATGTAAATAATATATTAAAATTTGTTGATGATTTTGAAAAAGGAAAGTTAAAATTTATTTTGAAAAGTGATGAAATTGTTGAAACTAAAGCAAAAAATGTAGTTCAATTAGTTGGAAAAAATTTTGAAAATGAAGTTTTAAAAAGTGATTTAAATTATTTTGTTTTTTTTTATCTTCCTTATTTTGATGCAACTGATGGATTATTAAAAATGTATGATGATATAAATAAAAAATATAAATCTAAAAAAAATAAATATAATTTAAAATTTGGAAAAATTAATATGTATTCAAATGAAGTTCCACCTGATGAAATTCCAAATATTTATCCTACTTTTAGACTTTATTTAACTAATAATAAAAAAAATAAAAAAACTTTTGAAGTTACAGGTAATAAAGAAGAAAAAGATATTATAGAATTCCTTGATGGAATTTTTGAAAAGGAAAAATTAAATAAAAATGAAGATTTATAAAATAAAAATTTATTTAATTAAAAATTATGTTTTAATTTATTGTTTAAATAATACAAATAAATAAATAAAAAAAAATAAAAAATATTTATAAAAAATATTACTAAATAATATTACATTTTGAATAACAACATTTTTTTTTATCATTCATAACTTCTTCTAAATTTCCCTTATATGAATTTTCATAATTATATTTTTTAAAAGATTCAATATCAATAATCTCCATTAAAGGTATCTTATGATTATGATGTTTTCTATCAATCCAATGAACTTTTCTTTTTGATTTTAATGTTGATAAACAAATTCTTTTAGTAGATTCTAAATTATCAGTAAGCATTAAATCATTAGTATTAATACTAGATACATTTGAAATAAATGATTTTTTATTTCTAGAATTATTATTATTTTTATTTTCAAATTTTACAACTTTTAATGATTTATCTTTATTATTTTCTGTTGATAAAGGATTTTCATCAAAATAATTAGGACTTAAATGTAAAATTTCAATATGAAGTCTTGGAATCATATCTCCATTTTTTAACATATTTATTAAAAATTTCTTTGTTGTAATAATATTTTATTTAATAGATTAAATATACTTAAAAAATTAAGATATTAATAATTACATTTTAAATTAAATTAAAATTGTTTCCATTACTGTTTTAAATTCTTCATAATCAATAACACCATTTTGATTTAAATCACATTCTTTAATAACTGAAATAAATTCTTCTTCAGTTAATTTTTCTTTATAATTTTTAAAAGTTTCTTTAATTTCATCAACAGTAATTTCTCCATTTTTATTTTTATCAAAATATTCAAAACAATTTTTTAAAATAGATTCTTTTAATAAATCTTTTTTATTTGCTGCAGCTCTTATAAATTCTTCATGTTCAATATAACCAGATTTATCAGCATCAATAATATCAAATAATTCTAATATATAATTTTCTTCAATTTCTTGATTTTGTTCTTTAAATAAATTTGTTAATTCTTTTACAAATTCATTTTTTTCAATAACTCCATTATTATTATGATCAATTTTTAAATATAAATAATTTGCTATTTTTATTCCTTCATAATGAGGAAAATTATGAATTAAAAATGCAATTGATGCTTGTTGAAGAACTTTTTCTGGTTTATATTTTTTAATATTCATTAAACATTCATTTATTTGTTCAGGTGATAATTCAGATAATTTTTCTTTTATTTGTAATTTTTTAAACCAAAGATGATTTAATGCATCATTAACTGAAATTCTATCTTCAATATTAATAACTAATAATTTCTGAATCAAATCTTTTAATTCATCTGAAGCATGTTTCAAAGGACCTAAATTTATATTATATTTACAATTTTGAATATAATAACTTAATTGAGGTTTATTTTTACCTTTAAAAGGTAATCTTTTTGTAAATAAATAATATAAAATAACACCTAAAGACCACATATCACATTTATTAGTATATTTCTTATTAAGAACTTCAGGAGCCATATAATATAATGTTCCAATTACTATATTTTCATATTCATTTTCATATATTTTTGCAGTACCAAAATCAATTATTTTAACATATGGAAGACCAAATATAGTTTTATCATTTAACATAATATTTTCTGCTTTTAAATCCCTATGCATAATTTTATTTTGATTACAATATGCTATTGCACTAAATAATTGAAACATAATTGCTGCTGCGTCAATTTCAGTAATAAATTCTTTTTGATCAATTTTTCTTTTTAAATTACCTTCATTACAATATTCAGTTACAATATAAAAGTATTTTTTACCTTCAAAAAATTCATATATTTTAACAATATTTTGATGTTCTAAATTTTTTAAAATTTCAATTTCATTAACAATATCTGGATTTGATTCATTAATATGAGATTTATTTTTAGGAACAACTTTAATTGCTACTTTTTTATTCGTTTTTTTATCAGTTGAAAGATATACTTCTCCATAAGAACCTTCTCCTAATTTTTTTCCTATTTTATATTTTTCTCTAATATCACCTTCTGATTTTCCAATTAAAAGGTTTTTATGAATTTTTATTGATTCAGTTGATGTTATTTTATGATTTTCTATTTCTGACATTGGACTTTCTGAAACTTCTGATGAACTTATATTTGAATTAACTTCTTCTTCTTCTTTTTGGGGTTCATTTTGGATACAATCACAAAGGAAATTTCCCATTATTAAATAAAAATTATATGGAATTTATATTTTTTTAGTTTTTGAATTTTTTTTGTTTTTAACAAAATAAATGTGTGTTTTTTTTTTTTTAATAAATTTATATTATAGTTGTTTGATGTAATGAAAAAATATATTTAAATTAATTTTAATTAAATTTAATATTTTATTTAAATTAATATTAATTTAATTATTTAATATATTAGTTTTTTTTTATTTTATTTATTTTTAATTTATCTTTATTTTCTTTTTTTTTTTTGTTTTATTTTATTAATATATTATTTATAATAATTCTTCATAATAATTTCTAATAAAAATAACATAAATATAATTTATATTAAAAGTATTAACCATTATCACTGAAATACTCAAATAATATGAAAAAATATTGTGCTATTGTTAATTAATAAAAAATAAATAATTAAAATAGTTAAAAATTAATTATTGTTGGTTTATTTATAATATGTAGATAAAATATTTTAAAAAAATTTTTTTTTTCTTTGGGAATCATAATTTCAAAAAAAAAATATATTAATTTTACACAATTTGGAAAGAAATATAATAATTTAAACTAAACAATATTATTATAATTTAAAAAAATGAGGCGTCACCATCACAATAGAAGACATGGTAAAGGTATTTTAGGAATGATAGCTGATGCAATTGCCCCATCAAGAACAAATTATAGTGTTAGACCAACCTATTATTCATCAAAAAAAAGATATTATTCTCCTCCATCAAGAGTTATTATACCATCATCTGTTGTTGTAACTCAACCTGTAATTGCACAACCTATTGTTTCTCAACCTATAATGACACAACCTATGCTTTCAAATACTATTGCTAGTCAACCTTATAATAGTCAAACTGTTATATCTAGTAATTTAGGACAGAATGTTATTTCTGTTAATAATAGACCTCTCACTGATTCTGATTCAGATTCAGATTCTGAATCTGGTAATATTCCTTTTAATTCAAATATGGTAAATTCACAAAATTTGAATTCTAATGTACCATATACAAGTCACAATAATTCTACATATACTAGTCAAAATAATGTACCTTATACCAGTGACAATAATTCTACATATACTAGTCAAAATAATGTACCTTATACCAGTGACAATAATTCTACATATACTAGTCAAAATAATGTACCTTATACC
>JAEEGL012666389.1_pt1 | contig 17080 bp, 16 predicted proteins | sample 9134231 | NCBI WGS metagenome assembly JAEEGL01 (sample SAMN16246548, study PRJNA631951) | gut metagenome | biome: gut microbiome; feature: rumen; material: fiber-attached | host: Bos | place: Iran: Karaj | collected 2018-10
TTACCATTCTTAAGAACTTCTCCTTGAACAGTAACACCTGTAAGATAAGGATTTCCAATTTTCTTATCAAGCATTAATACTTGATCAAAATTTACTACATCTCCTACTGCACAATCTAATTTTTCTACAAATATTTCTGTACCTTCAGTTACATAGTATTGCTTTCCACCGACTTTAATTACAGCGTTCATATCTTTTACCTCCTTTATTAAACTTAAGACTCGCTTTTAAGGTACGTAAAACGTTTATAACCTTTTCAATGCGGTTTGAGCATGAGGCGTCAAACACATAGATTATATCATAGTAAACCCTTGATGTCAAACAAGATTACACTATTATTTATAAAAAATAATTATTAAGAATAACTATATATTATGATATACTAAATCATAGGAGATGATTTTTTTGAAATACAAAAGAATTCTTTTAAAACTAAGCGGTGAAGTATTAGCAGGAAACAATAAACACGGTATTGATTTTGATAGAACTATAGAAATAGCCAAAGAGATAAAAGAATGCGCTGATAAAGGTTATGAAATAGGAATTGTAGTCGGAGGAGGAAACTTCTGGAGAGGTAAAAGTAATGAATACATGGATAGAGCAACATCTGATTATATTGGTATGTTAGGAACTGTAATGAATGCTCTAGCTTTAGGAGATGCTTTTAAACAAATAGGAACGCCTGTAAGAGTACAAACAGGTGTAGAAATGAGACAAATTGCAGAATTCTATATCAAAGATAGAGCCATACGTCATTTAGAAAAAGGAAGAGTTGTCATATTTGGATGTGGAACAGGATCCCCATTCTTCTCAACAGATACAGCATCAAGCCTAAGAGCTGCCGAAATAAATGCTGATATTTTAGTAAAAGCCACTAAAGTAGATGGCGTATATGATAAAGACCCAAAAAAATATGAAGATGCCAAAAGATATGATGAAATAACATATATAGATGTCTTAAATAAAAAACTAAATGTTATGGATTCAACAGCCATAAGTCTATGTATGGATGAAGACATTCCAATTTTAGTATTTAATATAAATAAAAAAGATAATTTATTAAAAGTTCTAGAAGGTAAAGGTACATGTACTTTAGTATATAATAAAAAAGAGGATTAATTCCTCTTTTTTTATCTTATCATCGCAATATCTTCATTTTTAATAACTTTATCAAAGTTATCATTTAAGATACTATTAATATATTCTTTATCTGAATTCAATCTATTAAGTTTTCTAACTAAACTCTTTTCACTATATTTCATATCCCTATGATTATCACTTCCAAGAAATGATATCCATCCTTTTTTAATATAATATTTTAATAATTTCTTAGGTCTTTTACCATATTTACCAAATAAAGAAGTAAAATTCCCTTGAAGTAAAACACCCATTCTTAAATATTCTTCAGCTAAATCAGGACAATTTTGAAATACTTCATATCTTTCAGGATGAGCAAGTATTGGAACATAACCTTTACTAATCAACTTAGATATAACCTCACCCGTTCCATGATATGGATTATGCATAGGAAATTCAAATAATATATATTTACTGTTATTGATAGTTGCAATTTCTTTTTTCTTTATAAGTTCTACAAATTGATCTGTATAAAATACTTCGTTACCTAAATATAGTTTAATATCTATATTTTCTTCTTTTGCTTTATTAACTATAGTAGTAAATATTTCCTCTTTGTCTTTATTATTACATACATATTTACTATTCTCTACATAATGAGGAGTAAGAACAAGTTCAGTAGTACCTGCTTTACTCATTTTCTTAAGTAAACCAATAGACTCCTCTATAGTTCTACATCCATCATCTACACCGTAAAGCAAATGACTATGAATATCTTTCATTATTTTTCATTATAATAGTCATTATTATAATAATAACTATAATAGTGACTTCCTACAGGTTGAGATTTATTTAGGATAACACCATCAATTTTAGAATTAGCTTGTTCAAATAATTTAGAAGCTCTTTCAAGATTTTCCATTCTTGTCTTCTTTATAGAAACAGTAACTAAATTAATATCACTCAAAGTTGAAAGAATTAAAGCATCAGAAAGTCCAATAACAGGAGTTGAATCCATTATTATTAAATCATATTTTTTCTTTAATCTTTCAAGCAATCTTTTATTATTCTCACTACCTAATAATTCAACTGGATTTGGAGGTGTAGGTCCTGTTGGTAATAAATCAATATTCTTATCAAATGTAGGAAAGATAAACTTATTAAAATCTATATTATCTTTATAATTTAACATCAAGTTAGTATATCCACCACTAGTAACATTCATTACTTCAAATATTTCATGTTGTCTTCCTCTTCTTAAATCAGCATCTATTAATAATACTTTCTTACCCTCTTGTGCATAAGCAATAGCAAGATTAGCAGTAATAAAACTTTTTCCATCTCCTGCTTCAGGTGATGTATTAATAATTATTTTTACATCTTTATCTAAAGAAGCAAAAGCAATATTAGTACGGATGGTACGAATAGATTCTGCAAATAATGATTTTGGATTTTTTGTAATAATTAAATCTCTACTTCTCATATAGCCCTACTCCTTTCCAACCTTTGGTACAATACCAACTACTGTTAATCCTAACTTCTTCTCAATCTCTTCACTAGTCTTAATAGTTGTATCAAAATAGAAGAAAATGAATATAATACCACATGATAATACTAAACCAATCATTACATATATAGCATTATCCTTAATATAATTAACATTATATGGTTTACTTACATTCTCTGCCTTATCAAGCACACTAACATTATTTAATTTATAGAATTTATTAATCTCCCCAACAAACACTTTAGCTATTTCATTAGCAATCTTAGTAGCTTGTTTAGGATCAGGATCTACAACAGCAATTTGAATAATCTCTGTATTATTAACAGAACTAACAAACACTCTACTTTGTAATGCATTAACAGTACAATCTAAATTTAAATTCTTAATAACAGCATTTAATATAGTTTTAGATTTTATTATTTCGGAATAGGTTCCAACTAAGTTTTTATTTAATTGTTGTTCACTAGTATTATAACTAGAACTATCTTTATTTTCACTAACTAGTACCAATGAAGTTGTACTCTTATACATAGGAACTCTAGTAAACACAGTATATATATTTCCTATCGCAACAGCTAATGCTATCGCAAAAATAATCCATGATACTTTTCCTAAAAAGTAATCAAACATCTCTTTTAAATCTATCTCTTCCACCTTATAACCTCTTCTCTTTTTATTATTACGCTATCTAATTATAACATACTTTTTTTAAATAAAACTATACTAAATTGTCTTTTTATATAACTTTATTCTCTCTAGTATTCTATCTTTACCTAGTATCTTCATAATACTAAATAAATCAGGGGATTTTAATCTACCAGTAATCATAACTCTAATAGCTTCACAAATATCACCCACATGTCCTTTATAAGTATTAGGTAAATTCTTATAATCCTTAGGACTAGCAGCATAACCATTTCTTAAAGCAAACATTTTGATAGTATTAAACCATTCTTCATTATCTACATCTAAGTCTAATTCATTATTAACATAATCAAGTATCATTTCAGTATCATATACTTTATTACCATCATACTTAGAATAATTTTCCTTTTCAAACATAGAGTCAATCGCATAACTAAACTCTTCTTTAACTTCACTATACTTAGAAATATCTTTTCTAGGTCTAGGTCCATCTTTCTCTATATTAAAGAATTTAATCATATCTTGTTTATGTTTCTCTAATAAATTAGCATATTCAACATCATGTTTTTCTGCCCACTTATGAGTCTCTTCATATACCTCTTCTCCACTTTTTCTTGAAAAATATGTCTTACATAAATTAACAAGTTTAGCTTCATCAAAAGAAGTACCACCAATAGCTTGTTTATCAAAACTGAATTCAAAGTCATCAATAGATTTATCACTATTACTTAAATACCACTCTTCAAAATTAGTATTAGTTATTGTTGCTAAATATAGATGTAATGCATCTATTGGAATACCATTCTCATCATAGTATTTTACTCCAAACCATGGATCTTTTCTTTTACTAATCTTTCTAATATTACCAGTTTCTTGATCCTTAATAGTAATAGGAGCAATATGAGCATAATTACAAGGTTTAAATCCCAATATTTCAAACAATTGAATATGTAGAGGTAAACTACTAACCCACTCATCTCCTCTAATAACATGAGTAGTATGCATTAAATGATCATCTATCGCATGAGCAAAATGATATGTAGGAGTTCCATCTTTCTTTAATAATACAGTATCTACATTATGTTCAGGAAATTTCATTTTACCTTTAATACAGTCAACCACTTCTATTTCTTTATTAGAATCTCCAGGACTCTTAAGTCTAATAACATACTCTTGTTTATTATTAATTCTTTCTTTTACTTCTTCTAAACTCAAGTCTCTATCAACTGCATATACACCATATATACCAATCTTAGTTTTATTAATCTCTTGTTCATCCCTAATAGCTTGTATTTCCTCTTCAGTCATAAAACAAGGATAAGCATAACCTTTAATAATTAAATCCTTTATATATGTTTGATATATTTCAGTTCTTTCACTTTGAATATAAGGATCATATTCTCCTCCAAATGAATAACCTTCATTAGGTAAGATATCAAAATCATGTAATACTCCAGTAATATTTTCAATACCACCTTCGATCATTCTCTTTTGATCAGTATCCTCTATTCTTAAATAAAAACTACCTTTACTTTGTCTAGCATATACCATATCTGCAAAAGCAGATAATAAATTACCTAAATGCACACTACCTGTAGGAGATGGTGCATATCTAGTAACCATAGCTCCTTCAGGTAATTTTCTTTCAGGATACTTTTTTTCATAATAATCTCTATCATGTTTCAAATTAGGATATAATAATTCAGCTAATTCTACTCTTTCATTATCAGTCATAATAACACCTCTATCTATTTTATTTAACCATTCTTGTTTTCTTAAAAAACGCATCTTTTACAGTTATATCAATACTTGTATAACCAACAATTTCTAAATAATGTTTAAAATTACTATCATTCATAAGCATATAACCATTATTTTTCAATTCAGGGAAATCATCAGATTTAAACTGTTCATATGTTAAATCAATTACATAATAATCCTCTTCAATTGGTACAAGATTAAATCTATGATTATAAACACAACCCAAATCTTCACTATCTACCATTCTATTTAAGACATGTTTTTTTCTTAATTCATCAGAAACAGCTCCACTATATATCATACAAGTTAAATCAGTATCTAATTTTTTATATTGTTCTCTCACCGTTTTAACAGTATCTTTAATAGCTTCCTCTATATCTATTTTATTAATATTTAATAAATCATATACATTCATAAAAATCTCCAAAAAAAATGGCTGCCCCAGTTAGATTCGAACTAACGCGTGATGGAGTCAGAGTCCACTGCCTTACCGCTTGGCTATGGGGCAATATCATTATAATAAACTAGTATATACAACTACTTGTGCTATGGGGCAATATTATACATTTTTTATACGCACTAAAAAATGTTGGATATATCCAATTTCAATATTATTTTACAACATTTATATATTTTTGAAAAGAGAAACTTATCTATTTTTATATTGATGTAAAGTCCATTTTTTTATTGTAATACAATTGTAATCACATATTATTGATGTTAAAATTATAATAAGGGTGTGATAGTATGACAAAATATTGCAATAAATGTAATGCCGTAGTAGAAGAAATAGGAAATTTCTGTACCCAATGTGGAAGTAATGATATTAGAGATGATAAAGAAGAACAAGCAGCTCCACAAACAGAAGAAATAAAAGAAGCAGAAAAAGTTGAAGAACAACCTTCTGAAGAAACAAAAGAAGAAGGAAAAGTTGAAGAACAACCTTCTGAAGAAGTTAAAGAAGATACTCCTGAAGAAAAAGTTGAAGAACAACCTACTGAAGAGACTAAAGAAGAAGAAACTCCTGAGACAGAAGAACAATCTACCGAAGAAACAAAAGAAGGAGAAACTCCTGAAACAACTCCCGAAGTAACTGAAGAAAAAAAGGAAGAACCTGTTTATCCAGATAGCGAAAATATCATTTCAGATTCTAATCCTATTAGTATACCAAATGCAGTACAAGCTTTTGATCATGCTGCACCTACTACACCAGTAGAACAAAATGAAAATTCGTTTGCTAATGTACCAGATTTTATGTATGGTCAGGGAGAAACACAAGAACCCGTACCAGAAATTCAACCAGTAAGACCTCGACCACAAACACCACCAAACTTTATGCAACAACAAATGCAAATGCCACCAAAAAGACCTACTAGTAGAAAACAAAAAACAAATATTCCTGTATTTGCCGCAATTGGTGTTGCCGCATTTATGTTAATCGTTGGTATCGTGTTTGTCCTTACAAACAGCAATAATAAAGAAGAAACTTTAGAGAAAGTACCAGTTGCTCCATTCTCTAATAGTGATATATCTGTAAGTGGTAATAATGAAGGTTTTGATACTTCTTCAGTATTTACTAATGAAAATTCATTCCGTGTTGGTAATGAAAACTATGGATTTATTTCCATACCAAAAACATGGACATATTTTACTGATAAAGAAAAACCATCTCAAACATTACAATATACAGATAATGGAACATGGATAGTAACACTATTTGGAAAACCAACAGCACAAGAAAATGCAGTTGATTGGGCAAACAGTGTTTATCTAACAATATCTCAAAGTGGTGCTCAAAACATATCAACATCACAAACAGTTATTGATGGTTATACAGCTTTAACAATAAGCGCTTATTATCAATCAGAAAAAAAATATATAACTACATGGTTCTTAGAAACAAAAAATGGTATAACACACTATCTCGCAATAGAAGGACCACAAATAAATAATGAAAATTATAATATTATATATAGTTTTAATGAAAATAAATAAAACAGGTTAAAACCTGTTTTTTTATTGTATTTCTTCCATTAATTTATCTTTATCAATATTTATTTTATTTAATTGATGATCAACTAATTTCTTTAATACTTTTTCTAATTCTTCTCTATTTTCAATATCATTTTTTTCCAAATGATCTTTTAAACACATTAATAAACGAAGGATATGTTCATCATTTTCTGATTCAAAGACTTCTTCAATTAAATCTAAACCATCTTCTAAAGTAGATTCTTCAAGTAATCCATATGGTTCACTAAACTCTTCTATTACTTCTATATTTTTAATTTGTCGTTTAAAAAACAATGTATGAATCATTTTCAAGCATTCTTCATTTTTACCATATTCATGTTCGCAATACTCTTCACTTAAGTATTCAACATAACCTTCCCATACATCATCATTCAAATCAGTTAATCTCACAAGTTTATCATCATATTCTCTAATATCCATAAGCATCCCTCGATTAAAATAATTATATCATAAATATAAAACAAAAAAAGACTATTTCTAGTCTTTTTATTATCAAATTGGTAGCGAAGGAGGGGATCGAACCCCCGACCTTTCGGGTATGAACCGAACGCTCTAGCCAGCTGAGCTACTTCGCCAATTCCCACGTAAAGTAATTCTATCAAATTTCAAAGATTTTGGCAATATATTTTTGACTATTTTTTTAAAATATGGTATTATACAACCAATTGCGGGGAGGCGGTTAGATGAAAAGTATATATAAAGCTCCATTAAGAAGATTAACAGTAAAGAATTTAGAAATAAATGAAGGAGCAATAAAAAATATAGAATATGATAATCCAATTATTCGAAAAGACTTAATTTTTTATAGAAATTGGGCAGGTGCTTATATATCATTTGAACATGAAACTAGACTACCTGATTATACAGAAGCAACTGATTATATAAGAGATACTCTTGAAAGAAGACCAGAAGTTAAAGAACCATATCCAACATGTCCTTATGTAAGTGATGAAGAATTTGAATATTCTCATGAAATATCAAAAGAAACATTTAAAACATTAAAAAAATATTATAAAAAATTAAATAAAGAAAAGAAAAGAAGTAGATAACTACTTCTTTTTATATACTTTTTGATAAACTTTAGGATCTTTTACAGTACCTTCTCCTAAGATTATTTCATCATATTCACCTAAGTGAGTATAAACATCTCCATAAGCTTCCCATGTGGTTTCATCAACTACTGTATTTAAACCTCTAGCTCCAGTTTTTCTATCCATTGCTTGTTTTGCGATAGCATTAATATAATCATCACCAGAAGTTAATTTAACACCTAAACTATCAAATAATTTTTCTTGAATCTTTAAAGCAGATTCATCAGATTCTAATAAGATTCTCTTGATATCCTCAAGTTCTAAATCATTTAGTTTAACAATAGCTACTCTACCCATAAATTCCGCAGGCATTTGAGCTTTATCAATAAAATCTTGAGTAGTAGCTTTTTTTCTTGAAGTCTTTAAATCAGCATTAAAACCAATTCTACCTCTAAGTTCTCCATATACATCTTCAAAAGCTCCACCTAATATTACTAACATATTCTTAGTATTAATCTTAACTGTCTCTCTTGATGTTTTAGTATTTTCACAAGCATCATATGTAGAACCATCAAAGAATGGTAACAAAGTATTTAAAACTCCTTTACCACTAACATCATCTTTCTTACTAGATCCTTTTTTATCTATTTCATCAAAGAATACAATAGCTCTTTCAGCTTTACTAACGTCTTTACCACATTTTATATATAGTTCCCATAATACTTCTTCAATATCTTTTCCTACATATCCAGGAATAGTTAATTGAGTAGAATCAACCTTTAAAAAAGGTCTATCTAAGTATTTAGCAATTAACTCCATCATTTTAGTTTTACCAGTACCAGTAGCACCAGTAATTAAAATACCTCTGTCATTATTTAAATCACTTTGTTCTTTTCTCGCAATCTCAGTTAAAACTCTTCTTAGAGGTTCATCTTGCGCAATTAAAGTTTGTGTAATTTTATTATATAAATCAATAATATCTAAATATTGTTTAATATTTGGTTTTTTATGTACTAAATCAGAACCACCTGTATCTATTCTTCTTTTCTTCTTCACAACTTTCTCTTCATCTTTTAATGTAATAGAAGATTCACCATGTTCAGTAGCATCTATTTGTAAATCAATAGAATCAATCAAAGAATCAATATCATCTCTTTTTTCTACTATTTCATCTCTTAATAATTTTAAATCATCTATAGAGTATTTTCCTTCTAATAATTCCATGAAAAAGCTCGCGAATGCAGCTCGTAAATCAGCCCCCAATTCTTTGTCACGAACCTCATCAGTTTGTTCTTCTTCTTGTATAAAATCATCAAGATTTAGTTTTCCATTTTTTATTAAATTAACTGTTTCTTCAACACTTTCTCTAATAGTAGAAAGATTAATTGGCAAGCTAAAAACAAGACCATCTTCATATGTCATAGATACATAATAGATACAGTCACTATAGTAATAATCAAATTCAGAAATTGCATCTCTTAATGAACTATTACCAGTAATTTCAGGAAGTTTATGCAACTCTTCCATATTGTGATAACCCTCTGTAACTTCAGAAGTTAATAGTTCTTCATTAGTTATAGGTAAGAATGCTCTACCATTTCTATCAGTAAATATTTTTGTATCATCATCATAACTACCAATAGCAGTATAACTAGGATAGTATATATAGTTATCTTCGCCTAAATAAATACGATTCATAATAGTTGCGATATATTGTTTAGCCATTTCCATTCCTCCTATAGCTTTCTATTATATAAAAAAAAAAACGAATTAGTAAATTCATTTTTTATAAATTATCATTTTTTACTATATTTTCAAAGGCTTTTCCCTTTTCTTCAAAATTTTTAAAGAATTCATAACTAGCAGCAGCCGGAGATAGTATACAAGCCTTCCCTTTACTAGTTATTTCCTTACTAATCTTATAAGCTTCTTCTAAAGTATCAGCATAACAAATATTTTTATTTGATTCACTTTCTAATATTTTACCTAATTTAAGACCAGTAGTAGGCATACAAATAATATTTTTAATAATAGAATTTTTTAAAAATTCAATAAATTCACTATAATCAATTCCTCTATCAAGTCCGCCAATAATAACAGTTTCAATATTATCTATTGAATTAATCGCACTTATAGTCGCATCAGGAATAGTCGCAATAGTATCATTATAGTAATCAATACCATCTACATTCTTAATAAACTCCATTCTATATTTTAATCCATGAAAATCTTCTATTACTTTTTTTACTCTATTCATATCAAGATTTATTATTTTAGAAATAGTTAAAACAAACATAATGTTTTTAAGATTATGATCTCCTACTATATTTCTTTTATCATCATGATAAACTAATTGATTATTTATATAAACATCTTTATCAATAATTCTAGTAGTATTACCACCCAAATTATCATTATCAAATCTAACTGTATATTTAATACCCTTATAATCATATTTATTAATCAAATCTCTTAAATAGTCATTATCATCTGCATATATAGCATAATCATCTTCATTTTGATATTTAAATATATTCATCTTATTATGATGATAATGTTCAACAGTACCATCATGATCTAAATGATCTTGATATAAATTAAGTATAGCTGCAATATGAGGACTTTCTTTTATAAATTCTAATTGATGAGAACTCATCTCTATTACAAGAGTAGTATCATCTTTATAATTTTCAATTTCATCAAGAACAGGTACTCCTATATTTCCAAGTAGATACACATCATTTAATTGATCTTTTAAAACTTCATAAGTTAAAGAAGAAGTAGTAGATTTACCTTTAGTACCAGTAATACCAATAATATTTTTTTTGTTCACTTCTAACAACAATTCTAATTGCGAAGTTATTTTATTTTTAATATTACTAATATCAATATTTTTTAAACTAATTCCAGGAGACTTAATAATTAAATCATATATATCTAAATTATCTAAATAATTATCTCCAATTACTTTTTTTTCATCTATATCTATATTTTCTTTATCTAAAATAGTTATATCAACATCATCTAAATATTTCTTTATAAAATTATATGTAGATTTACCTTCTCTTCCAAAACCCAGAATTGCTATTTTTTTATTTTTTAATTTTTCAACTATTTTTTTATACATATTTCTTCAATTCCTCTTTAACAAGTTTATTATAGTATTCTCCTAAATTATTCTCTTCTCTATATTCTTCTATTTCTTCTCCATCTAATTCTAATGGGAATAATTTTTTATAATAATCAAGTAGATAACCTGTTTCTTCTTTATTTATAACTTGACTAACAGCATATCTAGCCTCTTCATATGTTCCCACACATTCAAATGGCTTAGTCTCAGCATAACCAATAGTTTCAATAAACATTTGAAGTAGATCTTCTCTATCATATAAATCTTCTCCAAATATATCTATTCTTTCACTCTTACTTAAGAATGGACTAAGAATTATATATATAAATAAACATTTAGAACAATTACAACACCATTTCCATTCTTTTTCTTTACTTCCTAAATTACAACTCTTAAATACTTTATGATACTTTCTATAATTAGAAAATAACTTCGCAATATTATATTCAGATAAACCTCTAAGTAAACTAAAATAATTAATATCTAATTTTAAATAACTCATATAATCTCTAAAATCATTTTCAAATTCAAAAGTCTTTGAATATTGATGATTAATATCAGTACCCTTAACAGTAACCTCATCTGCAGATGATTCATTAGATAAAACAATATTCTTCTTACCTAATAAATAAGCACATAAGTATGATACAAAAGCAATTAATGAAGATAAAGGTGTATGTCCATTTAAATAACCCAAATCATTTAATTCTATTATTTTTTTATCTAAGATTCTTTCTACTTTTAAAATACTATCTTCACCATATCCAGCAAGTACACTACATCCTAATGAAGGAGTTTTAGGATTAATGATAAAACAAGTATTATTTTCTTCATTTTTTAATAATTCAAGTGAAACACAAGAATCTTTTCCACCACCAACACATATTAAATTACCATTCCCAACATAATTATTATTAGGTAATTCTATTTCTTCACAAGTACAAGTAATATTAAATAATTCATCTATACTTGTCTCAATATTATTTCTATATAAAAATTCTCCTAAACCTCTATAATATAATTTCTTTAAAAAACCAATTTGTTTTTCATTAACATATCCAGCATCTATTCTAATATTTCTAGAACAAGTACATTTAACATAACTAATTATTTCAATTAAACCAATCTGAAATATTAAATAATCTAAGTACTCTTTTTCTTTATTAATAACATTTTTCATATCTATTTTTATCTCTGGATAAAAATGACATAAATTAGGTATTTCAAAATGATACTTTATATTTAATTTATCATCAACAATATATTCATATGAATGATAAATAAACTCAGGATATTTTTCTCTAAATTCATTAAATTTATCCATTAAATCACCTCTATCTAAAAGTAACATTACGGTCAAATTTCTTAACTATTCTCATAATCTCTCTAGATCTATCTCTAATTCTATTTAATATTAAACCCTTTAATAATTTCTTATTTGTATATTCTATCTCTAAACTATACACTTCATTTAATAATCTATTTAATTCCTTATAAGAACCTTCATTACCAGTAATATCATCAAACCATTTATCAATATTATATACTTCCCCATTTACTCTTAAATTGGCCAAAGTATTAATAAAAGTTCTATTCTCTAATATTTGTTTACAAATAGTACTTTCTAAGTAATATGAATTAGAACTATATTTATGACTAGTTTCTCCGTTAATAGCATAAACCATATTACTTATTTCTTTATTTGTTTTATTAAAAGATTTAATTATATTTATTACCTCTTCAGTTTGTTTAGTATTTATTATTTCTTCTAGAATATATGATGGATCTTTCTTTATAAAAGTAAGATTCTCTTTATTATAAATTCTATATGTTAATCCAGTTCTTAAATAAATATATTTTTTAGTTTCTTTTATCTCATTAACATATGAATTAACAGCATGATTAAATTCATGAACTAAATTATCAATTAAATTAACTAAGTCAGTATTAGTATAATCATATAAAACCATATGTTTAGTAGTTTTATATTCATTATCTTTTAAAACTGGTTTTGATGAGAAAAATGCTTTTATATATTTATCTTTTTTATCAGAAATAATTATTTTAATATCTCTAAATGTATTTAAAATAAGTTTTTCTTTACTAACACCATATTTAATAATAAAAGCAGGAATAATGACATATAATAGATGTCTAATATTATTATCATATTTATATTGATCACTAATTTGATCAATAAATACCTTTTCTCTTTGAATAACTAAATTAGCATCCATCTCCATCACCACTATTATTATAACAAATATCTTTATTCTAGTGTAGTTATTATCTCTATGTTGACAATATCTTTTATTGGTATTTTTTCTCTATCATAAAATATAATTACCTTATGATAATTATCTATTCGTTTAAAACAACCCTCTACATCCAAATATTTTCCCCCATCTTTTCTTTTATCCTTAATAAAATATGTAATTTTAATTAAGTCATTATCTTTTATTTTATTAATAATTTCATCCAATTTATCTTTTTCATCTTCTGTAAGTAATATTTCTTTATCAGTTTTTCTAACTGTTTCTTTTATATCTTCTTCATATCCAGTTAAAGCTGCATATGGAGAAAATTGTCCAGCCCGAGACTCCATACTTTGTCTTTTATGTTTTTTAGAAGTAGGATGTTCTAAATATAAAATATCTAAGTATGGAAAATCATTCTCTATGTCCTCCCACTTGTCTATTTCTATCAAGCATAGTCCCTCCTTCCTCTAAGTTCATACCTTTAACAATAGCATTCTTACCATATTTATATTTAATAGATAATAATGTTTTTTGTAGATTATTTTCATCTTCATTTATTTCTTGTTTTTTCTCTTTTTCTTCCAAATTAGAAAATAAATCTAATTGTTCTATTTTAGGAGTATTATCTAATACTTTTTTAGATTGTAAATTACCTGCAACAACAGTTACTCTTCTAACTAATAAATTTTTATTTATTATTTCCTCATATAATTTAACAGTATAATCAGTAATTATTTTAGTAGAAGATGTAGCTTCAGGTAACCTAACAGTACCATGAGCATGTTTAGGTATTTTTCTACCATAATAGTCTGTTGTAACTTCTCCATTATAAAAATCAAGATTACTACTATCATAATTTATATCTAATACAATTTGATCAGTAACAACATTCTTTTCAACTAAACTAAGTACTAAATTATCAATCATTTCCTTAACAATTAATCTAGTGTGTTCGTAGTCATATGGTTTATGAAGTACTTGCCCCGAAGATAAACTTTTAATTTTTGGTTTGTATTTTTTTACATAATCGATCGTACAAGGTTCAAATCCCCAGGCATGATCAATTAAAAATTCAGCTCCTATTCCAAATAGTTTATAAAGTAATTCTTCATTATCAATTGATGTTCTCGCAATATCACCCATAGTATAGATACCATTTTTATATAAACTAGTCGCAATACCTTTACCAACTCTCCAAAAGTCAGTTATAGGTCTATGATCCCATAATAACTTTCTATAAGACATCTCATCTAATTCCGCAATTCTAACTCCATATTCATCAGCTTCAGCATGTTTTGCAACTATATCCATTGCTATCTTAGCAAGATACATATTACTACCAATTCCTCCTGTTGCAGTAATCCCAGTTTCCTTGCAAACATCCTGAATCATTTTAGTAATTAATTCTCGAGGAGTCATTTTATATGTTTTTAAATAATTAGTTACATCACAAAAAACTTCATCTATAGAATAAGCAAATATATCTTCAGGCGCTACATACTTTAAATAAATATCATATATTTTAGTACTATATTTCATATAATATCTCATTCTAGGAGATGCCACTATAAAATCTAATTCCAAAGAATTATTATTATCTAATTCTTCTTCTAAATAACTTTTACCAATAAATTTTTTATTATTATTTTTTATTTTTCTATCTCTATTTATTTCTTTAACTTTTTGGATTACTTCAAATAATCTAGCTCTTCCACTTATACCATATTTTTTTAAAGATGGTGATACAGCTAAACAAATAGTTTTTTCAGTACGACTCTTATCCGCAACAACTAAATTAGTATGAAGTGGATCAAGTCCTCTTTCTACACACTCTACTGAGGCATAAAAACTTTTTAAATCGATACAAATATATACTCTATCCATAGTATCACCCTCTAAATATATTATACTACTCAAACATTTGTTTGTAAATGATTAAATAAAAAAACTAGATTGCTCTAGTTTTAAATTGACGCTTCATATATTTCATCAATAGCTTTTTTAAGCTCATTATTAAATTCTTCTTCACTCTGTTTTGCAGATAAATTTTGTAATAAAGCTCTTGAGAATGATGCAATCATTTTATTGTTTTGTTTTAATAATTTACAAGCTTCATCTGTTTCATATCCACCTGATAATGCAACAATTCTTACTAAGCAAGGATATTTATATAAATCTTCATATAAATTAGCTTCAGTAGGAATAGTAAACTTAAACATAATTAAATCATCTTCATTCCAACTATCTAAAACTTTAATAATTTCTTCTTTAAGTATTGCTTCTGCTTCCTTCTTATCAGGAATATTAATATCTACTTCAGGTTCAATAATAGGAACTAATCCATTATCACAAATTACTTTAGCAAATTCAAATTGTTGTTTAACAATTTTTTCAATACCCTCTCTATTAGCACCTAAAATAACACTTCTCATTTTAGTACCAAATACTCCTCTTTCTCTAGCAACCTTTAATTGTTCTTCTAGATTAGGTATTTCTTTCATTAATTTAACATTATCAACTTCATCTTCTAAACCTTTATCAACTTTTAAGAATGAAACAATATTTTTATCAGTCCATAAATAATCAGCAGTATATTTACCATCTACTTGAGACTCCATTGTCTTATAAAATAAAATAGTTCCAAGAATCTTTTCACTAGTAAATACTGGTGAAGTAAATACTCTTTTTCTCATTTCATGAATTAAATCAAACATCTCTTCTTCACTACTATAACTATCTTTAGGTATACCATATTTTTCAAGTGTTTTAGCAGTACTACCACCACTTTGATCTAATGCAGCAATAAATCCCTTTCTTGTTTTTACTATTTCTAACTTTTCTTTATCCATATAATCTTTCATATCATCCCTCCTACTATATTATACAATTTTTTATATCTAAACTAAATAACAACTAGTAGTTTTTTACTATTTTTTACAAAGAAAAAAGAACCTAAGTTCTTAAATTTCTAATTCTATTGGGCAATGATCTGATCCTAAAATATCATCTAATATCTTAGAGTCTTTTATTTTCCTAATAAATTCTTTATTTACTATAAAATAATCAAGTCTCCAACCAATACCCTTTTCTCTTGCATGTCCTAAATAACTCCACCAACTATATTTAATTTCATCTGGATAAAAATATCTAAATGTATCAATAAAACCACTAGCAAGTAATTCAGTCATTTTACCTCTTTCTTCATCAGTAAAACCGGCATTCCTTCTATTAGCTTTAGGATTTTTAATGTCTATCTCTTCATGAGCAACATTTAAGTCCCCACAATAAACTACATTTTTATTTTTACTTAATTCTAACAAATAGTTTCTCATTATATCTTCAAATTTCATTCTAGAATCAAGTCTCTCTAACTCTCTCTTAGAATTTGGTACATAACAATTAACTAAATAAAAGTTAGGATATTCAAGTGTTATAGTTCTACCTTCATTATCATATTCTTCTACTTCTATTCCGAATTTCACAGATAACGGTTCTTCTTTTGTATAAATCATTACGCCAGAGTAACCCTTCTTTTCTGCAGGAAATAAATACTCATGATAACCATATGGATGAAATGGATTTTGTTCTTCTAATAACTTAGTTTCTTGTAGACAATAAATATCTGCTTTTTTATCAA
>JAEEGL012717477.1_pt1 | contig 17079 bp, 2 predicted proteins | sample 9134231 | NCBI WGS metagenome assembly JAEEGL01 (sample SAMN16246548, study PRJNA631951) | gut metagenome | biome: gut microbiome; feature: rumen; material: fiber-attached | host: Bos | place: Iran: Karaj | collected 2018-10
AGAAAGAGAATCTCACCGCCGGCGGCTACATCGACCTCAAGCTCAACGGCCTGCTGCTCAACAACTCGCTGGTCGTCACCGTGGGCGCCCTGCTCGGCAACCTGCTCTCCGGCATGGATGAGCAGCTCGTCACGCTGCTGCAGACGGCGATCCCGGGCTTCGATCCCACCGCATGGAACAGCTACGCCGGCAAGAAGGTCGAAGACGCCGAGCATCCCGCCGGCACCACCGAGACCGACGAGGACGGCAAGGTGATCACCTACGTCGCGAAGGTCGAATACGCCTCCGACGCCGAGTTCATCGCCGCCTTCACGGATCTTCTGAGCCCGCTCGGCTACCTGCTTGACTGGCTGCTCGTCGGCCAGAACAAGGCGATCGAGCTGTTCTACGTGGTCGACGACGACCCGAACGTCTCCGGCACCCTTGCCGATACCGCCGCGATCTCCATCGGCGGCGCGGACGGCTTCAAGAACGGCCTCGTGCCGATGCTTGAGGCGCTGGGCATGACCTTCAACGCGTCCGAAGTCAACGATCCCGATCTCACCGGCGTGGACGCCGTGGAGCTGACCCTGACCTCGCTGATGGCGTGGATCAGAGGCATCACCTCGGCCGACAGCCCCGTGGACGCGATCGTCTCGTACCTGCCCAACATCATCTACTTCATCAACGCCAACGGCCTTACGGTAACCGTGCTCAACACCCTGCGCTCGCTGACCAACATCCTCGAGCAGGCGGCGGGTCTGATGCAGAGCGATCCCGACGAGGTCACGAACCTCAACACCCTGCTTGGGCTCGACAAAATGGGCATCGACCTTTACGACCTGAGCCTTGAAGGCATCTGCAACATCGTCAAAGGCCTCACCGCGAAAGACGGCGAGGACGGCTACGAAGGCCTCGACATCATCAAGGGCGTGTCCCCGGTGCTCGTGGACGATCAGGGCAACCCGATCCTCGACGGCGAGGGCCACCTGCAGTATCTTGATTCCTATCTCAAGCAGTGGGCGATCGGCGAGGTCGTGAAATACGATTCCGCCGCCGAGGACGCCGAGCACGGCCGCGTCTATTACAAGATGCAGTTCACCGGCACCGACCCGATGGAGAAGGTCAACATCCTTACCATCCTGCTCTGCTCGGTGTTCGACGTGTTCCGCTGCGACGACAACGAAGACGCCCTTCGCGCGCTGCTCGGCGGTCTGTCCGAGGACATGGATCTCTACACCGTGATCAAGTCCATCCTGAACATGACCATGGGCGAGATCGAATATGCGCCTTACGACTGGTTCTACTTCGACGATGAGATCGTCAACGACGCGACCTTCGACCAGAAGGACGCCGCCGACGGCAGCGCCGACCACAAGGTCCCCGTGGAATACAACAATTCCACCTTCGGCTACCTTGCCTACCTCGGCAAGTTCAAGGGCGCGACCTCGAACCTCTGGAACGAGACCACGGCCAAGAACGTGAGAGAGGGCCTCTATGAGGTGCTCGACACCATCGTCTCCGGCATCGAGATCGGCGAAGGCGACGAGGCAAGGACCTACGAGAGCGTGGATGAGCTCATCAGCTCGCTCTGGGGCGGCCTGAACCTCTACTCCTGGGAGAACATCTATAAGATCGGCTCCCTGGTCGGCGGTCTGCTTACCGGCGTGGACGCCACCATCACCACCGTGCTCAAAGTGATCATCGGCATCGACCTCAGCTCCTTCGCGGAATACGTGAACAAGGAGATCACCGACGATCCGGCGCTTGACGGCGTGAAGTTCAACAAGGTCAAGAACGCCGAGACCGGTGAAGAAGAGATCGTCATCGCCGACGACGGCGAATACACCTACGTTTACAAAGCGAGCCTGACGATGAGCCGCGAGGCCTTCGTGAACGAGATCGTCAGCCTCCTTGAGCCCGCGGGCTTCCTGCTCGACTGGCTGCTCGCCGGCAAGTCCATCAAGGTCCTCTATCAGAAGGTGACCGACGAGACCGGCGCGCCGCTGCCGCAGATCGACCTGACCGGCGCCTACGGCTTCGACGTGGCGATCGTGCCGCTGCTCGAGGCGCTCGGCTGCGACATGAGCGGTTACGCTGCCCTCGTCGCCTCGAGAGACGCCGACGGCAACCCCGTCTACGTTGAATCCGGCGCGAACGAGCCCACCATCGGCGTCAAGCTCCTCAAGCTCGCCGCCAACGCCCTGCTCGGCCGCATCGACGCGATCGCGACCTACGATCCCGAACATCCCGAAGCGAATTCCCCGCTCAGAGCGATCGTGGCCATGCTGCCCGAGCTCATCTACTTCATCAACGTCAACGGCCTGAGCGTGAGCGTGGGCAACCTGCTCGTGCCCGCCGTGGGCCTCGTGGACGCCGTGGGCGCGCTGCTGCCCTCCACGGCCGGCGACGATGAGCCCGGCGAGCCCGACGAGCCCGAGGATCTCACGAGCTACGAGCGCGTGATCCGCTCCCTCAACGGCATCATCAACGGCCTCGACGCGGTCAAGGATCTCGGCATCACCGTGGATCTCGGCGACCTGACTCTCAACGGCGTTCTCAAGATCGCCGAGCAGGCGCTGTCCGTGCCCGCCGTCGTCGATCCCGAGACCAACGAGGTCATCACGCCCGCGAAGCCGCTCTCGATCATCGACGCCGTCACGCACTACACCGACAGCTCGAACGTGGTGCACGAGACCCCGAACATCTACGAGACCCTTGCGCTCGGCATCGTTGAGCAGTTCACCTCGGCGAACTCCGACACGGCCTACCGCATGATCGCCGACCTTGCGCAGTATAACGAGGGCGACGAGTTCAACGCCCGCACGATCGGCGGCATCGATATGTTCGCGATCCTGCTCTCCACGCTGCTCGACGTCTTCCGTTACAGCGGCAACGAGGCGTTCCTGCGCGACAAGCTCGATTCGCTCAACCCCGGCATCTACGATCTCGTGATCAAGATCCTCACGATGCGCCTCGACTTCACCTACGCCGCCTACGACTGGTTCTACTTCGATCCCGCGATCGAAAACGCGGCCCAGTTCGAAAACGGCGCGCGCGTGAACGCCAACGGCAACAAGGAGCGCGTGGTGAGCTATCAGGGCACCGAGCTCGACTACTTCGCTTACAAGTACGGCTATCTTGAATACTTCCGCTACTGGAACGGCGCCGAGACCACCGCGAACATCTGGACCAAGGATTTCGCCGACGGTCTTGCCGAGAACTTCTACACGATCGCGGACCTCATCATCACGGCCGTGACCGGCAAGGAAGAAAACGAAGAAGACCGCTACACCTCCATGTCCAAGTTCATCGCGGACAAGTGGAACGGCCTCAACCTCTACACCAAGGCGAACCTCTACGCTGTCGGCGGCCTTGTCGGCAACGCGGTGGCAGGCATCAAGGGCGTCGCGGGCGACGTGCTCAAGCTGCTCCTTGATATCGACCTCTCCGTCTGGGACGAATACGTCAACAACAAGATCGCCGATGACGAGCATCCCGCCGGCACCCCGATCTACGACGAGAACAACGTCCAGATCGGCCAGTATATCGCCGACGAGACCCTGACCTATCAGCAGTTCGTCGACGAACTCGTCGATATGTTCGCTCCCGCAGGCCTCCTGCTCGACTGGCTGCTCGCCGGCAAGTCCATCTCGGTGCTCTACACCAACGGCGGCGGCGCGCAGATCGAGCTCAACGGCGCGGACGGCTACGGCCAGGCGCTTGTTCCGATGCTCGAAGCCCTCGGCTGCAAGCCGCAGGCGAGCCACTTCAACGCCGAAACGCCTTATAACGGCATCAACATCCTCAAATACACCGCCGAGATGCTGCTCGGCCGCATCGACGAGATCGCCAACGCGAAGGACGAGAACGACAACTACGTCTGCCTGAACGTGATCATGTCGATGATCCCCGAACTCATCTACTTCATCAACTCCAACGGCCTGTACGTGAGCGTCACGAACCTGCTCGCGCCCGTCACCGCCCTGATCGCCCAGCTCGGCGCCGATATCGACGGCCTGAACCTCGACCTCGGCATCGACCTGCAGCTCGCCGGCATCGAGACCGCCGACGACCTCGTGAACATGGTGATCGGCGTCCTGCGCGAGAACGGCACGCTCAACTTCGACCTCACCTTCGACTCCGGCAAGCTCGACATCGTGGGCATCCTCGATCTCGTCCGCCAGATCACCGCTTCCGCGGAGTCCGTTGACGAAGAGACCGGCGAGCCCATCCCCGCCGTCAGTGGCCTCAACATCAACGACGCCGTCATCTTCACCACCACCGTCGACGGCCAGACCGTTACCGTGGGCAACATCTTCGAGACCCTGGCGCTCGGCATCGTGGAGCAGTACGCTTCGCCCGCCAACGGCCAGACCTATTACAGGATGTACGCCACCGACGGCACCGAGCCGAACGACTATACGCTGCACAACGTCGACCTGCTCGCCATCGTGATCGGCGCCGCGCTCGACACCTTCAAGTATGACCCGAACGAGGGCATCCTCAGAAAGTGGCTCGGCGACTACTACGGCGTGATCAAGGGCATCCTGAACATCACGGTCGAAGAGTTCGATCCCTACAAGTACGACTGGTTCTACTTCGATCCCGCCATCACCGACGACACCGTCGACGAGAACGACGAGCTCGTGCCCGGCAACTGGGAGACCTACTTCCCGGCGGACGGCAGCACCGTCGCCGTGACCTACGCCGGCACGACGACCGACTACTTCGCCTACAAGTTCGGTTACCTTGAGTACTTCAAGAGCTGGAACGGCCACAATGCCGACGGCAACCTGTGGACCAAGGAACTGGCCGATTACCTTGAGACGAACTTCACCGATCTCATCAACACGGTCGTTGCGGGCATCGAGATCGACGGTCAGCACTACGCCACCGCGCAGGAGCTCATCTCGACGCTCTGGAACAACCTGAACCTCTACTCCAAGAAGAACCTGTATGCGATCGGCAAGACCGTGGGCAAGGCGCTCTCGGGCATCGATGAGGTCTACAGAGACGTGCTCGGCCTCGTGCTCGGCATCAACATCGGCGACTTCACCGAGTATCTCACCAACGAGCCCACCGACGACGAATCGAAGGTCGGCACCACCTACACCGACGACGACGGCAACGTCATCACCTACATCGCGAACGAGACCCTCGGCCGCACGGCGTTCATCAACGCCATCTGCGAGATCGTTGAGCCCGCGGGCTTCCTGCTCGACTGGCTGCTCGCCGGCAAGTCCATTGAGTTCATGTATCTCAAGGACGGCAAGGCCGCCATCTCGCTGCCCGGCGCCAACGGCTTCGACAACGCCCTCGTGCCGATCATCGAAGCCCTCGGCTGCGACCTTGAAGACGCCGACGCGTTCTTCATCGGCCACGGCGGCAGAACCGGCCTCAACATGGTCAAATACGTGGCCGAGAAGCTGCTCGGCAGGATCGAAGCGATCGCCAGAAGCACCGACTGCGTGGGCGAGATCCTCGCGATGATCCCCGAACTGCTCTACTTCATCAACGCCAACGGCCTCGGCGTGTCGGTCAAGAACCTGCTCACGCCCGCCACGCTGCTCATCGCGAGCCTCGGCGACAGCCTCACGGCGCTGAACCTCGGCATCGACCTGTCGAACGTCACGAACCTTGATTCTCTCATCAACCTGGTGCTCGGCGCGTTGAACCTGAACATCACCTTCAGCGTCGACAATCTCGATCTCAGGGGCATCTTCGATCTGGTCAAACAGCTCACCGCGAAGCCCGCCGAGGTCGATCCCGAGACCAACGAGGTCATCACGCCCGCGAAGGCAGGCCTCGACATCAACGGCGCGGTCACCTTCACCTACACCGATCCCGAAACGGGCGCCACCACGTTCGCGGACGGCAACATCTTCGAGACCCTGGCGCTCGGCATCGTGGAGCGTTACACCTCCCCGGCGAACGGCCAGACCTACTTCAAGATGTACCTGAGCGACGATGACGACACCACGCTCAAGACGATCGACCTGATCGCGATCGTGATCTCCGCCGCCCTCGACGTGTTCAAGTACCCGGCGAACAAAGACTTCCTCGAGCCGCTGCTTGACGGCTTCCAGGAGGGCCTCTACGACCTCATCCTGCGCATCCTGAACGTGTCGGTGAACTTCCACGAAGTCAACTTCGACTGGTTCTACTTCGACCGCGAGCACGTGAATACCTCCAGCTTCACCGCCCCGGATTACCAGATCGTGGTCGATTACAACGATCCGACCAGGGAATACTACATCGAGACCTACACCTATCTCCACTACCTGAAAGAGGACACCGGCAACCTTTGGAACGCCCGGACGGCGGCCTACATCGAAGAGCACTTCTATGAGCTGGCCGACACCATCATCACGGCGGTCACCAAGGGCAAGGATCCGGAGTTCACCTCCATGTCCGCCTTCATCGAGAACGCGTGGAGCAACGCGAACCTCTTCACGAAGAAGAACATCTACACCATCGGCGCCGTCCTCGGCGGCCTCGTGTCCGGCATCGACGAGATCTATACAGACCTGATCGGCCTCGTCCTCGGCGTGGACCTCTCCGCCTGGAACGAATACGTCAACAACAAGATCGCGGACGACGACCATCCCGCCGGCACGCCGATCTATGATGAGAACAACGTCCAGATCGGTCAGTATATCGCCGACGAAACGCTCACCTACGACGCGTTCATCGACGAGCTGGTCGAAATGCTCCGTCCCGCGGGCATCCTGCTCGACTGGATCCTCGCCGGCAAGTCGATCATCTTCATGTACGACAAGGAAGGGCAGCCCGCCCTGAACCTTGCCGGCGCCTACGGCTTCGACGTGGCCCTCGTGCCGATCCTCGAGGCTCTCGGCTGCGACATGAGCGCCTACACGGCTGTGGTCGACCACCGCGACGCCGACGGCAAGCCCGTCTACGTCACCGAAATCGACGGCGAAGAAGTCAGCATCGACGGCGTCTACCTGCTCAAGCTCGCCGCCAACGCCATTCTCGGCAGGATCAACGCCATCGCCACCGGCGGCCGCGCGCTGCAGGATGTGGTGGCCATGCTGCCCGAGCTCATCTACTTCATCAACGCCAACGGTCTCGGCGCGTGCCTGACCAACCTCATCTCTCCCGCCATCCCGCTCGTTGAGATCGCGGCCTCCTTCCTGGGCGGCAGCGGCGAACAGGGCGACGGCGAGGATGAGCCGGAGCTCACCGACGACGAAAAGGTGTTCAGAGCCCTCAGCGGCGTCGTGAACAGCCTCATCGCCCAGTTCGCGCCCGACATGAACCTCACCATCGATCTCGCGAAGCTCAACATCACCGGCATCTTCGACATCGTCGGCGGCATCCTCGGCCTCGAGATCAACGACGCGGTCACGAACTCCCGCGGCATGAACGTCTACAAGACGCTCGCCCTCGGCGTCGTGAAGCAGTATCTGTCCGCCAACGCGCACACCTACTACCGTATGGATCTCGCGCGCAAGGACGAAAACAACACGCCTCTCGCGCCCATCGATATGTTCGCCATCCTCATCGGCAGCGTGGTCGACGTCTTCAAGTATGAAGAGAACGAGACCTTCCTGCGCTCGAAGCTCGGCGACTACTACGACCTGATCGACGCGATCCTGAATCTCTCGGTCGACATCTCCTACGTCGACTACGACTGGTTCTACTTCGACGATGATTTCGGCGACGAGATCAACGATGAGAACTGGGAAGAGACCTTCGAGAACGTCGGCGACAGAGTCCTCGTCACCTACAAGGACGAGACCAACACCTACTTCGCCTATAAGTTCGGTTACCTCGAGTATCTCGATCCCGAGAACCAGAACAACGGCAACTTCTGGAACAAGCAGACCGCCGCTTACATCGAGGCGAGCTTCTACACCCTCGTGAATACGATCGTGAAGAATATCGAGATCGACGGTGCGCATTACAACACCGCCGCCGAGCTCATCTCGCACCTGTGGTCCGGCGTGAACCTCTACACCGAGAAGAACGTCTGGGCCGTCGGCTCGCTCATCGGCACCGCCATCCAGGGCCTTGACGTCACGGTCAAGGAAGTGCTCGGCGTGGTGCTCGGCGTGAACGCCGACTACTGGAACAAGTACATCGAGGGCACCGACGAATACGTTGAGCCCGCCGAAGGCACGCTGACGAGAGAAGCGTTCCTGAACGAACTCGTCGAGATCCTTCAGCCCGCGGACTTCCTGCTCAGCTGGGTGCTGGTCGGCGAAGACCACGCGTTCGAAGTCCTGTTCGACAAAGAAGGCGAGCCTCTGATCTCCATCAAGGGCGGCAACGGCTTCAAAGAAGCGGTAGTGCCGATCCTCGAGGCCTTCGGCTGCACCGTCACCGCCGCCGAGGTGGCCGCCGCGAACACCGGCATTAAGGCCCTGCGCCTGACCGCCGACAAGCTGCTCGGCCGCATCGACACCATCGCCGCCGCCGACGACGCTGTGGAACAGATCATCGGCATGCTGCCGGAACTCGTCTACTTCATCAACGCCAACGGTCTCGGCACCACCGTCAAGAACCTGCTGGCGCCGGTTACGGGCCTGCTCGAAAAGGTCCTGCCCATCCTGCCCGAAGGCTTGCTCGGTGATACTGAGCTTCAGGACATCGACGACCTCATCGACCTCGTGCTCGCGAAGGTCAAGGAATCCAACCCCGACTTCGGCCTCACGCACCTCAGCCTCGACAAGCTCGACTTCGTCGGCATCTTCGACATCGTCGGCCAGCTGCTCGGCCTTGAGATCAACGACGCGGTGGCTTGGGACGATCCCGCCACGACCATCGACGAGAACCTCAACATCTTCGAGACGCTGACCCTCGGCTGGGTCGAGCGGTACCTGTCCGCCAACGGCCACGACGACATGTTCAAGAGCTACGTCGCCACCGCCGCCGAAGATCCGGATAAGACCTCGCTCGGCAACGTGGATCTGCTCGCTGTCATCCTCAGCGCCGCGCTCGACGTGTTCAAGTACACCGGCAACGAAGCGTTCCTGCGCGAGAAGCTCGACACCGTGAAGGAAGGCCTCTACGATATCATCGTTGGCATCCTGAACCTGAGCGTCGATCTCCGCTACGTGGAATACGACTGGTTCTACTTCGACAGAAGCGTTGAGCCCGAAGATTTCACCGACGCCAACAACCATCAGATCGTGGTCGACTACAACGACACGACCCGCGAGTATTACATTGAGACCTACACCTACCTCCATTACCTGAAGGAGGATACCGGCAACCTGTGGAACGCCGAGACCGCCGCTTACATCGAAGCGCACTTCTACGATCTCGCCGACACCATCATCACCGCCGTCACAAAGGGTCAGGATCAGGAGTTCACCTCCATGGCCGCCTTCATCCGCAACGCCTGGAGCGGCGTGAACCTCTACACCGAGAAGAACATCTTCGCGGTCGGCGCGATGATCGGCGGGCTTCTCTCCGGCCTTGACGCCACGCTGAAAGACGCCATCGGCATCCTGCTCGGCGCGGATCTCTCGATGTACGACAGATTCATCGAGGGCAACGAAGGCTATCATACGCCGTCCGAGACCCCGATGGAGTACACCGCCTTCGTTGAGCAGCTCGTCGCCCTGTTCCAGCCCGCGGGCTTCCTGCTCGACTGGCTGCTCGCCGGCAAGCCGATCTCCTTCCTCTATGATAAGGAAGGCAACCCCGCCATCCATCTCGAAGGCGCCAACGGCTTCGACATGGCGATCGTGCCGATCCTCGAGGCGCTCGGCTGCGACATGAGCGGTTACGCCGACCTCGTTGAGTACGTCACCGTCAACGGCGAGACCACCAAGGTCTTCAAGTCCGACGTAAACGGCCTCAAGCTCGTCGAGTTCGCCGCCAAGGCGCTGCTCGGCAGGCTCGAAGCGATCGTCGCGGCCGACAACCCGCTGCGCGAAGTCATCGCGATGCTGCCCGAGCTCATCTACTTCATCAACGTCAACGGCCTCGGCGCCAGCGTCACGAACCTGATCTCTCCCGCCATCACGCTGGTCGAAGTCGCCTCGTCCTTCATGGGCAGCGGCTCCGCCGCCACGCCGGAGGATCCCGACATGACCGCCGACGAACGCGTTTACAACGCGCTCAACACGGTCATCAACGGCATCGAGGCGGTGCAGAACCTCGGCATCACCGTCGACCTCGGCGACCTGACCATCACCGGCATCTTCAAGCTGGTGGGCGACCTGCTCGGCCTCGAGATCAACGACGCGGTCACGAACTCCCGCGGCATGAACGTCTACAAGACGCTCGCCCTCGGCATCGTGACGCAGTACGTCTCGGTCAACACCAAGACCTACTACCGCATGGATCTCGCCGCGAAGGACGAAAACAACACGCCTCTCGCCCCGATCGACATGTTCGCCATCCTCATCGGCAGCGTGGTCGACGTCTTCAAGTATGAAGAAAACGAAGACTTCCTGCGCGAGAAGCTCGGCGACTACTACGACCTGATCGACACGATCCTGAAGCTCTCGATCGACGTCTCCTACGTCGACTACGACTGGTTCTACTTCGACGATGATTTCGGCGACGAGATCAACGGCGAGACGTGGGAAGAGACCTTCCCGAACGTGGGCGACAGAGTCCTCGTCACCTACAACGACGCCACCAATACCTACTTCGCGTACAAGTTCGGTTACCTTGAGTATCTCGATCCCGCGAACCAGGATAACGGCAACTTCTGGAACAGACAGACCGCCGACTACATCGAGGCGAACTTCTACACGCTCGTCAATACGATCGTGAAGAACATCGAGATCGACGGCGAACACTACGAGACCGCGGCGGCGCTCATCTCGCACCTGTGGTCCGGCGTGAACCTCTACACCGAAGAGAACGTCTGGAAGGTCGGCTCGCTCATCGGTACCGCCATCCAGGGCCTTGACGACACGGTCAAGGAGGTCCTCGGCGTGGTGCTCGGCGTGAACGCCGACTACTGGAACAAGTACATCGAGGGCACCGACGAATACGTCGCGCCCGCCGAAGGCACGCTGACGAGAGAAGCGTTCCTGAACGAACTCGTCGAGATCCTTCAGCCCGCGGACTTCCTGCTCAGCTGGGTGCTGGTCGGCGAAGACCACGCGTTCGAGGTCCTGTTCGACAAAGAAGGCGAACCGCTGATCTCCATCAAGGGCGGCAACGGCTTCAGAGAAGCGGTAGTGCCGATCCTCGAAGCCCTCGGCTGCACCGTCACCGCCGCTGAGGTCGACGCCGCCGATACCGGCATCAAGGCCCTGCGCCTGACCGCCGACAAGCTGCTCGGCCGCATCGATTCCATCGCCGCCTCCGAAGACGCCGTGGAACAGATCATCGGCATGCTGCCGGAACTCGTCTACTTCATCAACGCCAACGGCCTCGGCACCACCGTGAAGAACCTGCTGGCGCCGGTTACGGGCCTGCTCGAAAAGGTCCTGCCCATCCTGCCCGAAGGTCTCCTCGGCGACACCCAGCTTCAGGACATCGACGATCTCATCGACCTCGTGCTCGCGAAGATCAGAGAGTCCAACGCGTCGTTCGGCCTCACGCACGTGAGCCTCGACCATCTCGACTTCGTCGGCATCTTCGACATCGTCAGCCAGCTTCTCGGCCTTGAGATCAACGCCGCGATCGCCTGGGACGATCCCGAAACGACCGTCAACGAGAACCTGAACATCTTCGAGACGCTGACCCTCGGCTGGGTCGAGCGCTATCTGTCCGCCAACGGCCACGACGACATGTTCAAGAGCTACGTCGCCACCGCCGCCGAAGACCCGGACGGCAACTCGCTCGCCAACGTGGATCTGCTCGCGATCATCATCAGCGCCGCGCTCGACGTGTTCAAGTACGAAGGCAACGCCGCGTTCCTGAGAGAGAAGCTCGACGGCATCAAGGAAGGCCTGTATGACATCATCATGCAGATCCTCACCATCAGCATGGATCTGAGCTACGCGGATTACGACTGGTTCTACTTCGACAGGACCGTCAACGCCGACAACTTCCCGGACGGCGGTTACAGAGTGCCTTACGAGATCGGCACCATGGGCCAGCTTGAGTTCCGCTTCGGCTACCTGGAGTACAGAAAGTACTTCAACACCGAAACCAACAACCTCTGGAACAAGACCAGCGCCGAATACATCAAGGCGAACTTCTACGACCTGGTCGACACCATCATCGCCATCGCCACCGACTACGACACCTTCTCGGCATTCCTGTCCGACAAGTGGAGCGGCCTGAACCTTTACAGTGAAGAAAAGGTCTGGGCGGTCGGCAAGCTGGTCGGCGAAGCGCTGCAGGGTCTTGACGACACGATCAAAGAGATCCTCGGCATCGTGCTCGGCGTCGACGTCACCTACTGGAACAAGTACATCGAAGGCGCGACCGGTTATCAGGCGCCGTCCACGGCCGCTCTCACCAGAACGCAGTTCGTCAACGAACTGGTCGCCGTGTTCGAGCCCGCGGGCCTGCTGCTCAACTGGCTGCTGGTCGGCGAGGATACGCCGCTGACGTTCTTCTACGACAAGAACGGCGAGCCCGCGATCACCATCAAGGGCGGCAACGGCTTCAAGATGGCCATCGTGCCGATCCTCGAGGCGCTCGGCTGCAGCCTGACCGCCGCCGAGGTCAACGGCGTCACCACCGGCGTCGCGGCCGTGAGACTCACGCTCGACAAGCTGCTCGCCAGAATCGACGGCATCGCCGCCTCCGACGACGCACTTCGTGAGATCGTCGCGCTCGTGCCCGAACTCATCTACTTCATCAACGCCAACGGCCTCGGCACCACGATCAAGCGCCTGGTGGCGCCGGTCGCCGGCATGCTCGAAGCCGCCGGCAGCCTGATCTCTTCCGACCTGAACACGGTGGACGATCTCATCGCCTACGTGCTCGAGAAGATCCCGAACAGCCCGATCACGAGCCTGTCGCTCGATCGCCTGAACATCACGGGCATCTTCGACATCGTGAAGCAGATCACCGGCATCAACATCAACAAGGCCGTCACCCTCGTCCACGAGAACGAGTATGAGAACATCTACGAGACCCTGGCCATCGGCGAAGTGAGCCGCTTCACCTCCGCCAACGGCGAGATCGCCTACAGGATGTACGCCGTGGACGACGACAAGACCCTTGCCACCATCGACATGATCGCGATCCTGGCCGCGACCGTCGTGAACGTCTTCACGCTTGACGACGCCGACAACGAGGCCGCGCTCAGAGCCCTGATCAACAATGACAACCTGTTCGAGTCCATCAAGAAGGTGCTCACCCTCGAGAAGGACGACAAGTATGCCGAGTTTGAATGGCTGCACACGCTGGTCCGCGAGAGCGACGGCCTGAGATACCTTGATCCCGCGTATCAGGGCGTCTACGTCTCGCCGCTCGACCGCACTTCGTCGCTCACCGGCACCGCCGGCTACGACAAGTACTGGACCAAGGAGATGGCGCAGTACGTGGCCGATAACCTCATCAAGGTCATCAACAACACGCTCCTGCTTCTCGGCATCTCCATCCCGGGCGTCGACGGTCAGGTCCAGTCCATCGACGATCTGATCAACGCTCTGCTTCCGGGCGGCAGCATCTACACCAACGAGCTGCTCTACAAGCTCGTGTCCGCCATCGTCGGCACCGGCGAAACGAACGAGCAGAACGAGATCGATAAGGGTCTCCTCGGCAAGCTTGACGAGATCGATCCCGACGGTCTGATCCGCGAGCTGCTCAACGTGGCGCTGCACATCGACCTCAACAGCCTCAACGCCTACAGAGGCCGCACGAACTTCGGCTTCGTCGACGGCGACAGAAACGGCTTCGTGAACGCTCTCGCAACCTTCCTGAGCCCGGTATATCCGCTGCTCAAGTGGCTGCTGCTCGACGAAGACATCGCTCTGTTCTACAACGTCGACAAGACCGACCTCATCAAGCTGCCCGGCGGCAAGGGCTACGAGCAGGCGATCATCCCGCTCATGGAAGCGATCCTGCCCGACAACACCGGCATCAAGACGCTCACGCAGTATAAGAACGATATCGCCGCGAACGAGAACGCGATCCTCATCGACATTCTCAACCCGCTGCTCGACTTCGTCGATCAGGTGCTCGCCGATCCGCTCAACACGCTGCTGCCGCGCCTGCCCGCGATCGTCTACTTCATCAACTCCAAGGGCATCGACACCGTGGTCAAGAACCTGCTCCATCCCGCCTATGCGCTTCTCAACGCGGTCACCGCGCTTGTGGATATCGACATCGACGAGGAGATCAGGAAACTGATCGGCTTCAGCCTTGAAGAGCTTGATTTCGAAGCGATCGTTGAAGTGGTGCTGAACCTCCTGCCCGCGAACCTGTCGAGCCTGAAACCGCTGATCCTCGACGCGATCAACGAGTTCACGATCGGTAAGATCGTCCAGAAGCCTTCGAAGGCGACCTACGTCTCGTGCAAGGACGTGACTTACAGTTACTTCTTCACGATGGTCCTCTCCGACGATCCGTCCCAGGCCGGCACCGGCATCCTCGGCTCGCAGAACGCTTCTCTTGCGGATCTCATCACGATCCTGCTCAGAGCGGCGCTCAAGTGGCTCACGCTGCCCGAGAACCAGCCCACGGTCAGACAGTTCCTGACGGACAACATCGCAAACGAAGACGTCCGCTCTTACGTGCTCGCCGTTTACGGCAAGAACTCGCAGGAGACCAACGGCTCGCCCACCGGTCTGCTCGGCTTCCTGCCGCAGCCTTACGGCATCAGCATGATGATGGGCCTGATGTACTACGTCTACTTCGCGTGGAACGTTACCACCGAGCAGGCGATCAACTTCGCCGGCAGCGCAGGCAAGTATTGGAAGTACGTCGCGGGCACCCTCGCCACGGCGAACATCCCGTACATCCAGCCCGTGATCCAGTACATCACCGAGCTCATCCAGAGAGTCGAAGAGAGAGATAACCCCGGCGGCAACAACGGCAACGACAATCCGTCCAACCCGTCCAACCCGTCCAATCCGTCGAACCCGTCGAACCCGTCCAACCCGTCCAACCCGGGCAACAACGGCGGCAACAACGGCAACTCCGGCCAGAATCTCAACTTCTTCCAGCGGATCATCAAGTGGTTCCAGGATCTCTTCGCCAAGATCGCAAGGATCTTCGGCAGATGATCGTAAGCCCGGTGAACCGCAACACCCACTGAACAGATCCCCCGTCCGGGAAACCGGGCGGGGGATTTTCCATTACAAAAATCCTGCTTTTTTTGAAAAACACAAGACTTTTTCAGAGAAACGTGTTATACTATGCTGAAAACAAAAAAAACCCCTGGGGGAGAGGAGCAACGTTTTGCTTGAGCTTCAGAATATATCGTTTCAGGTGAGCGACGACGGGTCCGGCAAAGAGATCATCCGCGACGTGAGCCTCACGGTGCCCGATAACGAACTCATTGTGATCACCGGCCCGAACGGCGGCGGCAAGTCCACTTTGGCGCGCCTCATCGCAGGCATCGAAAAGCCCACCGCCGGGCGGATACTCCTCGACGGCGAGGATATCACCGACAAAAGCGTCACCGACCGCGCAAGGCTCGGCGTGGCGTTCGCCTTCCAGCAGCCCGTGCGCTTCAAGGGCATCCGCGTGGTGGACCTCTTGCGCCTTGCGTCCGGCAAAAAACTGTCGGTCGCCGGGGCGTGCGAATACCTGTCCGCCGTGGGCCTGTGCGCCAACGACTACCTCGAACGTGAGGTGAACGCCAGTCTTTCAGGCGGCGAATTAAAGCGTATTGAGATCGCGACGGTCCTTGCGCGCGGCGCGCGGCTCTCGGTGTTCGACGAGCCCGAGGCCGGCATCGACCTGTGGAGCTTCCAGAACCTCATCGAGGTGTTCAAGAATCTCCGTAAACGCATCGTGAACAGCTCGCTGCTCATCATCTCGCACCAGGAGCGCATTTTGAACATCGCGGACGAGATCGTGGTGATCAGCGCCGGGCAGGTCGAGCGGCAGGGGAGCCGCGCCGAGGTGCTGCCCACGCTCACGGGCACGCGCGCGGCGGTCAAGGGCTGCCGCAAGGCGCAGTAAGGGGGTGCCGGCATGATAAAACTCGACGAGATCCAGAAGCGTCTGCTGCGCGAGGTGGCGGACCTCCATCAGGTGCCCGAGGGCGCTTATAACATCCGCTCAAATTCCGCGGCCGTGGGCAGGCAGTCCACCGCCAACATCGAGATCACGCCCAAAACGGACGTCGCGGGCATCGATATCCGCGTGAAGCCCGGCACCAAAAACGAGAGCGTGCACATCCCCGTGGTCATGACGCAGTCGGGCCTCAAAGAGGTGGTGTATAACGACTTTTATATCGGCGAGGGATCGGACGTCCTCATCGTGGCGGGCTGCGGCATCGACAACTGCGGCACGGCCGACTCGGAGCACGACGGCGTGCACCGCTTCTTCGTCGGCAAAAACGCGAAGATCCGGTATGTCGAAAAGCACTACGGCTCCGGCAGCGGCACGGGCAAACGCATCCTCAACCCCGGCACCGAGGTCTATCAGGAAGAAAACTCCGTCGTCGAGATGGAGATGGTGCAGATCAAGGGCGTGGACGACACCGTGCGCACCACCACCGCCGAGCTCGCCGCCGGCGCGAAGCTCGTGGTGCGCGAGCGCCTGATGACCCACGGCGAGCAGAACGCCGTGAGCACCTACGTCGTGAGCCTCAACGGCGACGGGGCGAGCGCCGACGTCGTATCGCGCTCCGTCGCGCGGGATAAATCCTACCAGAAGTTCGACGCCAAGATCGTCGGCAACGCCGCCTGCTCCGGGCACACCGAGTGCGACTCCATCATCATGGACGAGGGCCGCATTTTAGCCGTCCCGGGGCTCGAGGCCAACAACGTGGACGCCGCTCTCGTGCACGAGGCCGCCATCGGCAAGATCGCGGGCGAGCAGATCGTCAAGCTCATGACCCTCGGCCTCACCGAAGCCGAGGCGGAAGAGCAGATCATCAACGGGTTCCTGCGGTAAGAGAGCAAAAAAGAAAGATGTGGGATGTGAGATGACAGATGTGAGATGAAGGAAGGGGCGCGGGTGTCCGGTGGACACCTCTGCCGCAGGCAGAAGCGCCGACCGAGCCGGCAGGCGAGACCATTCGCCCTTACC
>JAEEGL013673382.1_pt1 | contig 17079 bp, 15 predicted proteins | sample 9134231 | NCBI WGS metagenome assembly JAEEGL01 (sample SAMN16246548, study PRJNA631951) | gut metagenome | biome: gut microbiome; feature: rumen; material: fiber-attached | host: Bos | place: Iran: Karaj | collected 2018-10
AAGATGACCATTCCAGTTCCATTTCCGCCCCTTCAGGAAGAATGTTGGTTGCATTTAGTTGAATAGTTTCTCCGACAACCATCCAATATTCTTCCTCATTCAGATCGAAGGATGATACAGGAAGATAAACGATGACATTCACACTGGCCGAAACTGTTCCGACTTTTTCAGTAATAGTTGCCTGGCCTGCTCCGCATGCTGTCACGGTTCCGTTATCAACTGTGAGGACATCCGGATTACTGGTGGTCCACTCTATTGCTGGATTGTCAAAGGTTGGAAATGCCTGCGTCTCTATGAAGCATGTATCACCTTTAGCCATTCTGAAATCATCCGGCATTATGACCGTGCGAATTGTATTCAAATCAGCGACATTCAAGTACTGTATCGGAAGCTTCAACCTCTCCGCTTCTTTCTCTGCTTCCGAATACCTGTAACAGTAAATTGTCGGATGTACATTTCCCAAAAAAACACTGCTGCCAAATGTAGTATCATAATCCAGAACAGCAACATTCGTCAAAGCGTCGCAATACGCAAAAGCTTGTGAGCCTACACTTTCCATGCCTTCCGGAAACGTTATATTTTTTAAACTGCTACAACGATAGAAAGCATATGAACCAATTTTTGTTACTCCTTCCGGAATCGAAATTTTTTTTAAACTGCTACAATTGGAGAACTCCCCAATAGTTGTTACTCCTTCAGGAACAACAACTTCTATAACATCCTTATCATTACCAGATATCCACAAATCAGAATCACTGCGGTAATACAAATCAAAATTCTCTCCCGGAATCCTGAAGCTAAATCCGCTCCTTCCCAGTGCTTTTGCTCCACCAGATCCAATAGCTGCATACTTCACGACAGTATTGCATCCTTCAAAGGCATCACAGTTTATACTGCTTAAACTGTCCGGAATTATAATGCTTTCAAGCATTTCACAGCCATAAAACGCTCTATAGCCAATACTTTGGACCCCTTGCTCGAAAGTTGCCGTTTTCAGACTTGAGCACTCATTGAACATGTAATCATCAATTATTTTTACACTTCCCGGAATTGTTATACTTTTCAGAGAATAACAAAATTCGAAAGCTCCGGCTCCGATACTGTATACACTGTTTGGGATTGTAATTTCATACAATTCACAATTAAAAAAAGCATAATTTCCTATTTGTGTAACAGTATTTGGGAGTGTAATTTTGCTAAATCCACAGCCGCTGAAAGCGAACTCTTCGATATTGCTCACACCAGGAATCGATATACTATACAGGCTGCTACATCCCCAAAAAGTTTGTTGTTTAATTGTCCCTACACTTTCCGGAATTATAATGTATCCCAGATTTTCACAGTAACGGAAAGCGCATGAACCGATGCTCGTCACACTTGCTGGAATTGTTATGCTTGTCAAATTTACACAATCTTCAAATGCGTAATCCACTATACTCGTTACACCGCTCTTGATAATAACTTTTTCTACAGCATCTTTATCCCAGGGACAGCTGGTCATTTTTCCAGTTCCTTTAATTGTCAGCACTCCTGCATTATTCAATGTCCATGTCAGGTTTTTGCCGCAAGTGCCGCTGCTACTCGCCTTAACGTTGATCGGTAGAAGAACAAATAGTAATCCTATGATTGATATCAGAATAACGCGTTTTTTCATGGTGTTCCTCCAAATGAATATGCATTTCAAAATATCTCATTGTCAAATAGCCGACACTATTTCTCTTCCAATTATAACAATTTATATTATTAAAGTCCATTTTTTTGGAATTATTACAAATCATACTGACATTATTAACTCAACTTATGTTTTTCACGCTTCGCAGGCTCCCGTTGTATCAGTGCATATATCAACGGCTTTATTCCGGGTGCAACAGCCTTCACCGTTGCTTGCAACATGATTGTCGGGCTGTCTGCCGGATCGTAAGAATGAAATCCGCAACGAAATTACGGAATGGAGAGCAAAGAGCAATCGACTGATGCACAACCCCCCTGATAACAGCAAATAAGTTAACGGGGGGAGGGGGTACCTCCAAAGAAACAGAGGCATCATTCGGGGTAACATGAGATAACATAAATGGTGAAGATGCTGGTTTTTACTTGATGATAAAACACATTGAATAACCGGAAATAATTACCCTCGATAATTCAAGTCCCGCCTCCGGCACTGCGAAAAAACCTTGTGAATCAACGTTCACAGGGTTTTTTATTTAAATAGTAATGCTGTTTTCTGTTCAATCACACCAGGTCAGTTCCGCAGGCTGTTTTCTGCCATCTGCAGATATTGTGCGAACCGGGGTGAGACCTGCTGCAGCTGTGACCACAGGTCGCAGGCATACCGGATATATGCCCGATCCCCGGAGGCCAGACCGAGATTGTGGGCAATCATGGCAAGGGCATGGACATCCTGAACAGCATTGGTTGTCCGGGCGACGGTTTCTGCCGCATCCATTGCCTTTCGCAGGCATTCTTCTGCCCTGACGATCTGTCCCAGATTGCCAAGGATCAGCCCCAGGTTCCCCCAGGATCTTCGGAGGGCCTCCTTCGATTCCGGTCCGGACATGAGCTGCTCAAGCTTTTCCGCGATCTCCGTATACTTTTCTGCCCAGACTTTTGCCTCCGTCAGATTTTCCTGTGTTTCGTACACCTGCCGGAGACTGTCATACGCAATACCAAGGTCCTTCCAGGATTCAAAGAAACCCGTTTTTTCGGCCAGCTCCCTGGAGACATCCGCTTCCTTCAGGTACCAGGAAGCCGCGTCCTGCAGGTCATTGGTCAGCATTCGTACAAGCCCCTGCTTGTTCAGGCTTACCGCGTAATCCCGGATCGATTCATGCGTCCCTGTTTCCGCCATCGCGGCCCGGTTGATTTCCAGCATCCGGTCATAGCAGCGTTTCGCCCGGCCGGCATCCCGCTCCAGATAATAACAGTTTCCCAGGAGCCCCAGGGTAACAGCCGTATCCCTGCGTGTCCGGAGAGTCGACCCCTGCGCGTCCAGTTTCTCAAAAAGGCCGAGGGCTTCTGAAAAGCTCCGGGCCGCCGCCTCCGTCTGTTTCTGTGCCTGGCAGTTTTTCCCGTAATGGTTCAGGTTGATCCCAAGGCTCCGCATAAGCTGCGGATTGCCCGGATGATCCAAAAGGGTGTTCCGGAGCGCCTCGATATTCTTTTTCAGATAAGCCTGCGCAGCTATATAGTTCCCCGTCAGCCGGTTCAGTTCCCCCTGTTTTCCGTATTCCCACGAGATTGCGTGCTGCGCCCAGACCTTCTCATCCTGAAGCGGAAAGCAGAACGCATAGATCCGCTCACAGGCCTGTTTTGCTTCTTCTGTCCGCCGCTGGTCCAACAGCTGGTTTACCAGCCCTTTCAGGGCAGAAACATATACGCGGCCGTTCTCATCCGTCGGATCTGCTTCATACGTGGAAAGCCGGCGTCCGGCAAGCTTCTCCTGCCACCGGATCGCTTCTGCGTAATCCCGCCGGACCGCTTCTCCGTACCGGTACATGCTGACGAGTTTTTCCATGGCTTCGGGCAGGCCCTCGTCCGCGGCCTTCCGGATCAGTCCGGCTGCCCGTTCCTGGTCCACCTCGACATCCACACCGCCCAGGTAGGCAAGACCGATAAAAAACGTATGCGCGGCGTCCTTTTTCTTTGTGCTGAACACGATGGAGCCAATCGCTTCCTCCAGAGCTTTTGCCACAGCCTTCGCATCCTCTGCGCTGACGCACGGCCTGCCGGAATCCTCTCCGATACCTGGAAAACGAACCTTCAGGGCCTCCGGGTCCGTTGGCTGCAGCTCAAAAGGCAAGATGATTTTCCCGCTGTCCCGCGCCATGGGGTACTCCGTCCTCATGACATAGTTGTCCTCTCCCTCATCATTTTTCATCAGCAGAGAGGGAGTGACTGCCAGTGCGAACAGCGGGCTTTTCTGCAGCGCATTCCGAATCGCATCATTGAAGGACTCGCCCGGAACCAGAAATTCGTCATACCATATGGCGATATCCCTGCAGAACTCATTCCGGTGGATCAGCTTCATCAGGTTCTGCGCGTACGCACGATCGATCTTCCGGTAGCTCAGGAAGATATAGGTATCAAAAGCCTGCCGGATTTTTTCTTCCTGCTCGTTGCCAATCAGGACGCTCTTCAGAAATGTGGAAAGCCGCTCCTCATACGGCGTAGCCGTCACATCATCTGTCCGGATATCGACCGCCTGAAGATCTCCGCAGACATTGTTGAACATACCGGAAAGGCCGGATTCCATCATGATCGGAAGAACCGGCTTGTGGTGGGCGGCTGCATATGGAAAATCTGTCAGCCTTGCCCGATTCGGTTCTTTCAGGAAGCGCGCCGTGACCGGTATCACAAAAAGCTGCATCTGTTCCAGGTCGGCTTCATACTGTGCCGGATCCGGCTCCTCTTCCGGGTTCAGGTACCAGATGGCACAGTTTTGCTGCTCCAGGATATCGTCAGTAATTCTGCGGAAACACAGCGGAAAGTCCGTCGGATGGCAGGTGAAATAGACTCTTGCCTTTCCGGCCGGCGAAGAGTCTCCCCGTGTTTTGTAATTCAACGCGCACATTAAGTTATCCCATCTTCCTCATGGCCATGACTGTAATATACCGTGTTCCCCCGCAGGAGCATCCGCGCATCGCGCAGCTTCCGCAGAGATATTTTCCGCAGCTGGCGCACTGCGACATGTTTGCCAGGTCATATTTGTTTCTGAGCAGTTCACTGTAGGCATGGTTATCCTCCAGCTTGTAGGCTGTTCTGCCGCAGCGGGAGCATGTCAGTTTTTCACCCAGTCCGCTTGGTTTCCGTGAAAACAGTCCCATTTTCATACCTCCGTTCGTTGTTCGGTCTGTCAGGTTTTGTAGTGCTGTTTACAGGTCGCTGGTACTATATCAGTTCAACCTGTCCGGACCGATCTCCTGCTGCTGCAGACAACTGTGCGGGAAAAAACGCCTGTCGTTTTTCAGTACAGAAGCCCTACAATATCATATTTGTCCGAGTTAGTTCTATCTTGGCATTTGCCAAAGTAAGCTCTGTCCGGAAGCAGAATTAACTTTAGCAAATAACAGAACCAATATTTTTTTCGAATTTACTGCCATCCGCCTCCGGCTATGCTGTTGATGACGAAAAAACAGCGCATGGATCAGAGTAGGATGGGGATGGTGAAAACTTAGAATGCAAAACTAAACGTGCACCTTGGCAACTGAATATCGTCCAATAACAGCAGGTTTACTCTTGCAACGAAGCATGGCCAGATTGCTTCACTCGGGGCGGCTGGCCGCCCCGAGTGAACGCGGGATTTACACCCTACCTGCATGATATAATTCGTCTGTCGATCACTGTCTGCCAAAGGAGGCAGATATGAGTTATTACAGAAGAAGCGGTCAGATGGATCTGACAGACAGGGTGGCGATAGAGACAGGATTATGCGGAGGAGAAACATTCAGAGAGATTGCAGAGAGGATACGGCGACATCCCAGGACAGTTGCGCATGAAGTACTTGTAAACCGGACGCATATCCGAGCGGCATACTTTCATGGTGTTGACTGCAGAAGGGCAAAGAGCTGCAACAAAAAAGGGCTGTGCGGAGCCCCAGAGGACATTTGTCACAGGCCATGTACGCTCTGCCGGGAATATGACTGCCGGAAAATGTGCAAAGCATATGAATCCATGGCCTGTCACAAACCGGACAGTCCCCCGTATGTTTGCAACACCTGCAGAGACCGGCGATTGTGTATCAAGGATAAGTACATCTACAGCGCCATGCATGCGGATGCAGCGGTTAAAAGGAGACGATCCGAGAGCCGTAAGGGAATCCGATTGAAGGCGGAAGAGAAAGAATTTGTGGATGATCTGGTAACACGGCTTGTGAGAAAAGGCCAGCCCCTGACACACATTTACGCGGAACACAAGGATGAGCTGCCGATGTCATTGCGAAGCCTTTACAACTATATTGACGCAGGTGAATTGACGATTCGGAACATTGACTTGCGCAGGAAAACGGGATACAAACCCCGGAAAAAGAAAGGACAAAAAGGTCCCTCTAAGGGGTTTGCGAACCAAGCCCACCGTAAAGGCCGTACCTATGAGGATTACGAAAAGTTCATGCAGCATTCGAATCTGAGCGTTGTGGAAATTGATACTGTAAAGGGTGTGCTTCAACGCGGGAAACGGCTTCTTACAATGATCTTCCAAAGGAACTCTGTAATGCTAATGTTTCTTTTGCCGGATGCTTCGGCAGCTTCAGTGAAAAGAGTTTTTGATTATCTGGAAAGAGGACTTGGACTGAAATGCTTTCAGCGGCTGTTCCCGGTCATCCTAACAGATAACGGCAGTGAATTCAAACGCGTAGACGATCTTGAGTTGACTGAGGATTCAGAACGCAGAACAAAAGTGTTCTACTGTGATCCAATGGCATCCTGGCAGAAACCACATATTGAGAAGAATCATGAATTCATCCGGTATGTGATTCCTCGGGGAAAGACTCTTAACCCGTACACCCAGGAAGATATGACACTGCTTATGAATCACATTAACAGCACCAGAAGGCCGGGCCTTGGTGGCAAAGCACCATATGAATTGGTGAATGAGCACGATGAAGATATGTATGCGCTTTTCTCACTACTAAAAATGGACTTCATCCCGCCAGATGAAGTCCACCTGAAGCCTGATCTCTTTACAAAGAACAGGTAAAGCAGATATGAATGCAGACAGTGATCGACTTGTCAATAGCATATAACTGGCGGGTCGCGTTTACTTTTGCACAAGCACTCACGAGTCGCCTGTTTGCCGTGCCGAAAAACTAACATGCCGCATTCAAACACTTTGATTTTACCACATTTCCGAATTATCTGCACCTGCAAATTCGGGCTTTGAAGGCACCTAAAACCGCCTTCATGTTATTGGATGATATTCAGCTCACATTTTAGTTTTGCATTCAAGCGGTATGACGGAAGCGGTATGACGGAAGAAGGGAAGGCCATTTCCGGCGGCTGAAGGGCGGAATGGCAAAAAGGAAACCGGAGGCGGAAGATATGGGCGAGAAGTTTTACAGGGAGCTGAACGAATTCCGGGCAAAGTACCCGACCAGGGAAGAACAGGAGGCGGCACTCCGCACAATGAGCGCGGAGAAAATCCTGCAGCTGTCCCGTTCGTGCGGAACACTGCAGGGAGCTATCTATTATGCGCGGTTCGCCCAGGAAGCAGCGGAACGGAACGGCTGAACCGGGGAATTCCGGGAGGAGGATTCGGCGGTGAAACACAGAGTAAAGGTTGATGTGGTCACCCGGAGAAAAGGCCTTTTCGGAACGAGGGAGATCATAAAAAAGAAAACGGTCACAGTGTCCGGAAAGGAATACCGCCGGATGAAAAAGGAAAAGTGGAACAAACCGGTTTTTTCAGAAGCGGAGCGCCTTGCGGCACTGTACATGATGTGGGAAGAGGAACTGACGGAAAATAACGGGGAGGAGTATCTGTGATGAACGATTTTGCGGAAGCTGTTTACCGGAACGGTATGGAGTTTTCTCCGGCGGACTGCTATGCGCTGTGGTGCAGCATTGAGGATCTGAGTGCTCTGTGCGGTTATGATCCTGCCGTTCAGTTCGATCTGCTCAGGGAACTTCCGGACGCTTATCCCCGTTTGTCCGGCCGGGATCCGGATGAGATTGCGGAGGAGCATCCCATGCAGGCGCTGGCCATCCTGGTGGGCAGATTCCTGACAGAGTATCCGGAAACAGCAGAAATGCTGACCGCTGCCGGAACGGATGCGCCGAAAGCTGCCTGACAGGATTCCGGCTTGTGTGAGCCATCAATCCGGATAGCGATAGGTTTCGGCGGTTTCCACCATGTCCGGGCGGATATCCTGACGGACAATCCATTTGGTTCCGTCGGTCTGCAGGGTAATCAGGCCCCAGGTGGCAAAGGACATACGGGTATATCCGTTGTGGATCAGCAGGGCCTGGGCGTCCCGTGTGTTTGCCGCGCCGTGGGTGAAGAAGGAATATTCCGGATCCACTTCCCGCATAAAAGCGGCGGCCAGGATGCTCATCCCGTGATGGGGGTATTTCAGAATGTCCGCTTTCAGGTCATACAGCCTGGAAAGAAGGATCTGAGAGTCTCCGGACGGTTCAATATCAGCGGTCAGGAGAACGGAACATTCTCCAAACTTCACCATGAGCATCGCGGCCATCTCATTGCAGGTAAGGCCGTCATACAGATATTTGTCGGGGATCCGCATAATGGTGATGTCCGGACCGCCGAAAGGAATTTTATCTTCTGTTTTCATATCCTTTACCGGAACAGCTGCCTTATCCAGCGCGCGGAGCGTTTCACCGTAGTAATCATACGCATTATAGTTTTCAACATAGTCATGGGGGAAAACGGTGAGGAAAGTGCCGATGCCGAAGCCGGCATCAAGGAGCGGAACGACGCCGCCGATATGATCGCTGTGGGGATGCGTATTGAAAAGATATTCCACGGAGGAAATGCCGAGCGATTTCAGTACGCCCTGCACTTCTTCAGCCTGGGTAGGCCGGCCGGCGTCCACGAGGAGGGTGTGTTCCTTATAGGTGAGAAGCATACAGTCTGCTCCCTGAAGCGGAAAAACGTAAAGCGTCAGGAGTTCAGCACCTTCGGGGAAGGGCTCGGTCTCATCCTCAAAAAAAACCCGTACCGGCTCTTTGGGCGGAATATACCAGTCCGGGGTCGGGGTGGGCCGGGGGGTAGGCTGCGGATCTTCCTCGGAAAAAGCCCCCTGCAGGAAAAGAACCGGCAGGGCCAACGCAATCAGCAGGCAGAGCAGACGTTTCAGCATACGCAATTCTCCTGATTTGTTTATTACAAGTCACTTTAGCATGATTTTTTCTGTTTGGCAATTCGTGTTTCTGACTGTTCCCGCAAAGAATGAAACAAGGCGGCGTGAACGCCGCGGGAACCTTTCGAGCCGGTTTACAACCGGCTTTATTCATGGTAGTATTTCAGCAGGAAGACGGAATAATACTGAAAATCCGTATATGAACCATTTTTCCCGGCAATAAGGAAAGCGGGAAAAACAGGCATATACGGAATAAAGCGCGGGGAACGTCCGGGAGCTTTTCTGCCGATCATGCCGCATGCGCGGGAATCATGCGTCAGGTCCTCAGGCAGCGTGCCCTGTCATACCCTGGGCTGCATCCATTCCCGGACAGCGTCGAGGACCTGGTCCAGATGGTAATCATAACAATGGGTGTCTCCCGGAATCAGGACCAGTTTGCAGTCCCTGTAGCGCTCAGCTGCCCGGACGCCGTATTCCACCGGAACAGCTTCATCCTGGTCGCCGTGGACGATCAGGACCGGGCCGGTATAGCGGTCAATCGCATCCTCAACGCGGATTGTCTGCGCGACTCTGACATAATTTCCGTTCAGGCCGCGGTCGCCCCAGGCCGGAAGCACATCCGGGATATGGTCCGGATCAAAATCCTGCCCGAGCAGCGTTCCTTTCCTGGCTCCCTCCGGAATCATCCAGGCCGGAGAGAGGGGAATTAGGCCTTTGATGACGTCATGCTTCATGGCGCCTGCGAGCATGACTGTCATTCCGCCCTGGGAATGCCCGCACAGATAAAGATCCGTGACAAAATCCAGGCTCCGGGCGTAATCAATGACCGTGATTGCGTTGGTCAGCCATTTGTACAGCGTATGGTTTTCGAACTGCCCGTCGCTGTTCCCATGGCCGTACATATCCACACGGAGCGTTGCAAAGCCGATTTCGTTAAGCGTCCTGGAAACGGCTGTGATATGGCGTTCCTCCATATGGCCGGTAAAACCATGAATCACGATTACCAGCGGGCACTTGTCCGCATGCTGCTCCGGTATATCCAGACTGGCATTCAGCCTGATTCCGTCATCCATGATGTACATGAGCAAATCCTCCCTGAAAGGCATCGCCTTTGACTCTGGCCGTTAAGCCATATTATGATTCTGCACATATTCCGGCGGAAAGTCAACGGGGAGAATGAAAAAACGGCGGACCGGCCGGAACAGGGGAAGAAGGCCACTGATGAAAGAAATGAACTATGTATACCTTGTCCGCTGTGCGGACGGCAGTCTGTACTGCGGATGGACAACGGACCTGTCCGCAAGAATGGAGGCGCACAACAGCGGGAAAGGCGCAAAATATACCCGATCCAGGCTGCCGGTACAGCTTGTGTGGCATGAGACCTTTGAGGACAGGCATGAAGCACAGAGCCGGGAATGGCATATAAAACGGATGAACCGGGAAGAAAAACTGGCGCTGATCCGAAGCGGGAATCATGGGGAGACTGATTGAATAGAATCTGAGAACTGAAATGCTCTGAATACGGAACTTTTTTTGCAGAAATGCGTCTGACAGAATGAAGCCGGACAAGCCGGGCAAAAGGATCCGGAAACCGGATTCGGAAAAAAAGAGGAGAGAAGACGCAATGAAGAATTTCAGAGAAATGTATCCGGAAAGAGCGACGGTCGGAGAGGACGGAATCTGCCGCTGGTCCTGTGAAATAGATCTGAAGAAAGACCATTACAGCCGCGATCTGACCATGAAGATCGGCCTGATCATTGGAGCAGCGATCCTCCTGATGATGCTTGGAATCATGTGGTCGGTCAACGATTTCACCTTCGTGTGGATTCCTGTGGCGATCTGCGGATCTGTTCCCCTGATCTGCTTTCTGAGCTATGAGATTTACCGCCTTGCGGTTGGCAGCAAATGCCTTGTTGCCTATGAGATGGATCATGAAAGCATTGTTCTGATCCGGAATCCGCGTGAGCGGAAAACCATGGAAGGAATGGCGCTGGCGACCGGACTGCTGTGCATCGCTGCCGGGAATCCGATACAGGGCGTCTGCCGTGCGGCAGGGGTTTACGGAGCATCCCAGCCTGTAGCGACAAAGTTCAGGAAGATCCGGAAGATTCGCGGCCATGAGGAAAGCTCCATGATTGACCTGAAGAACACCTTCGCAATGGCCCGGGTCTGGACACACCCGGAAGATTACGGCACAATCCTGAATTTCGTACGTGCGCATGCGGATAACGCTGCTGAAGCCTGTTAAGCATACGGAAGGATATGAAAAGAGGAGGACACCCGGATGAAAAAGATACTCGTATTGATGATGATCCTGGTTCTGCTGGCAACTCTGGCGGCCAGTACTGCCACAGCGGAAGACTGGACGGAGTATACCTGTGGAGAGGAGTCCTTCTCCCTCAGGGTTCCGGTTGCGGCAAATGTCCGCTATGAGGAAGGCAGCGGCCTTGTCATTTATACCGGAACAGCAGGGAAAATTCCCTATGCTGTAATCACCAGAAGGCCGCTGGAACTGAAATTCAAAAACCCGGAAGGCTATCTGAACAATGTCTACCGGGAATATCTGGAAGAGAAATATGGCGACAGCTTCCTGGGGATGAATCCCGCAAAGATGTGGGAAGCCGGAGGCAAGGAACTGCGGGGCGCCCGGTATATGTATAAGGTCGGCGAGTACACCGTGGTACAGCTGAAATTGCTGGATATCCGGGATGCGGGAGATGTGGAATATACCGTCAAATATGTGGAAGGCGAGGATGCTTCCGTCATGGCAGCGGTGAATGAAGCGGTCCGGACCTATCGGGAAACAGAATCTTCTGCCGGAACCGGCGGAACAGATCAGCCGCAGTTAAATAAATCAGTGCTTGCGCCGGCAGATGTTTCCGGGACTGAGATAAACAAACAGAGCGGCGTATACTGGGCCCGTATCCAGAATGCGGACAGGATCAGCGACGGAGGTTATTTTACGGCGGACCTGTATGTGGCTGACACTTATTCCCTGCAGGATGTAAACAACCTGCAGGAAGGGGATCAGGTTCAGATGATCGGCCAGATCTGGACGGTGGATGCTGTCCTGCCGGAAGAGGACGGGAAACGGGAAATCCGGGTAAAAGAAGAATTTGAGGGATATTTTGTCTTCCAGAAGGCATCGGAAACCACCTGCACCCTGCTGGTGAACGATTGGGTGCCCAGCAGTTTTATCAGCCGGGAAAAAGTTATGCTTCCGCTGCCCAATGCTTTTTCCTATGTGAAGATGGAGAACACGGGGGATACCACGGTATATGATGCGGATTCCTTTATCGACCAGCTGATCCGGGACGGCACGGGGGGCTGGACCCGGTACAATACGCTGCTCGGCTTTGGCGACGGTCTGGTCAGCTATATTATTCATTCCGATTATCCGGATGTTCCGAATGATATGGAATCCGGCTGGGCCGGGGAGTAACACATGAGAAGACAAATACTACAGATTACAGCGTGGGCGGCAGCCTGCGCCCTTTGCCTGTTTTCCTTTCCGGGAATTTGCTGCAGAGAGAACGCTGCAAAAGGCGAAGACGCATGGATTGATTTTGTTTCAGGCAGCCTGGATGATGACCTGAAACCCGCTGTGGAGAATATGCCGCACCAGATGACCATGGAGGATATCCAGGCATTGAATCCGGATGCCACGGTGATTGATATTTACAACAATGAGGGATATCTCTCCCTGCTTGTGGGGAAGTTTTATGACGGCAGGGTCAGCGATATGGAGGAAGGCATAGAGGCCATCCGTGGGATGGCTTCCCTGCTTGGTTTCGGAAAAGGCTGTGAGTTTTTTGCGGTCTATAAGTCACGCAACAACATGGGCTATACGTTCTATACTTATCAGCAGCGCTACGGCGGGGTGACACTGCGTAACGCGACCCTGAAGGTGGCCGTGGATCCGGACGGATATACAGCCGGACTTTCATGTTCCTTTGTACCCAATGCCGGCACACTGCCCCGGGACCCGGTAATCGGAGCAGAGAAGGCAGCGCAGGCCGTACGGGAGAAGTATGCTTCCCTGAAACTTCATTTTTATCCGGAACGAACGGCGCAGATTGCATTTCCGTATGACGACCGCATTTTCAACTGCTGGGTGGTATACACGGACAATCCCTGTGCTACGTCCTCCTTTGATATGCCCTACCTGGAACATTTTGTTACAATCTACGGGGAATACCTGTGCAATATGCCGGCGAATGTTTTTGCCGGCGATACGGACGCCGCGCTGGACCACAGCGCCTATTTTGATATCATGTCAACGGAAATGTATCATACCGCCGTTACTCTGGAGGACGGGACCGAGCGGGTGATCGAGGTGCCTGTCAGCTACAATGCCAACGACGGGAAATACTACCTGATGGATCCGTCCCGCCGGATTGCCGTTGCACAGTACTATGATTTCAATTTCATGGACTATTCCCTGAACTTCGTGACCAGTGACACAATCGGCGGCTGGTCACAGAACAATCTGCTTGCGTATGCCAATTACATCATTATGTACGATTTTTATGCCGGTCACGGAATCCGTTCTGTGGATGGCTTCGGAACACCGGTCCTGATTACGGTGGGCTGGTGCGATGAAAACCGGCAGCCTGTCAACAATGCCTGCTTTTACGGTGTAAACAACGGATGGGCCTGCTTCGGTGTTTCCGATATCAATCATTTCAGCGACTGCCTGGACGTTGTCGGGCATGAGTATACCCATGGCGTTACGCGCCAGTCCATGCAGGGTTCCTGTTACATGAATGCCACCGGTGCCATCAATGAGGCTTACAGCGATATCATGGGAAATCTTGCCGAAATGAATCTCGGGTATACGGAAGACAAGGCCTGGCTCCTGGGTGAAAAAACAGGCGCTCCTCTGCGGAATATGAGCTGTCCCAATGAGTACCGGCAGCCCGAATATGTCGGGGACAGGTTTTACAAAGCCGCCGTGACGGCTCCGGATACCGAACTCAATGATAACGGCGGCGTTCACGACAACAGCTCCCTGCTTGGGCATATCGCCTGGCAGATGGACCGGACGGGCATGACATACGAAGAACAGATATCCGTGTGGTTTATGGCCATTGAGATGATGACGCCGCTTTCCGATTACACGGATCTGCACGGCGCGCTGCTTTTCTCCCTGAAGATGAACGGCATGCTTCGTTACGGAAGCGCATTGAACCGGGCCTTCGAGGCGGCCGGGCTCAATGATGACTGGGACACAAGCTATCTCCGTGCGGAAAAGGAGGGCTGCGGCCGTGTTACGGTCCGGCTGGGCAAAGCCGCGGCTTCCCTGCCTGTGGCTGTTGTTTTCCGCAGGCCGGACGGAACTGTTGAAGACGCGGCTTATACGGATCCGGACGGTGTGGCGAGTGCGCTCCTGCCTGCGGGAAACTACAACGCTGCAGTCCGCATGCTTGAAGACGACGGAACCGTCAGCACCTGGAACTACAGCAGAACCGGATGGGACGGGAACAGCCTGTGCCAGACATTTACGGTGGAAGCCGGAACGGTCACGGAGCTGCTTGATAACGGGAAGCGAACGGTTCAGTGAACTGCCGGCTTTCCGCCGAATCAATCAGAAGGAATCCGGTCAGCAGTTTTTTTCTGAGAAAGCAAAAAAAAACGGGAACTTATTCCGGAACAATCCGTCTGACAGGATGAGACCGGGCAGGGGATCCTGTTCCGGAAAACCCGAATGAATGATGTAAGGGAGATATGACGATGAAACGCTTTGCAAGAATCATGAGCCTGCTGGTTTCTGCTTTCCTGGCGATTCCTTTCTTCACGGCAGCCGCGGCGGGAAGTGAAACGCCGGAATTTCTCTTCCCGATGACTTTTGCCGAAATGTATAATGATACGGCGTCCATGTTTGCGGACCAATACTATACGAAGCTTGGTCCGGAGACGCTTGAACAGGTCAAGGAAGACTGCATCCTTGCGGAGGAGGATGCAGACGGGCAGTTCCTGTACCTGGATTCTGCAACCGGCGGAGTGGAAGCGGCCTTCTGCTTTGAAAGCGACAGCTTTACGGAAGAGGATCCCGCCATCCTGTGGAACTTCAATATCCGCAGGGATCTGTCAGGAGAGGCCATCAACCTGGCGGCTTATTCTCTGGTGATGGTGATCGGCTATAACTTCCGGGATTCAGTGGATGTGGATGAGCTGTATGACTGGTTCAACAGGCTGCCGGACCCCGATGACGTTTTTGAACTGCCCGGCTATACGCTGTCCATGGCTGTTACGGAGGAATACATTCAGTACCTGATGCTTCCCGCAGCGGACAAAAATCCGCTGCTGAAGCAGGACAACAGCGGAAATACCGCTCCTTTACAGGATGAAATCCGTTTCCTGAATCTGCCCTGGGGGTGCGATCTGGAAACAGCCCGGATTCTGATGGAAGCGTCCGGCCTCCTTACGGAAGAGGCGGAAGGACGGTTTGAAATGACTCAGCGGCATCTGGAAATCATAAATAAAATGAGCGGCCGCGGCGCGTCTGAAGTATCCTATACCAGCTTTGGAAAGACAGAAAACGGCTATACGGCGGACAGCGGAGAAGAAGCCGCGAATGTTACGGAAGTGCATCTGATGTCCGACATGGTAAAGCCGTACCTGGGACGGGAAGTTCATAATATTACCCTGACCTTCCTTGTGGAGGATGACACGGAGAAACTGCTGAACGTAAGCGTACATTACATGATCAGTGATCAGGACGTGCTGCCGGAACTGATCCGGACATACGGCGAACCGCAGCTGGAAAGCGGCGATGAATACGACACCAGGATGTGGATCGGAGAAAACGGAACAGGCCTGCTCTGGTCTGAAACTTCCCTGAATTACGGGCTTCTGAATGCCCGGGAAATGGTTCAGAGCAGCGGAAACTGAAAACGGGCAATGTTCATCCAGCAATCTGCGGAAGAAAACAGGCTGCTGGCTGGGAAACCAGCCGGTTTTCTGCTGTGCGGAACCGACTGGATGGAAAACATTTGAATTTTTTTGTGCAGAAAAAAAGGAGTTGACAGATATAATAATATTTGATAAAATATATTTGCATAAAATGCAAGGAGGCTTTTCGGTGGAGTACGATTACCATGAAGCAATGAAGCTTGCCAATCAGCTCTGCTTCCCGCTGTACGCCGCGGCAAGGAATGTGACCGGCCTTTATACACCATGGCTGAAGCCGCTCGGACTGACTTATACGCAGTATATCGTCCTGCTGGTGCTATGGGAAAAGGACGGCATTTCAGTTTCGGAAATCGGAGGGAAGCTGATACTGGACAACGGTACGCTTTCCCCGCTGCTGAAGAAGCTGGAACAGGCGGGATACCTGACCCGGCAGCGGAGCGGTGAAGATGAGCGCGTCGTGGTGATTACGCTCACGGAAGCGGGAAAAGCGCTGCAGGAAAGAGCGAAGGATATTCCGCTGAAGGCAGCGGGCTGTATTGACCTGCCGCCCGAAAAAGCCCGTACGCTTTATGCGCTGCTTTATGAATTGCTGGATAACCGGAAAAATAAAACGACGGAAGGAGAAAACAAAAAATGAAAACAGTTTATGACTTTACGGTGAAGGACAGGAAGGGACAGGAAGTAAGCCTGTCTGAGTACCAGGGGAAAGTGCTGCTGATTGTCAACACCGCGACCGGCTGCGGTTTTACTCCCCATTATGAGCCCCTGGAAGCCATGTATAAAGAGATGCGGGACAAAGGATTTGAAATCCTGGATTTCCCGAGCAACCAGTTTGCCAACCAGGCTCCCGGAAGCGATGATGAGATTCACGAGTTCTGCACACTGAAGTTCGGCACGGAATTCCCGCAGTTTGCGAAAATTGACGTGAACGGGGAAGATGCGGATCCGCTGTTTGCTTTCCTGGCATCGGAAAAACCCTTCAAGGGATTCGGAAAAGGCCTGAAAAACGCGGCCCTGAACAAATTTGCCGCAATGAACAACAAGAAATACGGCGAGAAGACCTACATCGGATGGAACTTTACGAAATTCCTTGTGGACCGCGAAGGCAAAGTTGTTGCCAGGTTCGAGCCTACAACAGATATGCAGGAAGTCCGCGCTGCGGTTGCTGAACAGCTGGAGAAGTAAAAACATGAAAAGGCAGACGGAACGGGACCGGACAATTATCCGCACAAGTATCATCGGGATCCTGGCCAATGCATTCCTGGCCGCTTTCAAAGCGGCTGTCGGACTGGCTGCCAATTCCATTGCCATCGTGATGGACGCAGTAAATAACCTGTCGGACGCGGCCAGCT
>JAEEGL013678092.1_pt1 | contig 17079 bp, 30 predicted proteins | sample 9134231 | NCBI WGS metagenome assembly JAEEGL01 (sample SAMN16246548, study PRJNA631951) | gut metagenome | biome: gut microbiome; feature: rumen; material: fiber-attached | host: Bos | place: Iran: Karaj | collected 2018-10
CGATGTGGCGCTTTGGCGCGAGAAGGATGTCGGTGTTGCGAACCGCGTAGTGGAAGTCGTATGGCGTGTGTGCTGGCATGACTGAAAAGTGGGGGTGGGGGACTATTTGCGGTCGAGGTTCGCAAGGAATGCGCGCGTACGTTCGTTGCGGGGGTTGTCGATGACGTCCTCCGGGCGGCCTTCCTCGACGATGACACCTCCGGCCATGAAGACGACCCTGTCCGCGACGTTGCGGGCGAAGCCGATTTCATGGGTCACGATCACCATCGTCATGTGTACTTCTGCGAGCTTGCGGATGACCTTGAGTATTTCGCCGGTGAGTTCCGGGTCGAGGGCGGAGGTGGGTTCGTCGAAGAAGAGAATCTCCGGGTTCATGGCCAGGGCGCGGGCAATGGAGACGCGCTGCTGCTGACCGCCGGAAAGCTCGCAGGGGTAGGCGTTCTCCTTGCCGGCCAGTCCCATCTTGCAGAGGAGTTCCCAGGCCGTGTTTGCCGCCTGTTCTCGGGAACGGTGCAAAACGGCCGTCTGCGCGAGGGTGATGTTCTGCATTACCGAGAGGTGGGGGAAGAGGTTGAAGTTCTGGAAGACAAGCCCGAACCGCGACTTGACGGAATGGAGGACTTCCTTCGGGGCGTAAACGCCTTCCTCCACGACGGATATGTCGCCGTAGCGGAGAGTCCCGCCGTCCAGGGTTTCGAGAAGCGTTGCGCAGCGGAGAAGCGTTGATTTGCCCGATCCCGATGGTCCGATGAGGGCCAGCACATCGCCCTTGGACACGGAAAGAGAAATATCCTTCAGCACTTGGACATCGCCGAAGGATTTCGCCGCATGGTCGATTGTCAGAACTGCATTATCCATGGCGCTTCTCCTATTTGTAGTAATCCAGCGACTTCTCGAGGCGTTCCATTCCGTAGGCGACGAGGAAGTTGAAGACATAATAGAACACGCCGGCAACGATGAAGGGGACCATCGTCGTGTGGGCGGCGGCCTCCATCTTGGCTATGGTGAACATCTCCATGACGGAGAGGGCGAAGGCGAGGGATGTGTCCTTGACGAGCGTGATGACCTCGTTCGTCACGGGCGGGATGATGCGCTTGACGACTTGCGGGAGGATGATGCGGAAAAAGGTCTGGGACTTTGTGAGGCCGAGGACGAAGGCGGCTTCGTGCTGGCCAAGGGGGATTGATTCAATGCCGGCACGGTAGATTTCGGCGAAGTAGGCGGCGTAGTTGAGCGAGAAGCCGATGATGACGGAGATGAAGCGGTAGTCGATTCCGAAAAGAGAAAGCTTGTTGAGCCTGATTCCAAAGACGTAGTACGGGCCGAAGTAGAAGAAGAAGAGCTGGAGCATGAGCGGCGTGCCGCGCATGATGGAAATGTAGATGCGGAAAATCTGGCGGACGAAGCCGACTTTGGACATGCGCCCCAGGGCGATCAGCAGCCCGATCGGCAGGGCAAAGAACAACGTGAGCGCGAAGATCTCGGTCGAAGTGACGAGACCTTTCGCAAGCGCGAGTACCATCGTCCAGAATTGCATGGGGAGTCCTGAAAGTCGAGAAGGTCCTGAAAGTCCTGAAGGTCCTGAAGGTCCTGAAAGTCCTGAAAGTCCTGAAAGTCGAGAAGGTCCTGAAAGTCCTGAAGGTCCTGAAGGTCCTGAAAGTCCTGAAGGTCCTGAAAGTCCTGAAGGTCCTGAAAGTCCTGAAGGTCCTGAAAGTCCTGAAGGTCCTGAAGGTCCTGAAAGTCCTGAAAGTCGGGAAGGTCGGGAAGGTTACTTTCGCGCTTTGGCCGCATCGATTGACTTGCGAAGATAGGCTATGAGGCGTAAGAGCATTGCACTGATTTGCTCGCATTGTTCTTTGGCCTCATCGAACTCTTGCGCAGAAAGGTAATTACGGTCAAGCGCCACATAGAGTTGGGCGCGGACTTCACCAGCAGACCCCTTCGCTATCACTAGGAAGTTGCGAAACTCAGTATCCGAGCCGCGCTCAAATCCTTCAGCAATGTTTGAAAGAATTGAGACTGCGGCTCGTCTTATCTGGTCGCGCAATGCAAAGTCCTTCGCAAAAGGAGGTCCATCCGTCAAGTCATAGATATTGTTCGTTAGTTGCCTGGCTTGCTTCCAAGCATCTAACTCTTCGAATCTCTCGACTCTTGCCATTGCCGGACCTTCCAGACTTTCTAGACCTTCCAGACTTTCTAGACCTTCGGGACTTACTTAATGACGCCGTCGATCTTGTACTGGGCGGCGAGCTTGTCGACCGTGCCGTCGGCGAGCATGGCCTGGTAAACGGCCCAGACTTCGGCCGCGAGGGCGTCGTTGCCCTTCTTGAAGCCGATGCCATAGGTCTCCGTCATGACGATCTCGTCGAGCATCTTGAACTTGCCGGCCTTGTCGGCCATCTTCTGCTTGGCAACGCCGATGTCGAGTGCGACGGCGTCAACGGCGCCGGACTCGAGTTCCATGACGGCGTTGTTGTAGGTCGCGGTGACGACGATCTGCTTGAAGGTCTTGCCGAGGGCGGCTGCGGCGGCATTGTCCTCGTCCTGTCCCTGGAGGGCTTTCTGGACGGGGGTGTCGGTCTGGACGGCGACGGTCTTTCCGGCGAGGTCTGCAAGCTTGGTGATGGCGCTGTCGGCGGCGACCATTACGACCTGGCTGTTGTCGACGTAGGCGGCGGTCCAGGCATACTGGCCTTCGCGTCCCTGCATGGTGAAGCCGTTCCAGATGCAGTCAATCGAGCCGGAGTCAAGCTCGGCGTCCTTGGCGTCCCAGTCGATGGGCTTGGCGACGAACGTCCAGCCCTTGCGCTTGCAGACTTCGCGGGCGAGGTCGAGGTCGAAGCCCTTGTACTCGTTTCCGTCCTTGAAGCCGTAGGGAGGAAATTCGGCGTCGAATCCGACCGTAAAAGTCTTAGCGGCGGGTGCTGCGGGATCGGCGGCGGCTTCGGCGGGCTTGTTGGCGTTATCGCTCTTAGAACAAGAGCAAAATACCGCGGCGGCGCAGACGGCTGCGGCGGCTGTCAGGATTTTCTTCATGGTTGTTCCTTGTGGGTTGAGGGGGAAAATCCCCCAGTTAAAAAGACCTTAATATTTTAGCACATTAGTGTCATTTGTGAAATGGCGTCGCGCATTTCGTCGAAACGGAAGGCCTGGACCGGGACTTCGCCGGGGTTGAGGCCCGGACTGTCGTCGCGGAAATGTCCGTCGGCGAGGTAGTCCATGAGCGCGCGCACTTTGCCGTTGGCCATCGCGATTGGAATCTCGCGGATGAACCCGTTTCGCCGCTCGATTTCAAGTCGCGCGGATGCCGGAAGTGTCAATGTGGCGGGTGTGGACGGAATGTTCGCGGTGTCCAGCGTTTCACCGTTGGCGGCCAGGATGCGGAGTCGTGCGCCGGCGGCGTCGCCGGGAACCAGTGTGACGCGCGTTTGGACGGGGGGCGGCGGCGAGAAGGTTGGCGTCTGGAGCCAGATGGGGTTTGTCAACGCGCAGTGGCGGACTTTCTGCTGAGGCTTCGATGCGTAGTCACCGTCCTTCTCGCCAAAGGCGCGGGCGAGGATATAGCCGCCCGCTGCGCCGCCGTCAACATCGAAATCGATGACGCCGCCGGGGAAGTCGTCGACTGTGGCAAGGATTTCGCCGTTGCGTCCGAGCAGCTCGACCTTGGCAAGGGCGGTTTCGTCAGCGGCGGGGTAGGCCGTTACGGATACCCGATGCGTGATGCCGGTGCCTGACACCAGGGCCGAGCCGGACGGTTGGTTGTCGACGCGGATGGTCAGGTAGGGGCCGCTCGACATCATGTGGCGCGCGTTGCGGAAGGCGTCCTTCATCTCGTCCATCGTGGGCGGCCGGTCGAGGCCTTCGATGTAGTTGAAGAGGGCGTGACCCTTGCCCCCAGTGCCGTGGGCGGGCGAGAGGTCGAGTTCGGAGAAGCCGGGAATGCGGTAGCCCTTGTCGAGGAGGTGGAACCAGAGAGCCTGGTAGTCGCGGTGGTAGGCGTCGTAGCCCTGGACCGTCATGCCGTCGAGGAAGCCGTCGGCAAGCAGTTCGGGGACGAGGTCGGCGGCTATGTTGGTCACGAAGGAACCGTCGGGATTCGTCCACCAGCTCGTTGGGTGCGCCCAAACGGCGAGGGCGCCGGCCTTGCGCTGGCGGGCAACGACCTCCATGTAGGTGCGCCTGCGGTGTGCGCCGCCTGGGGCGAGGGGATTGGGGTCTTCAACGGGGTCGGTGTCGCAGAACTGGACGCGGCGGTCCTGGCTGTAGTCGTGCCAGGCGGGAACCTGGTAGTCGAAGCCGACGTACCAGAGATGTCCGTAGCGGTTTTTCGGCGTCTCGTTGTCGAGGTAGAAGAAGGTTTTGCCTTCTGCGGCGTCATTGGCGCGCTTGAGCATGGCGGCGATGTCGTCGCGGAAGAGCAGGGGCTCTCGATCGAGCAGTCCCGCGAAGTAGCGGTCGCGGTCGGGGCCTTCGCAGCGGCGGTAGGCGAGGCCGGAGAGATGCGTCCATGGCGAGCCGAGACCGACCGCGCCGACGCCGGTTGCCCGCGACCACGCGATGAGGTTGGCGAGGGCGACTTCGTCGCCGGCGTCGATGTTGCGGACGAGGTGCGAATGCGTGCCCACCGCCGTTCTAGGCTGGCGGAAATCACCGTGGACGATGTTGGAAACGGAAACTTTCATTGGCAAAGGTGATGTGTTTTCTATTCCTCGACCCATCTGAGGAAGCGGCCGGTCGCGCGGTCGAAGGTGAAGGTTGCGCATCCGGGGGAGCGACCGCTTTCCCAGAAGCGGGCGGGGGTGGCCTCCGCAACGCCGGAAAAGATGTCGCTCTCGACGGTGAGCCATTCCTGTGCGTTAGCGAGAATCAGCATCTCGTCCGCCGGGAGTCCACCGAGGCTTCTCGCGACGGAGGCGGGCGAAGCGGAAGTGAATGCATTGCCGGCCTTGCGGAAGGCGCGGATGTGTCCCAGAAGCGCGCGGCGCGCGCCGATGTCCAGCGTCTCAGCGGCATGGAATACGGCTTCCAGCACCGTCTCCGAAGCGGTGTTGAGGTTCACGCGCTCCGTGGGGAAGAGCGTTACATGCGGGGCGATGGCCGCAAACTCCTTATCCGTAAGGCCTGCCTCGCTGGCGAGGTGCGAGAGGCAGGCGTATGGCCCTCGGGTGGAAATTCGCTGCGCAAGATCGGCGGCGGCTTCGTCGGGTATGCCGGCGGTGACATGGAGCAGGGCGGCGAGAATTGGTTGCGCATTGGGACCAAGCGGGATGCGCGACGATTCGTCCTGGATCCCCGCAGTCGCCGGGGCGGGCGTCTGCCATCCGTCCCCCGAGACGCGCAGGACCCATTCCTCGGCCCGGCGCTCCCAGGGCTCCCCCCAGTCCTCCGTTGCGGCGTCCCAGCCGTTGGTGTCGGGCATCAGGTGTTCGGCGGCGAAGACGAGAACGGCGTTGCGGCAGGCTTGGCGCGTTTCGCGGCGATAGCGGCCCTCGTCCGAGGTCTTGGCCGATGTACGGAGCATGGCTGCGAGCGAGAGCGACAGCATGGTGGCAACGGCGGCGGCCACGATGGCGACGATGAGCAGGCTTCCTGAGCGCTTGTTTCTCATGGCGTCGTCCTCCTGAGATAGAGGCGGCGGCCGGAAGGGTTGAATGGTTGAAGGGTTGAAGGCGTTGAAGGCGTTGAAGGGGTTGAAGACGTGGGAGGGTGAAGGTCGCACTTGACGGAGATAACGGACGGCATGCCCGTGGAACAGTCCCAGTTGGGGAGCCAGGCGTTGTCCGCGATGTTGGTGCCGGCGTAGGAAAAGGCCGAGAAGGCCGTTGTGCGGTAGCGTGTGGTCAGACCCGGGGCGTTGGTGTCGGCACCCATCTCCCAGCGTTCGGCCAGCGCGCCGTCCTTGTCGAACGAGTAACGGACGCGGCAGAGGGCGATGTCGTCGGGTGTGCGGCGGAGGGTCCAGAAGAAGCAGGCATCGTCGCTGCCTTGAAGGCCGAGTCGGGGATAGGCTGAGGCGAAGTCGCGCGAGAAGTCGAGGTCGAATTCGTCGGCCGCCTGGAGCGCCCCTGTCCGTGACAACCCCTCCTCCCAGACGCCGAAGGAGTGGAGGATGAGCGCCAACGCGGCGGCGCCGACGGCGGCCGCGACGGCGACGGCCACAAGGAGTTCAATCAGGGAAAAGGCCGCGCGGGAAGCTGCGGACGGCATCTGTGGATGGAGCCCGCTCATTCAAGCCCCCCCATTACGCTTTGCCACTGGGCGGCAGTTTGGGTGTCGCGAATCCAATAGCCACCGTCGTAGGGGATCGTCTGGCCCGTGATGAAGTCGCACTCGAGGAGAAAGCGGACGCAGGAGGCGAGTCCTTCGGGCGAGCCGTGCGCTTTGAGCGGATTGAAGGCCGAGAGTCGTTCGAGTGCGGCGACGGGCATGCCGTCCTCCTGGAGAACGGCGCCTGGGGCGACGGCGTTGACGCGGATTGCGGGGGCGAGTTCACGGGCCAGCGCGACGGTTTTGCCGGCGAGTTCGCGTTTCGCCGCGAGGTATTCAGCGTGTTCGGGGTCGGTGGTTGCGATCCGCGTGTCGAGGATGTTGACGACCGCACCGCCGTTGGGGTGGGGGAGGGCGGCGAAGCGGCGGATCAGCGCGAGCGGAGAGAGGACGTGGATGGCGCGGCATTGCCCGGCTTCTGGGGAGCCGGTCCTCGCGTAGAGGGAGGCATTGTTGACGATGGCGTCGAGCTGGCCGCCGGTGCGTTTGAGAACGGCGTCGAAGAAGTCATCCATCGTTTCGGGCCGAGCGAGATCGGCCTGGACGGCGAAGGCGTCGGTTCCCTTGGCGCGAAGCTCGTCGACCAGGGCCAGCGCCTTGTCTTCGGACGAACGGTAGTGGACAACCACGCTCGCACCTGCGTCCGCAAGTGTGCGGGCGATAGCCGCTCCGATGCGTTTCGCGGCACCGGTGACGAGGATGTACTTGGATCCCACGAGAGCCATTATTCCACATGGAAAAAAAAGGCCCTCGATTCGGGAAACGAATCAAGGGTCGGAAAATGGTCGGGGAGATGGGATTCGAACCCATGACCTTTTGGTCCCGAACGGCCCCATTCCCGAATCTGAGGCTGGCATACCGCGTTCATCCCCGCTTAACTGCGGCACTTCGCAACAATGCGGAAACGCCCCAAAACGGGTTTGTCATGTGAAGTGTCATGTCAGGCATCCATACCCTCCTTTTCATGCTTCCATTATACCACAATCGGGCGTGAATAAGTTTGAACAGGAAATATTATTTGTGATTCACGCGGCGTTGCGGTATAATGGAAGCATGAGAATCGACTGCATAGTGACCCTCGACGAGGACGGCGTGTACTGCGCGTCCGTCCCCGCGCTCCCCGGCTGCCACACCGACGGCCGGACACTCGACGAACTTCGCGCCAACATCGCCGACGCCGTCGAACTGTACCTGCAGGACGTGGCCGCGGAAGCCGCCGAGAAGGCCCGCGCAGACGGCGCGAAGCTCCGCCGCTTCTCGTTCTCCCTCACGCCGAAGGCCCCCCGCCGCCGTCTGGCGCATGCATGAAGCCGCTCACGTTCAAGGACGCCGACCGTCTCCTCCGCGAGCGGGGCTTCAGGCACACGGGGACGAGCGGAAGCCACTACATCTACCGCGACGCGGCGGGCAAGCGCGTCGTGGTGCCGCGCCATGCGGGGAACATCCCCATCGGGACGGCGCGCGCAATCCTCCGCGACATGGGAATCGACCCGGCCTCATACCGCTAGAGGGCACGAATAAGAATTACTAGGAGTTAATCAAAAAAAATTTTTCTGAATAAAAAAAGTGTTGACAAGGTGCATATCACCTGCTAAAATGGATGCCGTAATTCTGGGAAAAAGAAGGAGAGCAACATGCCAGGAGCACACGACAAGACCAAGCATCAGACAGTGATAAAGCTGTCTCATGAAGTTTGGCGGCGCATCGAGAAAGACGCGCTTGCCCATTCAATGAACCCGACTGAATTCATGCGGTGGGTTCTCACAGAACATGTTCATAATGTCCCTCTCACCGAGGAAGATTATGAAATCATTCATCAGCGCATCAAGGAGGCTTTTGCGAAAGGACGCCCGGTATGAATAACATTGTTCTGTCTATGTTCGAACTTGAAGAACTTCGCTTAGAGGCTGAATCGCGCGGCTGTTCGCTTGACGAATTCATCGCCTCTCTTTTTTTGGACGAAGGTGATATGCACCTTAGTGAAACTTCCTTTTTGCCCGAAGGTGATATGCACCTCGTGGCTATTTCAACCAACTAGGAGAGCAACCATGGACACCAAGCCGCACACCTTTTCCGAGGTAATCGACTATTTTACAAACAGCCTTTCGGCAAGGCGTCGGAAGACTAGTTTCAACACTCCCGCAGTCACGACTGTTCCAGCAAACGGCAATGCGCATGGTGTAATGTGGGTCCGCATTCGTAGCGCCCACATACTATTTTCCATGTTAGCCGAACGCCTCGACGCGAAAAACAGGGCCGAAGAAATAAAACTCATTCGAAGCATCCAAAGGCTCCTCGATTTCATTTCATTCGCGGATTTCGAACAACAAGCGGACAACAGCAAGCAAGGAGAGCAACCATGAAGAACGAATCAGCCTCGGCAAAGGCAAAGAAGCCTGCCGCCGAAATCGTCCCCGACAAGAACTCCCAAGTCAACGCCCGTTGCGACGAGTGCCTCTTCGGAAGATGCGTCACCGTCTGCGAGGCTAGACACGGAAACACCACGCAGAACATCGACAAGTGCGAGTGCCACATGGCGAGACCGACAAGGCTCGGCTTCCCGCTCGTAAGACGCGACGACTGGTGCTCGCTGCACGTGGACTGCTACACCGGCGACCGCACATTCGGCGGCGTCGTCAACCAGAACTTCCAATAACCAACCACTAGGAGAGAACCAATGAGCAAGACCAAGTACTGCCCCTGCTGCGGGGAACCCAACGACATCGAAGCCTGCATGGACACCTATGTCGGCCGATGGTATGTCATCTGCAACCACTGCGGCCTCCGCACCGACCGCTACGCCACGCGCGACGAGGCCATAGAGAAGTGGAACACGCGCGCCGAGAAGGATGGCGAAGAGCCGAAGAGCGAAGTCGCGCAAATCATCGCACACATCGACGAGGAGGACGCCGGCGTCCATGTCGGCATCGAACTCAGGGACGCGGACAACGCGGGGCTGCGGTCGCTGTACGTCATGAACATGCTTGCGACCAGCCTAATGCTCCCGCTCCGCTTCCTCGGGCAGAAGATGGATTCGAGCGAGGGCGACATCTGCAGTCGCATCGGCCGACTCATCAAGCAGAAGGAGAAGGAGGAGTTCGATGGAAAAGAATAGCATGGAGGCCTTCGTCAACCTCGTCGAGACCATGCGCGCGGCGCAGAAGCGCTACTTCCGCACGCGCTCCTACGACGATCTCGACAAGTGCAAGAAGCTGGAGTCGCAGGTGGACCGCGAGATCCAGAACATCACGCACCCGGACAACCAGGAGAGACTGCCGCTATGATCCAGGATGAAGACGGATTCCGCGCGACATTCCATGTCCGCCAATGCGACCGCTGCTGCGGCAACTGCAAACACTTCGAACGCGACTACGAGGAAGCCGGCTGCGACCATCCCAGGCAACGCGAGTTCGACGGCGATGCCGAAGAGTACACGCTGTACGGCGCCTACGGCGGAATCAGCGTGAACGAGGGCAACGTGTGCGACCTGTGGGAGAGGAGGGAGCAGATATGAGAAAGGTCAAACGCTCTGACTGCGCCATACTGCACCTCGTCTTGAAGAAGAAGTGGTACGACATGATCGCGGAAGGCAAGAAATACGAGGAGTACCGGCTTGGGACGCAGTACTGGCAGACGCGCATTCGCAACTGGCTTAGAAGGCCGTCGGAGTGGCGCCATATCGTCGCCTTTTCGTGTGGCTACCGCAAGCCGGACATGTTCTTCACCATTACCGCAAACGACGTTTTCTTCCACACGAACTGCTATCACCCCGACTGGGGCGAACCGCACGAACTTCACTTCACGCTGCAAATCGGGCAGCGCGTGGAACTGGAGGACTAGATATGAGCAATACTCCTAACGAGAGTGTCGATGATGTTTTGTCGGCAATGATGAGAGTGCCGGAACCTACACTTTGCACGGCCGCGGAAGTCCACGAATTCGCAAACCGCATGAAGGCGGCGTACCGACTGGAACGCGAACAGACGGAGGCCATACACCTCGACGAGATATGCGCAGTGCGCAAAGAGTGCGAGGACAAGTTCAAGCAGGGCAACACCGCCAAGATGCGCAAGGCGCTCGCCGAAATCCTCAAGTCCTGCCGCTTCTGGATTAAGAAGGGCACCATCCATCAAAAGACGTTCAAGAAGTACACCGACATCATCACTGACGCCCTCGACGCCCCCGCGCGCAACTGCGACAAGTTCGCGTCGAACGAGGTAATCGCGGCTCGCATGGCGTTTGACAAATACTGCCTTGGGCGACATTGCGGAGAATGTCCGCACCTGCAATATGTGAATATCCACAACTGCTGGATCGCATGGTTCCTCGCAAAAGCGGAAGGAGAGGCAAAGTGAAGATTCCCGTCAAAGACCGCGACACGATACCGTGGATGTCGAAGCGAGAGATACCGGCTATCAAGGCCGTCCTCTCCGCATGGAGGCAACTCCGCCGTGACGAGCCGAATCACGCCCACGCCGCTAAGGAATGGGCGAAGTTAACCTCCGATCCCGACGGCTCCGCCTACTGGTGTCTTGACACCATCGCCCGCAATCTCGACGAACTAGCTGCCATTGAAGAGCGGATGTACAAGGAAGGAGCGAACAAGTGAGCGATCTCGAAAGACTGCGTGACGGCATTTGCCCGTTCACCGGCGAACACTACAACTGCGGCCGATGCGAAAAGTACAAGGAACTTGAGCACGACAAGAGAGTAGGAACATACCACATCCATATGGGCCTGTGCTTTGAAGGCATGCTTCTGGACGGCAAGCGCGGACAGAGAGAACTCCACCGCTATGTCGGAGGAAGCAAAACATGCACCCTCATCCAGTGCGTCGATTATTACACCGAAATTCTGAAGCTCGGCGCGACCACGGTGCCGATTGGCATGTGCGACAACTTCTGCTACCGGCGCGGCTGCATGGGACACCCGATGGACAAGGAGAAAACCAATGGCTAACACCACCGAAGAGCAGAAGTATCTTGAATGCCTCAAGCTCGCATCTAACGCGCATTGCACGGCAACGCGAATCTACAACATCATCCGTGCCGTAGGACACGGCGAACTGACGGCGGACAACGCCCTGCACCAGCTCGTAGAGGACTACTCCACCCTGCACCACCTCGGCGACGAAATCGGCAAGCTTGCCGACTGGATCGACCAAGAGGGGAAGCTAGTCCAGGAGATGCTGTCCAGCAGAAAGAAGGGAGCAACCAAGTGAACATCTACCTAGCCGTTTTTCTCAACCTCGCCCTGCTGGTGGCAGTGCCGGCGGCGATCATCTACATCGCTACACGCAAGTGGTAGCACAACCAGGAGCAACCATGGAAATCAACAACACGGAAGACGTGGAACAGGCGCTGGACGAGTACAGGAGGCTCGTCGTCGAACACACGGAGATGAAGTGCCACCGTGAGGAACTCACCACGCGCATGAACGAATGGGTCGACCACATCAGCGCCCTCGAAGGCGAAATCCTCGACTTCGCCCGTCGCAACGGCCCGCCGAGAACGGAGGTGAAGCATGCCTAGCAACATGCCCAGCAACAACCCGTCCGCCACCGGCTTCATCGTCGTGCGGTACCACCTCAACGTCGCCGAGCAGAAGCTTAAGATCAGCGTCGAACCGCACCCGGCCCTCGGCATAGAGTCCGTCGCGAACATCATGGCGATCGCTCTCAGCAACATTTCCGCCCAGCTCAAGAAGGAGAAGGGCGACAAGGGAAAGGAGAAACAATGAACACCACTGAATCGCGGACGACAATCTCCGTTCGCGTGACGGCCGCCGAAGCGGCGCGCCTCAAGACCATCGCGCGGCGGAACGGGCGTTCCCGCTCCGAGGAGTGCGCAATCGCCCTCCGCGCCCACATCAGGAAGGAGTCCCCCTATGCCAGAACTCGAACTGCTCTGTGACAAGGAGGTCGCCTCAATGCTCGGAATCTCGACCTCGTGCCTGCGCAAGTGGCTGCGGAGGGGCATGCCCGAAAAGGCGACCTTCGACATCCGCGAGGTCGAACACATCGTAATCGGCGAGTCACGGCGCTGGAACAAGGCGTCGCTCATCGCCACCATCAACGCGGCCGCGAAGACCGCAACCCAGAAAGGAACATACAAGTGAAAATCATCGCTCTCGAAGTAGAGAACGTGAAGCGCATCAAGGCGGTGCGCATGGTCCCCTCGACGAAGGGGCTGACTGTAATCGGCGGCAAGAACGGGCAGGGCAAGACCTCCGTGCTGTCCGCAATCGCATACGCCCTCGGCGGCGAGAAGTACCGTCCGGGCAACCTCCGGCGCGAAGGGGCGCTCTCCGACGCGCGAATCCACATCGAGACGGACGAGGGGCTTGTCATCGAGCGCAAGGGCAAGAACGCCTCGCTGACCGTGACCGACCCGTCGGGCCGCCGGGGCGGGCAGGCCATACTCGACGAGATCGTGTCGAAGTTCGCCATCGACCTCCCGAAGTTCCTCCACGCGACGGACGCGGAACGCGCGAGGATTCTGCTCGGCGTCCTCGGCATCGGCGACCAGATAGCGGCGCTTGACCGCGAGGAGAAGGCCGCTTTCGACAAGCGCACGGTCGTCGGCCGCCAGGCCTCGCAGAAGCAGAAGGCGGCGGAGGAGATGCCTTACCACGAAGACGCGCCGGAGGAGCCGCTTTCGGTGTCGGAACTCATCCGCGAACAGCAGGACGTTCTCGCGCGCAACGGGGCGAACGCCCAGAAGCGCCGGCACTGCGCGGAGATCGAGGCGGCGTACTCCCGGAAGCTGGAGGAGGTCTCGGCCATGCGCAAGCGCCTGGAGGAGGCGGAACGCGCCCTCTCGAAGATGGAGGAGGACGTGAAGACCTCGCAGAAGTCCATCGCGCAGCTTGAGGACGAGTCGACCGAGGAGATCGAGGAGAAGATCCGCAACTTCGAGGAAATCAACAAGAAGGTGCGCGACAACATGGACCGCGCCCGCGTCCTCGGCGAGGCGGAGGATTTGAAGGAGCAGTACGACGCCCTCTCGGCTGAGGTCGAGGCCGTCCGCAAGCGCCGCGCGTCCCTGCTTGAGGGGGCCGACCTGCCCTATCCCGGCCTGACCGTGGAGAACGGCATCCTCCTTCTTAACGGCAAGACCTGGGACTGCATGAGCGGTTCAATGCAGATGGTCGTGGCGTCGAGCATCGCGCTCCGGCTGAACCCGAAGTGCCGCTTCGTCCTCGCGGACGGCATGGAGGCGCTGGACGAGGACACGCTGGCGAAGTACGACGAGTGGCTCCGCGACCACGACATGCAGGCGATCTGCACGCGCGTGTCGACGGGCGGCGAATGCACTTTGGTCATCGAGGACGGCGAGGGGATACAGGAAGCCCCGGAGGCGCCTGCCGCGCCCGCCTACGACGATGACGAATACTAGGAGAGAACAACCATGGAAATCATCACCACATCTGAAAAGCCCCGCGGCATCTGCGGCATCATCGCGGCCGTCGAGGGATTTGGAAAGACAACGCTCGCGGCGCATCTCCCGCGCCCGCTCTTCATCGACACGGACAGGGGGTGCGACGGCATCGAAGTCCCCCGCGTCCGCTTCGACGGCAAGCTCGGCGAGTTTAAGGGCCTCGTCGAGGAGTTCCGCCATACGGCCCCGGGCGAGTACCGCACAATCGTCATCGACACGGCGGACGCGCTTGAGGCCCAGCTGACGGCGGACTTCTGCAAGGCGCACAACTGGCAGTCGATGGAGGAGGAGAAGTTCGGCCGGTGCTGGAACATGTACAAGCCGGAGTTCGCCGGCATCCTCGACGACCTGAAGGACCTCGCGAAGAAGTGCGGCTGGAACGTGTTCTTCACGGCGCACGTCCAGGTGCGCGAGTACGCGGACCCGCTTCGCGCGGACAAGTACAACCGGATCCAGCTGAAGCTGGCGCCGTCCACCTCCATGCTCCTGAAGGAGTGGGCCGACCTCTACATGACTGGCCTCTTCGTGACGGACGTTTTCGTGGACCAGGTGGGCCGCAAGGAGATCCACCACGCGGAGAAGGGACGCCGGATGTGCTACCTCGAGCACAACGAGAAGTATGACGCGAAGTGCCGCGCCTGCATCCAGCTTCCGGGCGGCAAGCCGTTCCCGAAGGAAGTCGGCCTCGACGATATGGCGAAGATCCTCCCCGAGGCGCTGGAATACTCGACGCTGCGCGGGGCCGAGCCGGAAGTACGCGGGGCCGAGCCCGCGAATCAGGACAGCGGGGCGGAGGCCAAGCCGGAACCGAAGCCGAAGAAGGCGGTGAAGCAGAAGCCGGAACCGAAGCCGGCGCCGCAGCCCGAACCCGAGGAACGCAAGCCGGAACCTTCGCCGGAACCCGAGGCCAACGAGGCGGCGAAGCGCCTCTTCGACGCCATGAAGCAGTTCGGAATTTCCGAACAGGAGATGGTGCAATACCTCGAAGCCCGCGGCAAGTTCGGAACACCACTTCCGTGGAAACTCAGCGACATCCCGGCGCCGTGCGCCGACTGGATTCTCCACGGCATCGACAAAATCGCGGCCAAGGTCAAGGCCGCAAGGCAGTAAGGAGAGAACATCATGGCAAACAGAGAAGACATGGCGCTGGACTGGGATTCCGGCATAACCAAAGAGGACGTCGAGTCCGTAAACCAGCACCTCCCGGACGGTGACTACTATTTCAAGGTCATCAAGTTCGAGAAGGCGCGCTTCAACGGCTCCGCGAAAATGCAGCCGTCGCCAATGGCGAGGGTAACAATCGAAGTCTCGTCGCCGGACGGGCTGCAGAACGTGTGGACTGAGAACCTCATCCTCAACAAGATCTGCATCTGGAAGGTCCACCAGTTCTTCCAGGCCTGCGGCCTCATCGAGCACGGCTTCGAAGGCGTCCTGCCCTGGGGCAAGATCCTCGGCTCGTCCGGGCGCGCGAAGGTTTCGACGCGCGAGTACGACGGCAAGGACGGCGAGAAGAAGAAGACGAACCAGGTCGACAAGTGGCTTCCCCCCGAAACGGAAGACGCCGAGGACAAGGAAGACTACTGATGCAGCTGCGGCCGTACCAAATGGCCGCGGTCGAAGGGATCGAGCAGGCGTTCGAAAGGGGTTTCCGTTCGGCCCTGCTCGCCCTTCCCACGGGCTGCGGCAAGACAATCGTATTCGCCGAGGTGGCGCGGCGCGAGGTTGCGCGCGGAGGGCGCGTCCTCATCCTCGCGCACCGGGGCGAACTGCTGGAGCAGGCGATAGACAAGCTGCGCAAGTCCACCGGCATCGTGGCGGGGCTTGAGAAGGCAGACGCCACGGCCGACCACGACGAGGACGGCTTCCCGTACACGGTGGTCGTCGGCTCGGTGCAGTCGATGTACCGCGAGAAGCGGCTGGAACGGTTCCATGCGTCGGACTTCAGCCTCATCATCATCGACGAATGCCACCACGCGCTTGCGACCACCTACACGGCAATCCTGGACTTCTTCACCGGGGCGCGCCTCCTCGGCGTGACGGCGACGCCGGACAGGGGCGACGGACGGGGCCTCAACGCCGTCTTCGAGACAATCGCCTTCGAGTATAACATCCTCCAGGCGATCCGCGAGGGCTGGCTGTGCCCGATACGCGCGCAGACAATCCCCCTCAAGCTGGAACTGGACGGCGTGACGGTGAACGGGGACTTCCAGGTCGGTTCGCTCGGCGACGCGCTCTCGCCCTACCTGGGGAGAATCGCGCAGGAAATGTCGTCGCGCATCCGGGACCGGAAGACCGTCATCTTCACGCCGCTCATCAAGACCTCGCTGAAGCTCATGCCGTTCCTGAAGGAGGCGGGCTTCGACGTGCGCGAGGTCAACGGCGAGTCGCAGGACCGCGCGGAGACCATCCGCTGGTTCGACGAGGCGGGGCCGGGGACGGTGCTGCTGAACTCGATGCTGCTGACGGAAGGCTGGGACTGCCCCTCGGTGGACTGCATCTCGGTCCTCCGGGCGACGAAGGTGCGCGCCCTCTACGCGCAGATGGTCGGCCGCGGGACGCGGCTGTGCGAAGGAAAGCGGAATCTCCTACTCCTCGACTTCCTCTGGCACACCTCGACGCACGACCTCTGCCGCCCGGCGTCGCTCCTCGGCCTCTCCGACGAGGAGGAGGAGTCCGCCACGGAGGCCGTCAACAAGTCCGGCGAGGAGGGCGTGACGCTTGACGACGCGCTCATCGAGGGCGCGGAAACCGAGACGGAACGGAAGCGCCACGACGCGCTGGCGAAGAAGCTGGCGGACCTCGCGAAGCGCAAGGGCCGCCTCGTGGATCCGCTGGCGTACTCTCGGGACGTCGGCGGCGACATACAGGCGCCGGCGGACGGCGGACATTCCATCACCATGCAGCAAATCGACGCGCTTGAGGCGGTTGGCATAGCCTGCCCGGCGACTTCGGAGGAGGCGGACGCGGTCCTCGACCTCCACCGTCGGCGCCAGGAGGAGGGGCTTGCATCGCCAAAGCAGATACGGTTCCTCTCGCAGCGCGGCTTCCAGAAGGTCGCGGAATGGAGGTTCGCGGACGCGAAGAGGCTCATCGACCGCATGATCGTGTGCGGCTGGAAGATTCCAAGGGGCATTGACCCCGCAACCTACAGGCCTTGACAATGGACAACTACGAAATGATCGCGGACAAGCTCCGCGAGGGCATGTTCGAAAGCAACATGCACAAGTGCCTCCGGGACATCGGACGCCTCGCGGGCGGATGCGCCGCGAGCGGGCGGATCACGGAAAGCGAGCTGGCGATGCTCGGCGAATTGGCGGTGTCGCTCTCGAACAACAAGAAGGAGGGCGCGCGCAAGTGGCGGGAGGCCGTTGAG
>JAEEGL015059563.1_pt1 | contig 17079 bp, 9 predicted proteins | sample 9134231 | NCBI WGS metagenome assembly JAEEGL01 (sample SAMN16246548, study PRJNA631951) | gut metagenome | biome: gut microbiome; feature: rumen; material: fiber-attached | host: Bos | place: Iran: Karaj | collected 2018-10
CAGGGCATCTGCCTTGCCCATCTTGACGAGCATAGTGCCGAAGTAGTTGGACTTCTTGAGGAAGTTTCTGCACTCGTCCTCAGTCATCTTGCCCTTGCGGAGCTCTGCCATGGTCTTTACCATTTCCTCCATGTCGGGGTAGGTGAGAGGGTCGATGATCTGCGCCTTGTCAATAGCGAAACCGCCGTCGGCAGCGGCCTTCTTCACTTCATCGGGGTTTCCGCAGAGGATAACGCCCATAAGGTCTTCCTTCAGCAGTCTCGAAGCTGCCGAGAGAATACGCGCGTCTGTGCCTTCTGTGAATACGATAGTTTTTTTGCTTGCTTTCAGGTTTGCAAGCAGTTTGTCAAACATTGCCATTTTGTTGTGACCTCCGTTAATAATTTACTGCATAATATTATAGCACTTTTTCCCTGCGAATGCAAGTGTTTATTTTGAAATACGATGATGCAAAAATCATTGACAAATATATTTTAATATGATAAAATAACAGCAGTATGAGCCGCTGTATTTTATATACTTTAGACAAATAGCGGTGCATTTTCTGTGAATTATCCCTTGACAGGAGAAATATATGAAAGAAAAGCTGTTAAAAATTCTCGGTCTTGAACATAAAAGTGAGTATGTGAAGAATTTCTTCTATACCTCGAACATGAAGGCCAGCATATATATGTCCGTGTACATAAGCTGCATGGAGATATGGATGATCATAAGGCTGCTGTCCCGCCAGTTGCAGGGCATAGATATCCGCAGCACGGACTACTATATTTCGCATTACTTCAATTACGCCATGCTTCTGGCGTCGGCGCTTGCCATGCTGATCTTCGCCGTCGGATACATACGGGGCAGGAAACGCTCCGTGCTGTTCGGATATGTGCTGAAATGGGCATTCATACTGATATGCCTGTCTTTCGGCATAGAGATATCGGCGTCCGACTACGGGAAAGGCGAGCAGGTGTTCACATTCCTGACCATGGAACTTTTCGCGGCCTGCCTGCTGACGTGGTATCCGATAGTCGGGTTCCTTATTATATCCGTGTCCTACGGCATATTCTATCTTACCCTTGACACTACGCTGATAACCGCTACCGGCGCTATCGGCTCAACGGACGCCACGAAGATCAATCTCTTCATAATGTGGGCAGCCACGCTGTTCTGCAGCTTCGGAAACTACGCCCGCACCGCCTCGCAGGCAGAAAAGGCCGAGGAGCTGGCGCGCATAAACGATCACCTTGAAGATATCGCGGAGCACGATGAACTGACCGGTATACACAATATGAGATTTTTCCGCGCCGAGGCGGGAAAGATGCTGAGCGAAAAGAAAAAGAGCGAACTCACGTTCCTCTTCCTCGATATTGAGAATTTCAAGGCCTATAATGAGACCTACGGGTTCAGTCAGGGCAACGAGCTGCTGCGCAGGGTCGGTGAGATGATAGAACAGGCCTTCACTTATTCGCTGTCAGCGCGCTTTTCTGATGACCATTTTGTTGTACTTACCTCAAATCCCGGCGCGGAAGGTACGGTCTCCCTTATCTCGGAGAAGCTGACGGGTGAGAAGAGTGCCGTTCAGCTCCACCTCAAATGCGGCGCCTACAAGCCGGCAGAGAATGACGATGACCCGATACTTGCCTGCGACAGAGCCAGATTTGCCTGCAACAGCATAAAAAAACATTTCGGCAGGCTGTACCGTGTCTATGATGAGGAGCTTGAAAGCGCATACCGCCTGAAGCAGTATGTGGTCAATAACATAGACACCGCTGTACGCGAGGAAAATCTGCGGGTTTTCTATCAGCCCATAGTATCCGTGTCGGACGGTACCGTGACAGGCATCGAGGCTCTTGCGCGCTGGAACGACCCGAGCCACGGACTGCTCATGCCGAAGTCCTTCATAGCAACGCTGGAGGAGCACCGGCAGATCCATAAGCTCGATATGTTCATGATAGAACGCGTATGCCGTGACATCAGGCACAGGCTCGATACGGGAAGCAGCTGCCCGCCCGTGTCCGTTAACCTTTCCTGTCTTGATTTCGAGCTCGTTGATATCGTAGCCTTCCTTTGTTCGGCTGTTGATAAGTACAGCATCCCGCACAGCCTGATAGATGTCGAGATAACCGAGAGTTCGCTGGTCGGCGGCAAGGAAGCTCTGAAAGCAGCGCTCGACCGTATACGCGGCGAGGGATTCGGCATCTGGCTGGACGATTTCGGCAACGGCTACTCGGCGCTGAATGTGCTGAAGGAATACCATTTCGATGTCCTGAAGATCGATATGCTGTTCCTTGAGGGCTATCCGGAAAACAAGAATACGGCTTCGGTACTTGAAAATATCATCTCGTTGGCCGACAAGCTCGGCATGGTATCGCTGACCGAGGGCGTTGAGACCGCGGAGCAGTATGAACTGCTCAGAAAGATAGGCTGCGGACTGGCACAGGGCTTTATGATAAGCGAGCCGATGCCGATAACCGGGCTTGATGAAAAGATGCTGACCGGTGGGTTTATGACGGCAGCAAAATAAAAAATAACGTAATTGAAAAAGTCCGCGCAACCTTCCGCGGATTTTTTCGTCTATATAATTGAAAGGAAGATAAGCCTGTGGATGATAACGCAATTGTTGAACTTCTCTGGGCGCGTGATGAATCCGCTCTCACAGAGATACAGACGAAATACGGCGGCTACCTTTATACTATCGCGAACAATATTCTCGGCAGCAATGAGGACAGCAGCGAATGTGTGAATGATACATACTTCAAGGCGTGGAGCTCGATACCGCCGAACCGTCCCGCTAAGCTTGGCGCTTACCTCGCCGCAGTGGTGCGCAATCTTGCCATTACTGTGTTCAGAAAGCGCGGCAACCTGTCGAACGGCGGTTCGCAGTACGCCCTGTCTCTTGACGAGCTGGCAGAGTGTGTTTCGGACAACGAGACCACCGAACAGCAGGTCGAGGCCGGCTATCTCGGAAAGTGCATCAACGCTTTTCTGCGTACTCTGAATGTCGAGGCGCGCAATATTTTCGTATGCCGTTACTTTTTCAACGATTCCATAAGCGATATCGCGTCTTATTTCAACGCAAGCGAGACCAAGATAAAAAGTTCGCTCTTCCGTTCGCGCGGGGCCCTGCGTGAATATCTGAAAAAAGAAGGTTTTGAGGTGTAGAACATTTTCAATGTTCTGCATCTCCTGATTCCGGAAAGAGGAGGCGCACCGTTAAGGTGCTGTATGAGATATGAAAAAAGAAGAATTATCCGACGCTATGAACGAGATCGAGGAAGACATAATTGAGACGGCAGCGGAAAAGCGCGTGAAGCCTGCCGAGGCTCCGCGCAGAAAGCCGCCTGTATTTGCGTGGGCAGCGGGACTTACCGGTCTGGCGGCCGCGGCAGTGGTCGCGCTGGTGCTCCTGCCTCGCATGAGTGACGGCGGAGTCCCTGTGACGGGAACGACCACTCCCGAACAGACAACATTTGTTACCACTACTGCCGAACCCGCGACTGCCACGACTTCGGCTGAAATCGGTACAGTATCCGGCATGGACGGCGAACCCGACGACTCTGACAGCTATTTCCGTGCTCTCAAGGATCGTGCAAGACCGGAGAGCAGTATAGTAAAGAGTGTTTCTGCCGTCAACACGGTCGGGAATTATATCACGACGGATACCGCGCTTAAGATAGAAGTCAAAGGTGACGTGTCCGAGGATATCCTGCGCAGCCACATAGCGCTGAATGACGGCGGCGAGTTCACGCTGACCCGCGGCGAGGGCGGTTCGTACCTGCTCAGGACAGCTGTGGATTTCAGCCGCGGTGAGACCGTAAAACTTTCCGTATCGGACGACAGCGGCGAGGTATGCGGCAGCTATGCTTTTGCGACTATGGCGGAATTTGCCGTCAAATCGGTATATCCGGGCTCCGGCGATAACTATGTGCTGCCCGATACAGGAGTCGAGATCGCGTTCACCTGCACACCCGATATTTCAAAGGCTGCCGGGTATTTCACGATAACGCCCGGCGTGAACGGCAGGTTCACAAAAGCAGGCAACAGGCTTGTGTTCTCGCACGACGATGCTTTTGAGCCTATGACCGATTACACCGTCACGCTGAAGGCAGGCTTTCCTTCGGCGGACGGCCAGACGCTGAAAGAGGACAAGACCTTCTCGTTCAGGACATCCGCGGGCTACGGAGATATGACCTATTTCTATACGGGAAGCTCCAACAGCGGCTTCTCCGAGTCGTTCCTGCCCGGTGATCGCGCCTGTGTGGAGATACACTGCTCCGATGACCTGCGTGAGCTGGAATATGAACTGCATCTTTACGGGTTCGACAGCGCAGATGCTTACGCCGAAGCAGTAAAACAGCGCATGAACGGCGCCCGCTCCGTTGAGACCGCAGGCCTCCCGGAAGTGTATTCTTCCGCCGAAAAGCCCTATTACCGCGAAGGCGACAGCAATTCTGTATATGTGCTGCTGCCCGAGCAGCTTGCGAACGGTTACTATGCTGCCGATATTTCCGCAGCGGACGGCACAGGCGCGGTACACAGCATACAGTATCTTCTGGAAGTCTCGCCGCTGTCCGTATATTCGTTGAGTCTCGGTGAGGAGAATATCTTCTATGTGAACAATTCAGGAACCGGTGAACCGGCTATTGGTGCGGAAGTTACGCTTGAGACAGGCGGAAAGACATATTCCGGAAGAGTCGATTCGGACGGTATCGCAAAGATAGACACCGCCGGCGAAACAGGAATGGCTCTGTTAAGGATCGACAGCCGCAGTGACAGCTACGCGGACGCGTTCGTGCTGTCAGATGCGAAGGATATGAAATACGACGATCTGTTCTATACCTATATATATACAGACCGCGAACAGTATCTCACCACAGACACGATAAAGGTATGGGGTGTGCTGATACCCCGGGCTCACAATACCGCTCTGCCCTCCGGGCTCAGGGTGATGCTGGGCGATACATTGACCGGCGACGGTGAGGAAGTACCCGTTACCGTCACGAAGAACGGTACATTCACGGCTGAATTCTCCTACAGGAACCACAAGGGCGATTTCCCTGAAGTATGCCTGAAATCCGGCGATGACATCATCGTAAGCAAGACTGTGGGCATATTCGACTATGTGAAGCCAGAATACATCGTTGATTTGACAGTGCCTGAGTATGTGGTGCTTCCGCACCGCGATCCCTTCGAAGTCGGCGTGAACGCGACTTACTATGAAGGTACGCCTGCCGAGGGTCTGGTATTCTCTGTAAACGGTGGGAATACGCTTGTTACTACGGACGAGAACGGCAGCGCCTCCGAAAGTATAACGGCGGGCGATTTCTACGCAGATGACTGGCGAGCCCAAACAATGTATGTGGACGCCGAACTCACCGGCATTGAGAATGTGTACATCAGCAGTTACAAGAATATCGAAGGATTCTTCAGGGATGTTATGCTCCGGTACAATCTGAATGAGAAGAATGATCTGACTGTCTATACAAACAAGATTGATTTCAGCAAGGCTGACGAATTTTTCGAGAAGCGCTACACCGACGAGTATAAGGACAAGAGCGCCTATTCGATCATGAAGGGCGATCCTGTGGACACCGAGGTACACGTTACCGTAACGCATCACTGGACCGAAGCCGAAGAGATCGACAGCTACTATGACTATCTCGAAAAGCGCACCGTAAAGAGATACAGATACAACAATCAGTCCACACAGGTCGCGGCTTATAAACTCACCACCGAGAACGGAAAATATACCCTGCGCGGGCTGCCTTTCGTGGCTGACAATGGCCGCTATGTAGTGAAGATGAATTACAGCGACACCAACGGCGATAACGTTGAGCTCAGCTTCACCGTTTATATGGATAAGGACGGCCGCTGGTCCGAATACGGCTACGACGGCTATAACAATTACGGCGATACGTCCCGTCAGATCTTCTACACAATAGATATGGAAACAGACTTGCGCGGTGATAACTATTACGCATACTTCCATACATTCACTGAAGACGAGGATATAAAGTTTACTCTCAGCTCCAACAGCCCCGAGGCTTCCGTTGACGGAAAACTTCTCCTCGCGGTGTACAAGAGCGACTTCATAGATTATAAAGTCTATGATATGAGCAAGGATGCCGCCATACTGTTCAGAGCAACGAAAGACCTGATACCGGATGCGAATTTTGAGGGAGCTTACTTCGACGGTACCCACGTCTATAAGGCGGACGGCGGAACTATGTTCTATGATCCGTCCGAGCGCGGACTTAATATTCAGGCTTCGTGTGACAAGGAGAAATATGATACCGGCGATACCGCGAAGATTAACGTCAGGGTGACCGACAACGACGGCAACGCCGTGAGCGGCGCGGCGGTGCATCTGTCCTGCGTGGACGAGGCGGCTTTTGCCATGGCATATCAGGATGCCGATATACTCTCCGGAGTCTACAGCCATATATGGTATCCGAGAGCAATAAGCAGAACGAGCTATATTCAGCACTTCTTCGACAACGGCTTCGCAGGTGAAAAGGGCGGCGGAGGCGAGAGCGGCACAAGACGCGATTTCAAGGATACCGCATTCTTTGGCGAGGAAGTGACCGGCGCAGACGGCACCGCGGTGTTCTCCGTCAAGCTCCCTGACAATCTCACCACATGGCGTGCAACGCTGTTCTCGACCTTCAACACCTCCGAGAGCAGGCTTTACGCAGGGACTGAGCTTCTGCCGGTAGTAGTCAGCCGGGATGTGATAATTACCCCGATAATGCAGAACACATACACTGAGGGGGACGATATCTCCGTTTCCGCAAAGTGCGCGGGACTGCCGTCCGGCGGTAAGATATCCGTCAAGCTCTCCGGCGCAGGCGCCGACAAGGAAATTAGTATAAGCCCCATGGGAACTGCGGACTTCGGAAAACTGCCCGCCGGCGAGTACAAGGTCACATTCATGACTGACGGCGACGCGGTGGAGATGCCTCTGAAAGTCGTAAAGACCCAGCTTGAAACGGATATAGTCCGTGAGGCAGATCTTGCAGACCTTACCGCAAGCATCACTCCGACGAAATACCCTGTCACCGTAGCATTCTTTGACAAGGAATATATGCTCAGCACGCAGATCATGAAGCGCCTTGTATGCTATTACGGCCAGAATCTCGGCATGAGACTGGCTGCGGCTTACTCCGCAGTTCAGCTCGGATATATGACCGAACAGGAGATGATCGACGAGTTCCTGCCCGAGACAAGCAGCACTCTGGCCCGTGAGCTCCCGGCAGCGGATACAAGCGTAGAGCTTACAGCACTGATGTGCGCGGCAGTACCCGAGGCAGTGAACCGTGATAAGCTGATATCGGTTCTCTGGAGCTATTCCGGCGAGTATCTTTCCGACATGGCGGACAGATGCGCTGTTCACATGGCTCTGGCGGCTCTGGGCGAGAACATTCTTCCCGATACCCGTGAGCTTCTGGAAAGCGGCAAGGTCGACTCTTCCGCGGCCGGCATCTATCTTTCCGCAGCTCTCGCGTTCAGCGGAGATTATGACGGGGCATACAATGCCTATATCAGATACGCCCCTGCAGTTAAATTCGACGACAGCGATCTCAAGGCTGTCAAAGCATACATCCAGGGCCCCGACGGTGACAGACAGATGCTGACCCGTACCGCTCTGATAACGGCATCGCTGCTCGATCTGCCCGAGGCCGAGGCTTTCGCAAGATATCTTTCTTCCGAGGATCCGCAGTATGACAGCTATGGACTCCAGCTTACCGTATATCTTTCGCACTTCACACCCAAAGTAAAAGGCGAAGCTTCCTTCACTTACCGCAGAGACGGCGTGACACAGACCGTAACTCTTAACAGACACCATCCCACAGTTATGACTTTCACCGAAGAACAGCTGGCGGAAGCAGATTTCACCGTGAGATCCGGAGCGGTGTATACTCTGGCGGGCTATGTCGGTATGATAACAGAAAATCCCGAAGCTCCCGCTCTCAAGGTGACCAAGACGCTGAGCGGCGAACCCGAGCCCGGTCAGCAGATGACCGTGACAATAAAAGCTGCTCCTTACAGTGTGGTTTATGATGTGATACCTTCCTGCGGCCGTATAGCTATGGTGCCGGGAATGTATTGCAACACCAACGGTCAGCAGATAATACTCTATACAAACAAGCATGGTGAGGCTTCTTACTCCTTTACCGTGAATCTCTCCGGCGAATTCGTGGTCGAAAGTGCCGCAGTCGTTGATTTCAGCAGCGGCGAATGGGGTATGAGTGACCGCAGTACATTGAAGATCGGCGGTGCGGCAAATGAAGCGTAAAGCTGCCGCGCTGATTGCAGCCCTGCTTATGCTTTCGGCCTGCTCGGTCCCGGGACCCGCAGAGACCGGCCCCGCCGACGCGGCGGAAGCCGCGGAGGCGGAGTCGCTGCCGGGCGCGGCTGATGCCGCGGAGGACAGCGACAGCCCGGAGCGCGGTTCGATGCCGCGCTCCGGGCGGCTTGCCTGCCGGTATTTCGACAGCCGTGAGTACGATCATTACGATGCCGTCAGCACCGCTTACGAAACCGACGGAAAGCTGCTGTGCGGAGTGGCTCCGCATCACCTTACCGCAGGGCACTTCATCGCGGAGCTGTATAAGACGGCCGCCGCTGCCAATGACGAAATCGAGACTGTCGTGCTGGCGGCTCCGATGCACTACAAGTCGGAGCATAAGCTCTGTACAAGCATAAAGGACTGGGATACAGCCTACGGAGTGCTGGAAAATGACACAGAACTTACCGCGCTCCTGTGCAGCAGGCTCGGAGCAGTTCCCGATGATGAAATGACCGAGCTCGACCACAGTGCTTCTTCACATATCCCGTTCATTAAACGCTATCTACCCGACGCGAAGGTTGCCGTACTGCTTGTATCTCCCGATGCGGGCAGGAATTTTCCGGCAAAGCTGGCTGAACTTATGCTTGAAATGTCGGAAATGAAAAACTGCCTGTTAGCTTTTTCCATTGACTTTTCACATTATCTGAGCCCTGACAGAGCAGAATACCATGACGCGGAAACTCTGCGGGCGGTCATGGAAGGCGATACCTCAGTGATCGAACGGTTCACGAATGACAACGTAGACACACCCTACTGCCTGAGCGCATTTGTGAGACTGTCGGAATTGCTCGGCGCCGATATCAACACCGCAGAGCATGGCAATTCCTTCAGCATAGGGAACGCCCCTTACAGTACCACGCGTTTTCCCGAGGGCGTGACGAGTTATTTTGTCTTTTTATCCTTCAGATAGATCCGAAAGGCCTGTACAGAAGCCTTGTACAGACCTTTTTGTTTTGTCCGGAAAAATTTTTTCAAAAAACTATTGACAAAGCGTAGAAAAAGTGATATATTATGTTTAGCACTCAGAGAGATAGAGTGCTAACACTCGGAAGGGCGGACTGCTAAAGAGTAACCAAAGAGGGGATAGAAATGGAGTCAAGAGCTTACAAGATACTCGAAACTATAGTTGACGAGTATATACGCACCGGCGAGCCTATCGGTTCAAAGGCCGTAATGGAGCTGCTCGATATCAAGGTGTCCTCTGCCACTATCCGCAATGAAATGGCATCGCTCGAACAGCAGGGACTTCTCGAACATCCGCATACGTCGGCGGGCAGAGTCCCCACATACAAGGGCCTGCGGCTCTACATCAGCAGACTTGCCGAAAAGCAGATACCAGAAACCGAAAAGGTCGAGATAGACCGTCTCTTTGAAGAGATGGAAGGCATGACCGATGAGGTCATAATCGAGAACGCGACACGGGCGCTGGCTGATTTCACCAAATGCGCCATAGTCTCCGCCAACGACACAGATAAGTTCTCCGTGATAACCAAGGTCGAAGTGATCCCCACAGGCCGCAGAATGTACGTTCTGATGATGATGACGTCAGGCGGCGGGATAAAGAACCGCGTATGCAGACTCTCTTTCGATCTGACCCACGAACAGATGGATTTCTTCCGCAGCTTCGTGAGCGAGAACCTTCAGGGCGTAAATCTCTGCGAGGTCTCGGACAGTTTCATGGACGATCTGACTGCGGCTCTCGGCAGTTATATGCTCTCGCTTTCGCCGCTGCTTAAAGGAATAGCGGATCTCTCGGCGGATATGATAAATGAGAGAGTGCACATCGAGGGTGAGGAAAACCTCATCGAATGCGGTGAACTCAAAGGCACCGAGATAGCGAATGTTCTGCGCAGGAAGGAAGCTCTCACGGCGGCTTTTGATAAGACTTTCTCCGGTATAAACGTGCTGTTCGGCGAGGAAAACAACACCTTCGTCATTTCCAACTCCAGCATGATAACCGGAACGTTCAGCAAGGACGGAGAAAACGCCGGCGGCTTCGGAGTAATAGGCCCCATGAGACTTGAATACAAGAAGATTATCCCTTATATAGAATATTTTACCGATAAGGTCAGCGACCTGCTTTCGAGAGGCGCGGACGGCTCGGAGGGAGATGATACAGATGAAATTAAGGAGGAAGAGAAAGATGAGTGATGAAAAGAATGAGAACATCGGAAAGGACGAGGAAATAAAGGAAGAAACAGCAGAGCAGCCCGGGAAGACAGAAGAAGCAGCCGAAGCTGAAGTAGTCGAAGCGGAAAAGCCGGAATACGAAGACGCGATCGCAAAGATAAAGGACCAGCTGATGCGCACAATGGCGGAGTATGACAACTACCGCAAGCGCACCGCGAAGGAAAAGGCCGAGCTGATGCCCGACATAACAGCGAGAGTAGTCAGCGAGTTCCTGCCGGTGCTGGACAGCCTTGAAAGAGCGCTTGCCACGGACTGCACAGACGAGGGCTACAAGAAGGGCGTGGAAATGATATACGACACGTTCCTTGAGACTCTCGAAAAACTCGGAGTCGAGAAAGTTCCGACAGAGGATTTCGACCCGTCCATGCACCAGGCAGTGCAGCAGGTGCAGAGCGAAGATCACGAAAGCGGAAAAATAGTAAGCGTGTTCCAGAACGGCTACCGCATAGGCACCAAGGTGCTGAGGTTCGCAATGGTTTCCGTTGCGCAGTAAACAGTTAAAAAATCACTTTAAATAAACAGGAGGCAATTATTATGAGCAAGATAATAGGTATCGACTTAGGTACGACCAACTCGTGCGTATCCGTTATAGAGGGCGGCGAGGCAACAGTCATCACCAACAGTGAGGGCAGCAGAACAACTCCCTCGGTAGTAGCATTCACAAAAGACGGCGAGAGACTTGTAGGTCAGCTCGCAAAGAACCAGGCAGTCACAAACCCCGAAAGAACAGTTATCTCCATCAAGCGCCACATGGGCAGCGATTACAAGGTTGACATCGACGGTAAGAAGTACACACCGCAGGAGATCTCCGCGATGATACTCCAGAAGCTCAAGACCGAAGCCGAGAGCTACCTTGGCGAGAAGGTAACGGACGCTGTCATCACAGTTCCGGCATACTTCACCGACTCCCAGAGACAGGCGACCAAGGACGCCGGCCAGATCGCAGGCCTGAAGGTCCACAGAATAATCAACGAACCTACCGCTGCGGCATTGGCTTACGGCATCGATAAGGAGAACGACCAGAAGATCGTAGTTTATGACCTGGGCGGCGGTACATTTGATGTATCCGTTATCGAGATAGGCGACGGCGTTCAGGAAGTTCTTGCCACAGCCGGCAATAACAAGCTGGGCGGCGACGACTTCGACCAGAGAGTTATAGACTTCCTCGTAAGCGAATTCAAGAAGTCCGACGGCATCGACCTGCGCAACGACAAGTTCGCTATGCAGAGACTGAAGGATGAGGCTGAGAAGGCGAAGATCGCACTTTCCAACTCTACTTCCGTAAACGTAAATATTCCTTATATCACAGCTGACGCTACCGGCCCGAAGCACCTGAACGTAAGCCTTTCGAGAGCTAAGTTCAACGAGCTTACCGCAGACCTCGTAGAAGCTACAATGGGTCCGCTGAAGCAGGCTGTAAGCGATTCCGGCCTGAAGCTCAGCGAGATAGACAAGATACTTCTTGTCGGCGGTTCCACCAGAATACCCGCAGTCCAGGAAGCTGTAAAGAACTACCTCGGCAAGGAGCCCTTCAAGGGCATCAACCCCGATGAGTGCGTGGCTATGGGTGCGGCTCTCCAGGGCGGCGTTCTCAACAAGGAAGTCACCGGACTCCTGCTGCTCGATGTAACGCCTCTGTCCCTCGGTATCGAGACACTCGGCGGCGTCTGCACGAGAATGATCGAGAGAAACACAACTATCCCGACAAAGAAGACACAGGTTTATTCCACTGCGGTAGATAACCAGCCCAGTGTTGATATCAACATCCTCCAGGGTGAGCGTGAATTTGCAAAGGACAACAAGTCCATAGGCACATTCCGTCTCGACGGCATAGCTCCTGCTCCGAGAGGAGTACCGCAGATCGAGGTAACATTCGATATAGACGCGAACGGTATCGTAAATGTTTCCGCCAAGGATCTCGGCACAGGCAAGGAGCAGCACATCAGCATCACCGCCTCCACAAACATGAGCAAGGAAGATATCGACCGTGCCGTAAAGGATGCGGAAGCTTATGCTGCTGAAGACGCGAAGAAGAAGGAAGAGATCGACGCACGCAACGAAGCGGATCAGATGGTTTATCAGGTCGAGAAGTCGATGAACGACTTCGGTGACAAGATAACACAGTCCGATAAGGATGCAGTTAATCCGAAGGTCGAAGCTCTCAAGGAAGCTCTCAAGGGCAGCGACGTGAACGCGATCAAGAACGCGAAGGACGAACTCCAGAAGGCGTTCTACGATGTAGCTCAGAGAGTTTATCAGCAGACAGGCGGTCAGCCCGGAGCTGCGGGTCCCGATGTAAGCGGTGAGGGTACGAGCTCCATGGGCGGCAATCCGGACGACAATATCGTTGACGCGGATTACAAGGACGCTAATTAACGTATAAAGCGGAGTGCTGTCAGAAAGGCGTTGCCGTTCTGACGGCACAATGCTGTTTTATGAAAAATATCCTTTCCTATGGAAAGGAGGAGGTAAGGTATGGCGGAAAAACGCGATTATTATGAAGTGCTCGGCATACAGAAGGGCGCATCCGAGGACGAGATAAAGAAAGCATACCGCAAAATGGCGAAGATGTACCACCCCGACCTTCATCCCGACGATCCCGAGGCTGCGGAGAAGTTCAAGGAGGTCAACGAAGCCAACGACGTGCTTTCAGACCCCCAGAAGCGTCAGCGCTATGACCAGTTCGGACACGCGGGCGTAGACCCGTCCTATGGCGCGGGCGCAGGCGGAGGCTTCGGCGGATTCGGAGGCTTCGGCGGATTCGGTGACGGTGACGGCATCGACCTCGGAGATATATTCGACTCATTCTTCGGCGGCGGTATGGGAGCATCAAGACAGAGCTCCAACCCCAATGCCGCGAGAAGAGGCGCGGACTGCTCCGTGAACGCTACGATCTCGTTCATGGAAGCCTGCAAGGGCACAAAGATAGATATTACATTCTCCCGTGTTGAGGTCTGCGACACCTGCAACGGCAGCGGCGCAAAACCCGGAACCAACCCCAAGACCTGTACAGACTGCGGAGGAACGGGTAAGATACGCTTCAACCAGCGCACACTGTTCGGTACAATGGCTTCGACAAAGGCTTGCACCAAGTGCGGCGGCCGCGGCAAGATAATCGATACTCCTTGCCAGACCTGCCGCGGAAACGGACGTATCAACAAGAATGCCACCGTTACGGTCAACGTTCCGGCAGGCATTGACGACGGACAGATACTCCGCGTATCCGGTCAGGGCGGCATAGGAATGAACGGCGGCCAGCGCGGCGACCTCAATGTCCGCATCAGCGTGAAGAAGGACCCGCTCTTCGAGAGAAAGGGCTTCGATGTTTGGACGGAAATACCGATAACCTATTCGCAGGCGGTGCTCGGCGACGAGATAACAGTACCTACGATAGACGGCAATGTTACTTATACCGTCCCTGCCGGCACACAGCCGGAGACTATATTCAGACTCCGCGGCAAGGGAATTCAGAGGCTCCAGCGCGAAGGCAGAGGCGACCAGCTCGTAAAGGTGACGCTTGAAGTCCCCAAGAACCTGAACAAGAAGCAGAAGGATGCTCTTATAGCTTTCTCCGAGCAGCTTACAGAAAAGAACTATGAAAAGCAGACCGGATTTATGGATAAACTGAAAAAGTTCACGGACGATCTTAAAAAGAATTTCGGAATGTGATATTTACTGCCTCCCCGGAATTTCCGGGGAGGTTTTCTATGGGTAAAATCAACAAAAAAAACACGGTTCTTTAAGTCAAACTTACAAAATCTCCATATATTGTTTACAAGCGGTGAATTTTGTGATATTATATAGTAAGCGAATATGCGCTTTTTTCTACTATTATTATATAATGGAGCGTGTTTAGAAAGATATGAAGATCAAAGTCAAACTCATCATTGTAGCGGCAATAATGCTTGTCATCACAGTTGCGGCATTCAGCGTATTCCTCAGTATACAGCTTGAGTCCACCGCACAGACTATGTTCCGCAGTTACCTCGCAGGTATCTCTAAGGAACAGTCGGTCACTATCGGAGACTATACCTCCGATATCGGAGGAAGGTTCGATGCCATTACGTCGCTGCCCGGCATAAGCAAGTTCACGAACGGCACATACAGCGAAGGAAGCGCCGAGTATAACGCTGCCGCTGCTGAATTCGATGCCCTCATAGACGAAAAGGAAGGACCGCTTGTAGGTGCAGTGGTTTACAAGGACAACGGCGAGGTTCTCCTTGCCCGCGGTCTGAACAGCACTGTTACAAAGGCTGACGGTATATGCAATATCTCGGCCCCCGACAAGATGCCTGTCATCTTCACTGCGGAAGGTCTCAAGAACTATCAGCTTTCCGTCAAGGCGAAGGTAAACAGCTTCAATGTAGGCCTTGTATTCCATAACAAGGGTATTTCCCAGATCGTTCAGCAGTCGAAGGGACTTGTATTCCTCGTAGACCCGCTGGGCAACATAGCTACGACCGGTCAGACCTACGGCGGCAACTATAATGATAACAGCGCGACCTCTCAGTTCAGCATATACAAGGATCTTGTGGCTCAGGCTGGTGCGGATCCCTCGGTATATACTTCCGACGACGGTACCATGATCGCATACGCATCTGCTGCTGACAGCGGCTGGAAGGCTGTATGCTATCAGGAAGCCAACAAGTATAAGAGCTACTCGCACTCTGCATCGTCTACAGTTACAGGTGTAGCAGTGGCAATGGTAGTAATCTGCCTCGTTGCTGTAATAGTTCTCATAATCATCGTTACAAAGCCCTTCTATAAAATACAGGAAACACTGCTCAAGATCAGCCGCGGCGATCACGAAGCCCGCGTCGAGATCATGTCCCACAATGAGTACGGTGATATCGCGCGTGTATTCAACGATATAGTTGATAATATCATTGTCAGTGAATCCCGTTACAGAACGATCATCGAGATGTCCGACAATATCATCTTTGAATGGAACCTCCAGACAAAGGAAGTCAACTTCTCGAACAACTTCAACAAGAAGTTCAGCTATCGCGCTCCGTCCGAGCATTTCGCGGATTCCTTCCTCATCAAGTGCAAGGTGCATCCCGAGGATGCTGACAGATACACCGCTGATCTCCAGAAGCTCGAAAAGGGAGAGAACTTCAAACACAACGAATACCGCATCAAGAATATCTACGGCGACTATATATGGGTACTTATCCGTACATCGTCCATTCTTGACTCCGAAGGCAAAACGATCAAGATCGTCGGCGTTATCGTTGATATCGACCGTGCAAAGAAGAGTGAGAATATCCTTACAGCCCGTGCTTCTTTCGATTCGCTCACCAATGTATTCAACCGCGAAACAATAGAGACCGCTATCAACAACGAGATCGAGCTTATCGCTGCGAGAAAGAGCGAGTTCGCTATTCTGTTCGTCGATATCGACGACTTCAAGTTCTTCAATGACCAGTACAGCCACGCTACAGGCGACCAGGTGCTCAGATTTACGGCTACGACCGTCAAGAACGCTCTGGGCGACAAGGGTATGGTAGGTCGTTACGGCGGCGACGAGTTCATCGTCTGCGTAAAGGATGCGGACACCAATGATCCTGCGATTATTGCCGAGCAGATACTCAATACGCTGAAGGAAGGCTTCGACAGCGATTCCGGCGATCATCTCTCAGTCAATGTTTCCATCGGTATCTCTGTTATCAGAGACAATACCAAGCGAGTTGAGGAGATTATCGGTCAGGCGGACGACGCGATGTACAAGATCAAGAAGAGCGGTAAGTCAAACTTTGGTTTCCTTGAGACCTGATCTTCAGAATAACAGTTACGGGGCGGCTTTAAGGCTGCCCCGATTTGTTTTGCCAGATGCCTGTTGTTTGAATGTTGATGTGATGATGCGTGATTGCTTTAATGCAGTATGAGTGAATATTTACCAATGGAAGGGGCATAATAATTCCGCAAAATGACGTAAATGTAGAATGTAAAAAAAGCCCTTGACAAACCCACTGTGCTGTGATATAATAAGCACATTCCGCTACGAAATGACTCTTATGTCGATTGATAAAATTTTTCAAAGAAATTTGAAAAAAGGTATTGACAAAAGGGAAAAGATGTGGTAGAATATATAAGCTGTCCGAAAGGGACGGCACCACGGAAGTGGAAAAGAGCACCTTGAAAATTGAACAGCAACCAAAACGAATTAACGACCCTTGAAATTCAAGGAAAAATAATTTCGGATGGACAATAACAAAAATGTTAGTGTTCGGAAGAGACAAGACAAACTGATTTTAAGCGGCCACGAAAGTGGAAGCTTGAGATACCATTTAATAAAGAGTTTGATCCTGGCTCAGGACGAACGCTGGCGGCGCGCCTAACACATGCAAGTCGAACGGGCGAGAGGAGCTTGCTCCTTGAGCTAGTGGCGGACGGGTGAGTAACACGTGAGCAACCTGCCTTTCAGAGGGGGACAACAGTTGGAAACGACTGCTAATACCGCATAACATCGTCGGACGGCATCGTCTGATGATCAAAGATTTATCGCTGAAAGATGGGCTCGCGTCTGATTAGATAGTTGGTGAGGTAAC
>JAEEGL015083700.1_pt1 | contig 17079 bp, 12 predicted proteins | sample 9134231 | NCBI WGS metagenome assembly JAEEGL01 (sample SAMN16246548, study PRJNA631951) | gut metagenome | biome: gut microbiome; feature: rumen; material: fiber-attached | host: Bos | place: Iran: Karaj | collected 2018-10
CATAGGCACTCATTATCACAGTGCAAAATTCCTTCTTAGAAGGAAGATGATTGAGAGGAGAAATAAGCTCTCTATAGCTGAAAAAGAAAAATATGATGATGCCATTTTTAATAATCTGACAAGCTTAGATTCCTTTAAAAATGCTGAGGATATTCTGATTTTTTGCAGCACCGATGTTGAAGCGGATACCCACAGAATAATCGAGCATGCCTTATATCTTGGTAAAAAGGTGTATTGTCCAAGAATTCTCGACAGAAGAAAGCACCTTATGGAGTTTTTCAGAGTAGACAGTCTCTATGATTTTGAAGAAGGCTCTTATGGCATATCTGAACCTGTGAATTTGTCAGATGACAGAGTGTATGATTTTACCGGCAGAAAAACCTTTATCGTTCTTCCGGGACTTGTTTTTGATAAAAAGGGAAATCGCATCGGCTATGGCGCAGGATTCTATGACAGATATATAATTCGCTTTTTTAATGGCAGCCATGATGGTATGATAGAGAGCAAAGCAATTGGATACGATTTTCAAGTGACAGATGATGATCTTACACCATATATGAACAGTATGGACATCCCGGTAAGCGCAATCATCACCAACAGTGGGGAAATTAAAAATGAGTGAAAATGCTTCTGCAATTAAGACAGAGATAAAAGCAATCGGAAAAAGAGCTTTTGATGCCAAATATGAGCTTATAAAGCTATCTACAGAACAGAAGAATAAAATCCTGTGCGATGTGGCTGACGAGCTTGTAGCTTCTTCAGAAGAGATAATAGCTGCCAACAATATCGATACGGAAAATGGCAGAAATACCAACATGCATGAAGGTCTTCTTGACAGACTTATGCTAAATGAAGCCAGGATAAAGGACATGGCAGAAGGCCTTAAGCAGGTGGCTGAGCTTCCCGATCCTATAGGAGAGAAGTTCTCTGAGTGGACACTGGAAAACGGCCTTAATATCAAAAAGGTCAGCGTGCCCCTTGGTGTTATCGGCATAATCTATGAATCAAGACCTAATGTAACAGCAGATGCATTTGCACTTACCTTCAAGGCGGGCAATGTTGTTATATTAAAGGGCGGTTCCGATGCCATTAATTCAAATAAGGCAATTACTGAGGTAATTAGAAGAGTAATAGAAAGAAGCGGCTTTAATCCCGATTTTGTGCAGCTCCTTCCTTTTACAGACAGAAGCGCTGTTAATGAGCTTTTGACCATGAGGGAATATGTTGACGTTATAATCCCCAGAGGCGGCGCCGGTCTTATAAGAATGGTATGTGAGAACAGTAAGATTCCTGTAATAGAGACAGGAAGCGGTAACTGCCATATTTACATCGATGAGTATGCAGATATCGATAAGGCTATTCCCATCATAATTAATGCCAAGACTCAGAGAATAGGTGTCTGCAATGCTGCAGAGTCACTGGTTGTTCATGAAAATATTAAGGATAAATTCCTGCCAAGACTTAGCGAAGCTATGAAGGAGAATAAGGTTGAGCTTAGAGCGGATGAGTCATCCATAATCCTTCTTCCAGGTGCCGAGAAGGCAACAGAGGCTGATTTTGGTACGGAGTATCTTGATTATATTTTATCTGTAAAAACTGTTAAGAGCGTTGATGAAGCAATTGCTCACATTAACAGATATAATACCGGCCACTCTGAGAGCATAATCACAGAGAATAAGGAAAATGCTGATAAATTCCTTAAAGGTGTTGATGCTGCCTGCGTTTATGTGAACGTATCCACCAGATTCACCGACGGCTTCCAGTTTGGCTTTGGGGCTGAAATAGGAATCAGCACTCAGAAGCTCCATGCAAGAGGACCTATGGGCCTTAGGGAGCTCACATCTTACAAATATGAAATTATAGGAGACGGTCAGATCAGACCATAATCGTAAATGAAAACAAAAGAGGAAATAAGTAAGCTTCGTGAGGACATCATCGATGTGGCCCTTACACTTTTAGAGCAAAAGCTCATAGTAAGAACCTGGGGCAATATAAGTGCAAGGATCGATGATGACCATTATCTTATTACGCCCAGCGGAATCAAATATGAAAATCTTACTCCGGAAATGCTTCCAATAGTTAGTATTAAAGATGGAAGCTTTGAAGGAGAGTACAAGCCATCAAGTGAGTACATGGTACATTCAGCTGTTTATAAAGCAAGAACTGATGCGGAATTTATCATTCATACACATCAGACCTATGCAACCTGCGTGGGGGCACTTGGAAAAAGTAAGCTGAAGGCTGAACATAAGGAGAAAAAGATAATTTTCCCTGTTGCTGATTATGCACTTCCGGGTACAAAGAAGCTTGCAGACAATGTATACACAGCTATCCAAAAAAATACAGATGCTAAGAGCCTTATAATGTCAAACCACGGAGCTCTGAGTTTTGGAAGGACTCCGGATGATGCCATAAATGAAGCTTTTAAATTAGAGAAGGCTTCTAAGAATTACATTTTCAATATTTGCAGAACAGAGATTGAATTTGGAATTGAGGATGGCTACAGCAGCTATATTGAAGACGGCGAAATTAAATACATTGATAAAGATACTCCAGAGAGAGTAAAGATCATTCACAAGGCTATTTACGCAAAGAGGCCTGATATACACTACATTTTTCATAATAAGTCGGAGGCTGTGATGACTCTTTCAAGAAGAGCCAATCACATGAAGCCGCTACTGGATGATTTTGCACAGATAATCGGAACGGGCGTCAGAATTCCCACATCACCTTCACAGAAGCTCCAGATCAAGAAAAAGATAAATGTGGTCTTTGGATATAATGACGGGGCATACTGCCTTGGAGCTAATGAGGATGAGGCCAGAGCCTGCGCAATCGTGCTTGATAAGGGCTGCATAGCCCATGTTGCTGTCACAAGATTTGGAGTTGGAAGGTTCCTTTCTTATTTTGACTGTGCAAAGATGAATAGTAATTACAGAAAAAATTACAGTATGCTTGCAAATATTGAAAAATAAGCGTGAAATTATAGAATTTAATATACAATTCTATTTTATGACACTCAGATATATGCTAAAATATTGTTATAAATTTTAACCTATGAGGTGAGATATTATGGCAAAAAGTACTAAAAAAGATTCGTATGTTGCATATGTTGCCAGTTATACGTCAGGATCCAAGGACAGCTATGGAATTCGTATTTATGACGTGGATTTGGAAAAAGGTCGAATGACCGAAAAAGAGAAGGTTAATATTACCAATTCTTCTTATATTGCCCTTTCTCATGACCGTAAGACTCTGTATTCCATCACGGATGCAGGTGTTGAAGCATATCACATTGAAGCAGACGGCAGTCTCACAATTCTTAACAAGGCATCCATTAATGGTATGCGTGGCTGCTATATTAACATGGATCAGAATGATAAATTCCTGGTTTGTGCAGGTTATCACGATGGTAAAGTAACAATCTTAAGACTTAATGATGACGGAAGTATCGGTGAGATCACAGACGAGAAATTCCATAAAGGTCTTGGAACAATCGCAGGAAGAAATCACACTCCTCATGTTCAGTGCCTCAAGGTAACTAAGGATAATAAATATCTTCTTGCTGCTGACCTTGGAATGGACAGAGTAAACGTATACAGATTCGATACGGAAAACGGTAAGATATCTGATATCGATGTCATCCACTGCGATCAGGAGTCTTCACCCAGACACATGCAGTTCTCTAAGGATGGCAGATTCCTGTATGTTGTTTTCGAGCAGCAGTGCAGTATAAATATTTATTCATATACAGAACAGAACGGATTACCTTCATTTGAAGAGCTTCAGTCCGTACAGAATTCTGAAGAGCAGGATACCATCGGTGTTGCCAGCAGTGCACTTAAGTTCTCCGATGATTACAATTATCTTGTAAGCTCTGTTGCCGGTGAGAACAATGCAATTATCTACAGTGTAGATAAGGAGACAGGCCTTCTTACCAAGAAAATCGAGCTTCCGGTTTCAGGAGCATATCCTAAGGATGTGAGTCTTTTCCCTGATAACAGACATCTTGTTTCACTTAATCAGGAATCCAATACAATGACCTTCTTCAAAGTTGACTTTGACAAGAACACTCTTGTAATGAACGGCCCAGAGCTTTTAGTAGACAGACCTAACTGTATTGTATTCCACAAGCTATAAAGATTATTAAAAGAAAATAAAGAGGTCATTCTTTAGCAAATCTAAAGGATGACCTCATTTTTTATACTTATTTAATGAATCAAATCAGCTTTTGTAAAAATTTATAATTGAGTCTGCTTTTGAATGCATATTCTCAATGAGAAGATCGAGTATTGTAATAGCACACATTGACTCTGCCACGACAACCGCTCTTGGAACCACTACAGGATCATGGCGGCCTTTTATATTGATATCAATCTCAGAACCTGAGTTATTCACGGTTTTCTGATCCCTTGAAATGCTGGGAGTGGGTTTTACATGGGCTCTGATAATGATGTCGCTGCCATCACTCATTCCGCCAAGGATTCCGCCACTGTGATTTGTGCTTTTGCCTATATCTGAGCCGTTAATACAAAAAGCATCGTTATTCTCAGAACCCTTTAACTTTGATACCAGGATTCCATCGCCTATTTCCACTGCTTTAAATGCACCAATACTTATAAGAGCATGGGAGAGAAGGGCATCAAGCTTATCAAATACAGGCTCGCCGATTCCGGCAGGCATTCCCTTAATAAGAATCTCAATGACACCGCCTATAGAGTCGCCTTCTTCTCTGCATTTCTCAATGAGCTTAACTGCAGCCGCATCAGCATCGGCATCAGGCATTGCAGTAACTGATTTATAAATCTGATCTACGTTGAATTTCGCAGGATCTATCTCCACATCACCGATCGATTTTGTATACGCCATTACGGTTATGTCCATTTGAGAGAGGAGTTTCTCGCAGATGGCACCGGCAGCAACGCGCCCGATTGTCTCTCTGCCTGAAGATCTTCCGCCGCCTCTGTAATCTCTAAAGCCGTATTTCTGATCAAAGCAGTAATCTGCATGTCCAGGTCTGTAATAGGAAGCTATCTCACTGTAGTCAGATGATCTCTGTGAGGTATTTCTTACAACCATGGCGATAGGAGTTCCTGTTGTCTTACCCTCAAAAATTCCTGATAAAATCTCAACCTCGTCGTTTTCTTTTCTGGGAGTTGTAACAGAAGATGTGCCGGGTTTTCTTCTGTCTAAAAGCTTTTGAATATCATCTGTGCTTATCTCGACGCCTGCAGGGAATCCGTCAAGAATAGCTCCCAGAGCGACACCATGAGATTCACCGAAAGTAGTTACTGTAATGTTTTTACCAAAGCTTGATCCTGCCATTATCTGCTCCTGTCAAATAAAATTTTTCTTTATATTTTTACATAATTCATCTATGTTTACAACAAAAGGCTAAAAATATGACAAAAATGAATAAATATAATTTCGCTGCAATCATTTCTTAATTATTTCTTAATTTTTTGTTGTTATTTTCTTTCAACGAGTTATAATAACTATGTATATTATTTTCTATGAGGTTAAAGAGGTGCGAGCTAGAAACTTACAGATGGGACCGACCTTTCGGGATAAGGTCATAGACAGGGTCCGTTCTTTTAGCATTAAGCATAAGAGATTAAAGTTCATCGGCATGGCTTATGCAATGGTTGTCCTTACAGTTTATGATCTGGGACTTTACTTTGCGCATAATGCAAAAAGATTCAGCTGTCTTGCCAGCGTTTTGTTTTTCTTTGTGGCAAGCAGTAGTTTTACTTATCCTGAAGCGATAGCTTTGAATATAAGCTTTGTTTCGGATTTTAATGAAACAGAAAATGAAAGCGAGAATTATTACACATCGGATACACTTGCTGTGAGCGAGGGAGAATCTGATGCGGAGTTGGCAGAGCTTGTGGAGGTTGATCCTTCTATTATGACAAGCCCTGACGCAGTGGCTTCTGAGTATGAAGAGGCTACAGATGCACAGATTAGTTCCGAAGATATTGATTTTGATGATATCGAGGAAGAGAACATCGAGGAGATCGATGATTCTGAGGACAATGAATTCAGTGCAGATGACTGGAAGCTTATTTTGGTGAATAAGCAGCATCCGATTCCTGAGGATTACGCATTCCCTCTTGGGGATATCAATTCTACGATGAAATGTGATGAGAGAGTTATAGCTCCTTTGAAGGCTATGCTCAAGGCTGCTTCTGATGACGGAATCAGACTTGTTATCTGTTCACCTTATCGTGACAGTGAGAGACAGGAAGGACTGTTTGACAGGAAGATCAAGTACTACATGGAAGCCGGACTTTCCTATATGGATGCCTACAATATGTCATCTCAGGCAGTTACAGTACCCGGTTCATCAGAACATCAGATAGGTCTTGCTTTTGATATCGTTACAGGTGATTATTACGAGCTTGATGAGGGCTTTGGTGATACACCTGAGGGACAATGGCTTGCAAATAATAGCTATAAATACGGTTTTGTAGTAAGATATCTTCAGGGCAAGGAGAATATCACAAGTATTGAGTATGAGCCGTGGCATTTCAGATATGTGGGAACTGCTGCTGCGACTATAATGCATGATGAGAATCTCTGTCTTGAGGAATTTTGGGATAATTACTTGTATGACTAAAGTTATGGGGCTGCCTTTTTTCGGCAGCCTTTTATCTTGCTAAAAATGCATTTGAATGTGAGGAACTATGTACAAACTTATTAAAAAAGAAGGAAGAGCAAAGAGGGGCGAATTCCACACCGTTCATGGCGTGATTCAGACCCCTGTATTTATGAATGTAGCAACAGTTGCTGCAATTAAAGGCGGAGTATCCACTGAGGATCTTGAACAGATAGGCACACAGGTTGTTTTATCAAATACCTATCATCTGCATCTTCGTCCCGGCGATGATGTTATTTACAAGATGGGCGGACTTCACAAGTTCATGGATTGTAAGGTTCCGATCCTTACGGATTCCGGCGGATTCCAGGTATTTTCATTATCTGAAAATCGAAAGATCAAGGAAGAAGGCGTGTATTTCAGATCCCATATTGACGGACACAAGCTTTTTATGGGACCTGAGGAGAGCATGAGGATTCAGTCTCATATCGCATCTACAATAGCAATGGCATTTGATGAATGTCCTTCTGCAAGAGCTGATCATGAATATGTGCAAATGTCCGTTGACAGAACCACAAGATGGCTTGAGCGATGCAAAAAGGAGATGGACAGACTTAATTCCCTTCCTGATACCATCAACAAAAATCAGATGCTCTTTGGAATAAATCAGGGTGCGATCTTTGATGATATCAGAATTGAACATGCCAAGAGAATTTCAGAGATGGATCTTGACGGTTATGCCGTAGGCGGTCTTGCTGTTGGTGAGACTCACGAAGAGATGTATCATGTGCTCGATACGGTTGTTCCTTATTTGCCTGAGGCAAAACCCACATACCTTATGGGAGTTGGAACACCTGCCAATATTCTTGAAGCTGTTGACAGGGGAATAGACTTCTTTGACTGCGTATATCCCAGCAGAAACGGAAGACACGGACACCTTTACACTAAGAAGGGACACCTCAATATTCTAAATGCTAAATATGAGCTTGATGACAGACCAATCGAGGAAGGCTGCGGATGTCCTGCCTGCAGAAGATATTCGAGGGCTTACATCAGACATCTTCTTAAATCCAACGAGATGCTTGGTATGAGACTTTGCGTTTTGCACAATCTTTATTTCTATAATCATCTTATGGCTGATATCAGAAAAGCGCTGGAGGATGGCAGATTTGCATCCTTTAAAAAGGAGATGCTTGACGGCTTCATGGAATATGACAGTGAGATCACAGGCGAGCGCTACGATATAGCCAAAGGATGGAAAAAGGGTTAAAACTCTTGTTTTAAGTCTTCATTAATTGTAAGATACTAAATATGTTCAAAATATAAAGAAATGAAATTGGGAGGATTATATGAACTTTAATAATTTAATGCTACTGGATGCACAGGCTGCTACAGGTGGTAGCGGACTTATCATTATACTTGTTTACGTAGCTATTTTCGCAGCACTTTATTTCATCATGCTTCGCCCTCAGCGTAAGGAGCAGAAGCAGAAGGCACAGCTTCTTGCACAGCTTGCTGTTGGTGACAGCGTTAGAACAACAGGCGGCTTTATCGGAACAGTAATCGACATCGACGAAGAGTCAGCTACTGTTATCGTTGAGTTTGGTAACAACAAGAACTGCCGCATCCCTATGGTTAAGGAAGCAATCGTTGAGGTTGAGAAGCCTGAGGATGCAGTTTCAAGCGCTTCTAAGGATGAAAAGAAGTAATTTTGTAAAGAGAATCTGATACGGATTCGTATTATAAAGTATATAAGCCGGCATTATGACTAATTTTGCCGGCTTTTATCTTATCATTTGTAAGTATTAGGTACATATATATCTTGGGGAGGAAATGGTATGAGACTTAATATAACTTGTATTCCCGGTGACGGAATCGGACCGGAGATTGTTGCTGAAGCAAAAAAGGTACTTGATATAACCTGCAAGAAATACGGACATGAAATAGTTTATACTGATGTTCTCATGGGTGGCTGTTCCATTGACGCTTATGGTGTGCCCCTTACTGATGAGACAATTGAAACCTGCAGGAATTCTGATGCAGTTCTTATGGGCTCTATCGGCGGAGATACTTCTACATCTCCCTGGTATAAGCTTGAGCCTTCACTCAGACCGGAAGCCGGTCTTTTAAAAATAAGGAAATCCCTTAATTTATTTGCAAATTTAAGACCTGCTTTCTTGTATGAGCAGCTTAAGGACGCTTGCCCTTTAAAGGATGAGACATCTGAGAAAGGGTTCGATCTTTTAATTATGAGAGAGCTTACAGGCGGACTCTATTTTGGTGACAGAAATACCACTGAGGTAGATGGAGAGCTTGTTGCAACCGATACCCTTGTTTACAAGGAAAGCGAGATCAGAAGAATAGCAATCAAGGCTTTTGATATCGCAATGCTCAGAAATAAGAAGGTTACAAGCGTAGATAAGGCTAACGTACTTGATTCTTCGAGACTTTGGAGAAAAGTAGTTAACGAGGTAGCAAAGGACTATCCTGAAGTAGAGCTTAGTCACATGCTTGTGGACAATGCAGCAATGCAGCTTGTTAAGGATCCTTCACAGTTTGACGTGGTACTTACTGAGAATATGTTTGGTGATATTTTATCTGATGAAGCCAGCATGATCACAGGGTCTATCGGAATGCTTCCCAGTAGTTCCCTCAATGAGACTAAGTTTGGACTCTATGAGCCCAGCCATGGAAGTGCCCCGGACATTGCAGGAAAAGATCTTGCTAATCCTATAGCTACAATACTTTCTGCAGCTATGATGCTTAGATACAGCTTTGGATTACAGAAGGAAGCTGATGCCATTGAGGAAGCAGTCAGACAAACTCTTGCAGATGGTTACAGAACCGGCGATCTTATAAGAGCCGGTGAGAATATTTCTGAAGATAAGAGATGCGGATGCCGCAGGATGGGAGATTTGATTGGCGAGAGAATCAAATGATAATGAATCGTATATAGGCTTATATAATTATCTGCCCACAGAACCTGTCGATATGGCGGTGGTTCTTACGCTGATACTTATGGCGTTTTATTATATTTGGCGTGTTGCTTATATTACTCCCTGGTACGACGAACTTTATACTTACAATTATTTCATAAGCAGAGGTCCGATATATGCTGCTATTCACTGGCCACTTCCCAATAATCATGTAGGGTATTCAGTTTTATCTTCTATACTCGATCTGTTTGGGAATCCTTATGTAGGCCTTAGAGGGATATCCTTTGTATGTGCGGTACTTAATCCTTTCATTGTATATAGAATATGCAGACGCTTTGTAAGTAACTGGATATCCTATGGGGCGATGCTTTTATACTTCACATGCCTCCTTGTAAATGATCTTTCTGTACAGGGAAGAGGATACACTCTTGCAACTACATGCTTTTTGTTTTGCATAAGAGAGATAATCGTTATCTGCAAATCAGAAAACATCGTGAAAATGGATTTTGTAAAATTTGCGATAACACTGATTCTTGGATTATATACAATTCCAAGCAGCATTTATTGGGTGATACCCACCTGTTTTGCCACAGGGCTTTTTCTTATAATAAACGGAATCCGTTCCAACGATGCCAAGGGTAAAAAGTGGAATAACAGATATTATAAAAAGCTGAGAAGCTTTATTACAGCAGGACTTATAGCAGCAGCTATTGTTTTTGTACTATATGCCATTATATGGCTTGCTATAGGTTCCAATTTATTGGTGAAGGACGAAGCGAGTATTTATTATGGAATGAGCCATGTGAAGCTTATACTTGGACATCCATTTAAGGCAGCCATTAGAGGTATCGAGTATATGCTTTCTCAGCCATATATTCAGAGTGTTCCAAGGAATGGATATATTGGACAGCTGAATTTCTGGTTGCAGACTCTGGCCAGCTATATGTATCCTGTTAACCCTGGAGTTACAGCTTTAATTGTTTTTCTTGGACTTATAATTCTTGGGGTAGAGTGTATAAGGCATTTTGAAAACAGTCGTACAATCTTCAGTCTGCTTATAATAATGAATGCAAACGGATTTTTGATATTGCTGATATTGCAGGCTAAGTTACCTTATTACAGAGTGTTCAGTTATCTTGGTTTTATAAATGCTGCATGTTCTGCGGTAGTGGTTGAGCATCTGTATCTTAGGATAAATGAAATCTTTAAAGATAAACTTAAATCACTCGTGATTTATGAAATACTTCCGATAATACCGGTTATACTGATGGCGGTATTTTCGGTAATGATGTTTCTTAATACAGCATACTTTGCTCAGCTTGGTGACAGAGAGACCAGTTGTTACAACGCACTTTATGTAATGAATCCCAGCGAGAATAAGAAATTATGTGTTCTCGATTGTGATCAGGAATATCTTCTGAAATTCGGATGGGATATAGAATGCACCAACACAGACCCCTTGGACTGTGATTATGTCCTTGTTGACCGCAACATGATGAAGGAAGGTTATGATGGTCCTGATAATTGGAAATTCTATCAGACCTATGAGACACTTCCTTGGGATTACATAAATTCAGAGTTTTATATTTTTTATGAAAATGAAGATTTTGTCTTATATAAAAGATGAGATTTGATTTGCTAAAGTACTAATTTACAGAAAGGGTAGGTGAAATAATATGAATAGTGATCGCGTTATGGAAGGCTTACAGCAGGCACCTCACAGAAGTCTGTTTAATGCACTTGGTTTTACAGCAGAGGAGAGGAAGAAGCCCCTTATCGGTATTATAAGCTCACAGAGTGATATTGTTCCCGGTCATATGGAACTTGATAGAATTGCCCAGGCGGTTAAGCTTGGCGTTGCTGAAGCAGGCGGTATGCCTGTTATTGTACCTGCAATTGCTGTCTGCGACGGTATTGCCATGGGACATGTGGGAATGAAGTATTCTCTTGTAACAAGAGACCTTGTGGCTGACAGTACAGAGTGTCTTGCTATGGCTCATGCTTTTGACGGAATGGTTATGATTCCCAACTGCGATAAGAACGTTCCCGGACTTCTTATGGCTGCAGCAAGAGTTAATATTCCTACCATTTTCTGTTCAGGCGGACCTATGATGGCAGGAAGAGTAAACGGCAAAAAGCGCTCACTTTCATCAATGTTCGAGGCTGTTGGAACCTATTCAGCAGGTAAGATGACTGAGGATGAGCTTAATGAGTTCGAGGAGAAGGTTTGTCCTACCTGCGGTTCCTGCTCAGGTATGTACACAGCTAACTCCATGAACTGCCTTACAGAGGCTATCGGAATGGGTCTTAGAGGTAACGGTACAATTCCTGCAGTTTATTCAGCAAGAATCAGACTTGCAAAGCAGGCTGGTTACCAGATCATGGAGCTTATTAAGAGTGACATAAAGCCCAGAGATATCATGACCAAGGAAGCCTTCGAGAATGCCCTTGCAATGGATATGGCTCTTGGATGTTCCACAAATACAATGCTTCACATTCCTGCAATCGCACACGAGGCAGGAGTTGAAATCAATATGGAGATGGCAAATGAGATCTCTGACAGAACTCCTAACCTTTGTCACCTTGCTCCTGCCGGCCCTACCTACATGGAGGACTTAAATGAGGCAGGAGGTATCTATGCTGTTATGGCAGAGCTTAATAAGAAGAACCTTCTTCACACAGACCTTATTACTTGCACAGGTAAGACCGTTGGAGAGAACATTTCAGGCGTTAGAAACATGGATCCTGAGGTAATCAGACCTATTGAAAATCCTTATATGCCTAATGGCGGCATCGCTGTACTTAAGGGCAATCTTGCTCCCGATACAGGTATCGTTAAGAGATCTGCAGTAGTACCTGAGATGATGGTGCATGAAGGCCCTGCAAGAGTATTTGACTGCGAGGAAGATGCTATTGCAGCTATCCTTGGCGGTAAAATCGTGGCAGGTGATGTTGTTGTTATCAGATATGAAGGACCTAAGGGTGGTCCCGGAATGAGAGAAATGCTTAATCCTACATCAGCTATTGCAGGTATGGGACTTGGTGCATCTGTAGCTCTTATTACAGATGGTCGTTTCTCAGGTGCAAGCAGAGGAGCATCTATCGGACACGTATCTCCCGAGGCTGCAGTTGGCGGACCTATTGCACTTGTTGAAGAGGGCGATATTATCTCTATCGATATCAATAATAATAAGCTCGATATGAAGGTATCAGATGAAGAGCTTGCTCAGAGAAGAGCTAAATGGCAGCCCAGAGAGCCTAAGATCACCACTGGATATCTCGCCAGATATGAGAAGATGGTTACCAGTGGTAACAGAGGAGCAATTCTCGAGATCAAATAAAATAAGTAATTACAAGAATTAGATAAAGGAGTACTGTTTTATGCAGCTTACAGGAGCACAGATAGTTTTGGAATGCCTTAAAGAGCAGGGCGTTGACACTGTTTTCGGATATCCGGGCGGAACCATACTTAATGTTTATGACGAATTATACAAACAGCAGGATGTTATAAAGCACATTCTTACATCTCATGAGCAGGGTGCTGCACATGCAGCCGATGGATATGCAAGAGCTACAGGCAAGGTAGGAGTATGTCTTGCTACAAGTGGCCCCGGTTCAACCAACCTTGTTACCGGAATTGCTACGGCTTATATGGATTCTGTGCCGATGGTTGCAATTACATGTAATGTTAATCTGCCACTTCTTGGAAAGGATACTTTCCAGGAGGTGGATATAGCAGGCATAACCATGCCTATTACCAAGCATGGTTATATCGTTAAGGACATAAAGAATCTTGCTGACACCATCAGAAAGGCCTTTGATATTGCAAGAAGCGGAAGACCGGGCCCTGTAATCGTAGATATTACCAAGGATGTTACTGCAAATAAATGTGATTATAAGCCCTATAAGCCTGTAGAAAAGGAAGAAGAGCTTAAGTTTAATTCTGATGACATCAAGACTGCTATCAAGATGATTGAGCATGCCAAGAGACCCTTCATCTATGTGGGCGGCGGCGCAGTAATTTCTGGAGCAGATGAGGAGCTTCTTACTTTTGCTGAGAGAATCCAGGCCCCGGTTTGCGATACCCTTATGGGTAAGGGGGCATTTAACGGCCATCACAGCCTCTATACCGGCATGATCGGAATGCACGGTACAAAGACCTCCAATTTTGGTGTAAGTGAGTGCGATCTGCTTATTACTTTAGGCGCACGTTTCTCTGACAGAGTAATTGGTAATGCCAAGACTTTTGCAAGAAAAGCAAAGGTACTTCAAATCGATATAGATGCTGCTGAGATCAATAAGAATATCCATGCGGATTTTTCAATCGTCGGTGATCTGAAGGAAGTACTTTCAATTCTTAATGATAAGCTTACTCAGCTTAATCATGCAGAGTGGATCAGCCATATCAAGGAGTATGAGAAGAAATTCCCTCTTGCTTATGACAAGACTACTCTTAACTGTCCTTATGTTATAGAAACTATTGATAAGCTTACAGGTGGCGATGCCATCATTTCTACAGACGTTGGTCAGCATCAGATGTGGGCTGCGCAGTTTTATAAGTATAAGCATCCCAGAACCTTCCTGACTTCCGGCGGACTTGGTACCATGGGTTACGGCCTTGGAGCTGCCATCGGAGCTAAGGTTGGTATGCCTGATAAGACAGTTATAAATATTGCAGGTGACGGCTGCTTTAGAATGAATATGAACGAACTTGCTACTGCCAGCAGATATGATATCCATATCATCGAGGTTGTGATCAACAACCAGGTGCTTGGCATGGTAAGACAGTGGCAGAATCTCTATTACAACCAGCATTATTCAAATACTATCCTTACGGATAAGGTAGACTACTGCAAAGTTGCTGAAGGTCTTGGTTGTATGGCCATCAGAGTAAAGAAGAAGGATGAGGTAGAGCCTGCGCTTAAGAAGGCTCTTGCAGCAAAGGGACCTGTTCTTCTTGATATTGCCATCGATCCCGATGAAAAGGTATTCCCTATGGTTTCACCGGGTGCTTCAATCAGTGAAGCCTTCGATGCAAAGGATCTTGCAGGAAAGGATAGAGCATAATTTGACTCTAAAAGGAAAGGTATGACAAAGAGGGGGATTTTATACATAATACTGTTTTTGTCAGTATTAGTATTTGCGGGTCTCTATGTTATGATGGGCTACTATTACGAAGGCAGCTTTTCATACGGGACCTGGGTAAACAGGGTTTACTGTACAGGGAAATCTATTGATCAGGTAAATCGCGAGCTGAAGAATTCATCGCTTTATAGTGGAATTCTTCTGACCGCCGAGGATGGCTCCAAATATTTTGTTGACGGTGCGACAATTGGCTACGAAGCAGATTATAAGGATGAGCTTCAAAACATACTTGATAATCAGAATCCTCTTGCGTGGGGATTAAATCTGTTTACTTCAAGAGACAGGGATATCATAGGAAATATCAGTATCGATGAGGATAAGCTCAGAAAGTCTCTTGAGAGATGGCCTATTTTCGAAGATACTGGAGAAGAAATATACGAATTAAGACACGGAGATGAAGGCTATTATCTTGTGAATAATGAGAGGAATAAGCCTGTCTTCGAGGCCTTTTTCAGAAAAGTAAACGAGGCCGTTCATAATAAAGAGTATGAGCTGGATTTAAGTAACGATCCTGAGTGTTATGTCAAAATGACTCCTACAGAAAATGATCTTGCGGTAAAAGAGCTCTATGAAAAGCTGGATGAACTTCAAAAACGCAGCATGTCCATCACAATGCTTGATAAGAGTATAAGCTTTTCAGGCAAGGAATTTGCTGAATACGCTGTGACCTTGCAGGATTTGGATAAGGCAAAGGATGAAGAATTATCAGAGGATAATCCATCACTTGGACGCTTTATCTATGATGGAAAGGTTGGAAAATTTCCTTTTGATTACGGAGTTGAGAATGAATTTGTTGTGGATTCTAAGGGAAATCTTATAATAAGCTGCTCCAAATTATATGATTATTACTCCAAAAAGATCATGGAATTTGATACAGAGCATGATATTGCAGCATATCAAAAGACAGGTCAGGGCACAATATTTGTAAGTGGCAGTAAGGACGGACAGTTCTTTGATAAGGATAAGAAATTTGAGGATTTCTTAGAAACCTTTGCTTCCGGTGAAAATGCAGAGCTTATGGTTGAGGCTCCAAAGAAAAGCTTCGAGATCGATGCTAAAGAGCTTGGCAATGAATATATAATCATTGACATGGGCAAACAGCATCTTAGCTACTACAAAGATGGAAAATTATCCCTGGAATATGATGTTGTAACCGGAAATACAGGAGCAGGAAGAAGCACTCCGGTAGGACTTTTTCATGTTTACAATAAGCGATATCACACAATATTGCGTGGTGCAGACTATGCGTCTTACGTAAATTATTGGCTTGGAGTAAATAAAGGAGTAGGCATTCATGACGCAACCTGGAGAAAAGAATTTGGCGGTGAGATATATAAACATTCAGGATCTCATGGCTGTATAAATTCCCCGCTGGAAAAGATGGAAATCCTTTATAACAGTGTAGAAGTGGGCGTTCCGGTACTATTGTTTTATTAAAATAATAACCAATAATCTATCAAAATAGTTCCCGTTCGGGGACTATTTTTTGTGTTTTTCATTCACTTAATAATAAAATAACATTAATTACCGAATACATAGTTGACAAAAAATAAAAATGAGAATAGAGTGGAATAAATAATTTAAAATCAATTTTGTTTTTTTGAAATTTTTTCAGGAGGAGAGAACAATGTCCAGAGTTTACAATTTTAGTGCAGGCCCCGCAGTATTGCCGGAGGAAGTTTTGAAGCAGGCAGCTGCTGAGATGCTTGATTATAATGGCTGTGGTATGTCCATCAACGAGATGAGTCACAGATCCAAGACCTTTGATCAGGTTATACAGACAGCAGAGCAGGATATCCGCGACCTTATGAATATCCCTGATAATTACAAGGTATTATTCCTTCAGGGCGGTGCCAGCCAGCAGTTCGCTGCAGTTCCCATGAACCTTATGCAGAATAAGAAGGCAGCATACATTGTAACCGGTCAGTGGGCTAAGAAGGCTATGGCTGAGGCTAAGAAGTATGGTGAGGCTATTGAAGTAGCTTCAAGTGCTGATAAGACATTTTCTTATATCCCGGATTGTTCCGATCTGGCTATTCCCGAAGATGCAGACTATGTTTATATCTGTGAGAACAACACAATCTATGGAACAAAGTTTAAGAAGCTTCCCAATACCAAGGGACATATCCTGGTATCAGATGTTTCCTCCTGTTTTCTTTCTGAGCCTGTAAATGTTAATGATTACGGCGTAATCTACGGCGGCGTTCAGAAGAATGTAGGACCTGCAGGTCTTGTAATCAGCATCATCAGAGAAGATCTTATCAGAGATGATGTTCCGGATTTCGTTCCTACAATGCTTAAGTGGAAGACTCAGGCTGATAACGGATCTCTTTATAACACACCTAACTGCTGGGCTATTTACATGTGCGGTCTTGTGTTCAAATGGCTTAAGGAGCAGGG
>JAEEGL011073276.1_pt1 | contig 17078 bp, 9 predicted proteins | sample 9134231 | NCBI WGS metagenome assembly JAEEGL01 (sample SAMN16246548, study PRJNA631951) | gut metagenome | biome: gut microbiome; feature: rumen; material: fiber-attached | host: Bos | place: Iran: Karaj | collected 2018-10
CTTGAGGCAGCTTTTGTCCCGACGAAGAGCACCGAAAGCCGAACACACTTAGTGAAAGCGAGTCCTATGAGAGCGAATGCGTGCAAATCGCTCATGGATTTCAAACTATAATATCCTTGTCGCGATTTGTGGTAGCCGATGAGCGAACGGTATAGGACGAAGCTTGAGCTTAGTGTAGTTCGTGCAGTGCCGGAGTCGGGATGAAAGTGCCGAAAGCGTTAAAATATAAAAATTTATTGCCGTATTTACTTCTCCATCTCCTTCCTGATCTCCAGGATGAAGTCCTTTGAGTTGAGCACGGTTACATCCTCGAGGGATGTGATCAGAGCCAGGTCCTTGGTCATGCGCCCGGATTCGATGACCGCCAGGGTGCATTTCTCCAGCTTATCCGCAAATTTCATAAGCTCGGGGATATCATCCAGCTCGCCTCTCTTGCGAAGCGCTCCCGTCCATGCAAAGATGGTGGCCACTGAATTGGTGGAAGTCTCCTCTCCCTTCAGATGCTTGTAATAATGACGCTGTACAGTGCCGTGGGCGGCCTCATATTCGTATACGCCCGTGGGGGAAACCAGTACCGAAGTCATCATGGCCAGGGAACCGCAGGCGGATGAGACCATATCGCTCATCACATCTCCGTCATAATTCTTGCAGGCCCAGATGAAGCCGCCGGGGGATTTCATGACACGGGCTACCGCATCATCTATCAGGGTATAGAAATACTCTATGCCCAGCTTCTCGAACTTATCCTTGTATTCCTTATCATAGACCTCCTGGAAGATATCCTTAAAGGTGTGATCGTATTTCTTTGAGATGGTATCCTTTGTGGCGAACCAGATGCTCTGCTTAGTATCCACGGCGTAGGTGAAGCAGCATCTGGCAAAGCTCTCTATGGAGCGGTTGGTATTATGCATGCCCTGGATTACTCCGGGACCGTCAAATACATGGATGACTTCCCTTGATTCGTTGCCGTTTTCATCGGTGAAGACCAGCTCGGCCTTACCCTTTCCGGGAACCTTCATCTCCACGCTCTTGTAAACATCGCCGTAAGCATGCCTTGCAAGGGTAATGGGCTTTTTCCAGTTTTTCACGCAGGGCTCGATCCCCTTGACCTGAATGGGTGCCCTGAACACGGTTCCGTCCAGAATGGCCCTGATGGTGCCGTTGGGGCTCTTCCACATTTCCTTGAGCTTATACTCCTCCACCCTGGCGGCGTTGGGAGTGATGGTGGCACATTTTACGGCCACGCCGTATTTCAAAGTGGCGTTCGCCGAATCCACGGTGACCTGATCATCGGTCTCATTGCGATGCTCAAGTCCCAGATCGTAATACTCCGTTTTCAGATCGATGAAGGGGAGCAAAAGCTCGTCCTTGATCATCTGCCAGAGTATCCTGGTCATCTCATCTCCATCCATTTCCACTAAAGGTGTCGTCATTTTGATCTTTTCCACTTGTTTTCCTCCTGATGTATATAAAAATTTTTTATATCCGATATAGCTGATCCGCTGCGGATCCCTCCCCTGCTTTATTTTCTGACCGGGATGATCAGGGCGTTTCCTCCCGAGACCTTTGTCTGTCCTATGAGGTTGTCATCCTTGGCTGAACTGGAAGAAACCTTGGGCTTTCCCGGAAGTTTGGTGTAGGAGTAACCGTCCTTTGTACGCACAGCCCTTTCAAAGGCCGAAGAAGATTTCTTTTTCTTCTTCTTTTTGGAAGAGGATTGTTTTGTCGCCTCATTATCAGAGACGCTGTCCTCTTTCTTATCTTCCACTGCCTCTTCCTGATCGGTGTCTTCCCTGACAGGAGTCTTTTTGATATTATCTTTTGCGGCACCTTCCGTGATGCCGTTGGCGGTGGACAGCTGCTTGCTGCAGCCCGAAAAAGCGGTGGGAGCTATGTTCACGTTCTTTCTTTCCATAGCCACATAATACAGGTTTACACAGTCCGAAAAGCCGTAAGAGCCTATCCTTTTTACGCTCTCCGGCAGATATATGGTGGTCAGGCCTATGCAGTTTGAAAAAGCGTGATCCGGGATCTCCGGCACGTTGTTTGATATCCTTACATCCGTCAGAAGGCTGGCGCCCCAGAAGGAATATCTGTCAATCTTTTTTACGGTAAAGGGAATGTCAAAATAAGTGGAGGTACGGCCTGCCAGATACTGTACCAGCTCTGTGGACTCCTTATTGTACAATACCCCGTCATTGAAGAAATAATCCTTGTTCCCGGGGGACACGGACAGACTTGACAGTGATGTACAGCCCGCAAAAATACCCGGCTGGATATCCGTCACGGAAGCAGGGATATTAATGAGATAAAGCCTGGGACAGTTGGCAAAAGCGCTCATCCCAAGGGTCTGCACTCCCCCCTCCTCTATGGTGACTCTCGAAAGCTTCGGACATTCGTAAAAGGCCTGTGTGCCCACCGTAGTCACGGTATCGGGTATGGTGATATAGGATATCTGGGAACCGGAAAAAGCTCCCGGGCCTATCATATAAACGGTGGAAGGGATCTCACAGGTCTCCCCCTGTCCGTTGTAGGCACGCAGGATCCCTGCGTCGATGACGAATTCATCATCGCCGGACATAGCCTTCGCAGGAGAAAAGGGTACCAGTATTAAAAATGTTATGGCGGCGCAGACAATAACGAGCGCCGCCGTAATGATGAATTTTCTCATATCAGGAAAATGGAAAGTGCTGCCAGACCTACCACAAAGAACCACTTGGGATTAATGGGATCTCCGGTCTTGGGGTTAGCATCCAGATTGTTACCCGCAGACAGATTGGTCAGATCCACATATATTCCATATGGTGAAAAATGGCTGGCGGTAAAGGTTACACAGGGTGTGCCGTCAATGGAGGAGAATCTGGTCCCCAGCTCCTCCAGACTGCCGTTGCCCACAGCAGCCACATGATTGTTGCCGCCGTAAAGGGAAAGCTCATCCGGCAAAGGCAGGGTAATGGTCACATCCACCTTGGGATCCTCTATCTTGGTGGTACCCGTGGAATCGTAAAGGCTGATATCCATGGGATAATACCTGATGTTGTCAAGAGATCCGAAACGGTTCCTCAAGGCTTCCTCGAATGCCGCGGTAGCCTCATCCGTCTGGGTGATCTTGATCACATAGTTGTCGGCGCCGTTGTCGATGCTGCCCGATACCAGATCCGTGTTGTCTATGCCGGAACCGGTGGTATCTACGGGAGTATTGCCCGCCGTGCCTGCAGGTGAAGCTGCGCTGGGCACATAGCCTGTGGTGGTCTGTACCACGGGAGCTGCGGATGAAGATGCGGCGGTTGCTGTAGTGTTGGAATTATTATTATTGTTGTTGTTATTGTTGTTCGTCGATTTCTTTTTTGAACTGCTCTTCTTTTTCTTGGAGCTGCTCTTTTTCTTCTTTGAACTGCTCTTTTTCGAACTGCTCTTTTTCGACGAGGAAGCCGAGGATGAGCCTGAAGACGAACCTGAGGATGAGGATGAACCCGAAGGATCGGAGCTGGATGAAGGATCATCCTTTCTTCCGCTTCCGTTGTCCTCTACCTCGAACTTGTAATTCCTGCTCTGCTCGTAATGATTGGCGTAATTATGTGCGGTGGACTGCTCGTCTCCGTAAAGGGTCAGTCCGTAAACCCCGTCGGATGCCGAATCGGAAATGACGGTGTAGGGATTAGCCACATGAAGTCTGGTGAGATAAGGCTTTTCCCCGTCGGAATCCGAGAATGCATTTTTGTCCACATATTCCACTGCATCAGTCAGGAATACCTCGGTGATCTCACTGTCATAGAAGCATCTCTCGGGAACCTTTGAAACACCCGATGAGAAATAGACGGTGGATATATTCTGGGGGCTGGCAAAAGCCTCCTCGTAAAGCTTGGTTACGCTGGCGGGTATAGTGAAATTGTCATTGCCCATATAGCCGGGAAGAGATTCCACTATGGCTCTCTTCTCTCCCTCCTCCAGCTCATATATGATGCCGCCGTCGCATACATATCTGGGATTGGCGGGCTCTATGGTCAGATCACCCAGCTTCTCACAGCCGTAGAAGGGCGCTATGCCTATCTCGGCCAGAGTATCCGGAAGATATACGCTCTCCAGATTCCTGCAGTCCTTGAACTGATGGTCATCCAGCCTGATGGCACCATAGATCTGCACATTTGTAAGATTATCGTTTCCCTCAAAGATGCTGGTGCCGACTGCCGAACCGTCGCTCTTGGTGCCGAAGGAATCCACGCCTGTGGGAACCACCAGGGTGGACCTGTTCTCATCGTACTCAGTCAGTACGTTTTCGCCTGTATTTTTGTCCCTCTCGACCACGATGCCGTAGGTATCGTCTTCAAACGGAAGTCCCACTTCCATAGCCCGGTTGAAAGGCTCCGATTCGTCTGAGATGCTGCCGTGGAGGGTCAGGTTGGGGTTGGAATTGTTAAAGGAGTTATCCGCAAAAGTAGTCTCATCACCCTCGAATCTGACAACCTTGAGCTTTGAGCAGTCCGCAAAAGCTTTTTCAGCTACCGACTGCACCTGTGCGGGAATAATGACCTCGGTCAGGCGGCTGCTGTTCTGGAACACCCCGGGGCCTATACCGGTCACGGGTATGCCGTTCACCTCGGTGGGTATGTTTATGACTGAGGAATAGCTTAAGAGCTTTGACAGGTCAGCCCCTGTGATCACGCCGTTTGCATCGATGGTATAGAAATCGGACTCAACAGTCTCATCATTCAGGGATACAAAGGTGTATCCGTTATTTGAGGCAAAGGTGTGGGCCGTGGAATCGCTGTAACCGTAGATGGTGACGTTGCAGTCTGCGGGGAAGGGATCCAGGTTGGGGAACTGGGTATCCTCGTCATAGAAATACACATCCTTCAGGTTATCACATTTGTCAAAAAGACTGGCAGGGACATTCTTAAAGCCCTCGGGAAATTCCATCTTCTGGAGTGAAGTACAGCCTGAAAGGGAACCGGTTCCCACTGCTGTCATACCCTCCGGCAGGCTGAGCTGCTGTAGGGACGAGCAGTTCTTAAAGATATCGTCGGGAAGCTTCTGGTATCTGACTTTACCCAGGGCAGGAATGGAAAAGTCCACGTTTTTAAGGGAAGAACAGCCCTCCAGTATGCCCGTTCCGAGACCCGAAGATGTGATGTTGGCCGGGAATCTGAAGGAACCAAGAGCTGAACAGTCCTTAAAGGCGCTGTCGCCTATGTTTGTAATGTTGTCCCCCAGGGTGGCGTTGGACAGCGCCGAGCAGCCTTCGAAGGCGCTGCTGTCTATGCTGTCTATATTGCCGCCAAGGGATGTGGTGGTCAGCTTCGTACAGTTCATAAAGCAACCGTAGGGAATGGTTCTCAGCCTGGCACCCTCGTCAAAATTCGCACTCCGGATACCGCTGCCGGCGAAAGCCTTTGAACCAAGGCCGTTATCCTCCAGACCGCTTGAGAAATTGAAATTGGAAAGTGATGTACAGTTCTCAAATGCGGAGCTGCCTATTTTGGAAAGCGCGGCATCCGTCTCTATGGCCTGGAGATTCGTACAGTTTTCAAATGCCTTGGCTCCGATGGAATTCACTCCCGTGGCGCCGCTTATGCTCCTGATCACAGAGTTATTCGCAAAAGCTCCGTCCGAGATCTGGTTCAAAGTGGGCGGGAATACTATATCCTGAAGATTTGAAAAGTCCTTGAAGGAGTCCTTGTTCACGGATTTCACTCCGGAATTGGACATGTTGAGGGAGGTGATCTCCGCAAGGGGAAGATCCTTGTCAAGGGTATAAACCGTCTGCCTGGTACCCTCCTCCAAAACAGTGCCGTCCTCACTGACGGTATCCTCCACCAGGTTTTCCGTGGCTATTATACCGTAGATGGTCTTGAACGCGCCTGAGGCTGTAGACACAAAAACAAGGCCGGCATAATCCTTGCCGCCTATGGAAACCGGCGTGTAATCAGCCACTGAATAATTGACTTTGTCCACTTCGGTGGTATCATCGTCCAGGTCCTGGATAGCCTTGGCCGGATTACCGGGGATGGCTGCTACCACCAGCGCCGTGGCCATCAGAAGGGCCGCTATGGTCCTGCGGACGCCTTTTTTTATCAAAGACTTGCCCCCCTTTTTCTTTTTGGGGGTATCAGGGGTATTATCCTTTATGTTTTTTTTCATAAATGACGCCTCCTAGGGTTTCTGCCATTCTGTCATGACAAAAAACAATATGCATTCAGGATCATTTCCTGTCCACTCTCTTGCACACCACCACGAACCTGCCGTTGCTCTCATCGTAATCGCAGGTGGACAAAGTGATGAGCTGGTCCGAGTATTCCACCTTGGCATCCGTATCATAGAGGGAAAGCTCTCTCATGGCCTCTATGCCGGAGTCAAATTCTTCCTTTGAATTCGGCTCTATGAACTGATAATACTTGAAAGTGATGTCAGCCTCGGAATATACCCGGGACTGGAATGCAAAGATCACTTCATAGATGCCTTCGGAATATATTGTATCAAATTTTACATATTTATGCGACTGGTAATAACTTTCGCTCTTATAGTTGTCCAGGCCGCCGAACATCTGGCCGGATTTCATGTTATGGCCGTAGATGATCAGATTATCCGAAGGCCCCAGGGGATCGCATTTATCATCCATGAAAAGCGTGCCGTTATTATCATCATTTCCGTTATAATCATGGTTCAGATAAAACTCGCCGTTCCCGTGAATGGACTTCATCACAGGATAATCAATATTTGTATCGTCAATTTTGAGCCATCCTATTAGGTTTTTATTCTTTAAATATAAATTTTTGTATTTTTCCAGGACAACATCCTCTTTTTTAACTACGTAATGCTCACTGTCGATTTTCAGTACATCGTCCCTGTTCTTATCCAGCTGCTCCAGCTTTTTTTTGCGCATATCCGCCAGTTCTCCGGCCCTTTGACTCTGGATATGGGCGTTTATGTAATACCAGGCCAGGTATACGGCGCAGATTGCCACGATGATTATGAGGATGATCTTCTTTTTATCCATATTATTTTAAAAAAACAGTAATAAACTACAGGGACGGTTCCCTGTTTCACATAAGAACCGTCCCGCTTAGTTTTTATTTAATGATAAGGTTTACTATCTTGCCGGGCACGTAGATCTCTTTAACCACATTTCCGGGAAATTTTTCCTTGACCAGCTCTTTTGCCGCACTGAGGATATCCTCCTTGGGTGCATCCGAAGGGACGGTAACCGTGCCGCGCATCTTTCCGTTCACCTGAACGGGGATCTCCATGGTATTTTCCACCATCTTTGACTCGTCATACTCAGGCCAGCTCTGCCTGTAGATATAGCCCTCAAAGCCGCACCTTTGCCACAGCTCTTCCGTGATATGAGGCGCCACCGGATTGAGGAGCGTCAGAAGCAGACCGTATTCTGCCTTGTTCACCTCATTCTTTTTATAGAAATCGTTGACAAGGGACATCATGGCGGCGATGGCTGTATTGAATTTAAGGGATTCATAATCCTCAGACACCTTTTTGATGGTCTTATGGATCGTGGCCATCAGGTCCTCGGAGTAAGCATCTCCGTCCTTGAGCAGGGTCTGAAGCTTCCATACCCTCTCCAAAAATCTGCGGCAGCCCTTTACGCCTTCCTCCTGCCAGGAGGCCGACAGCTCAAAGGCACCGATGAACATCTCGTAAGTCCTCAGGGTATCCGCACCGAACTCATTTACGATATCGTCGGGATTTACCACATTTCCTCTGGATTTACTCATCTTCTCACCGTTGGATCCCAGGATCATACCATGGGATGTACGGCGCTGATAGGGCTCGGGACAGCCTACCACTCCTATGTCATAGAGGAAATGATGCCAGAATCTGGAATAGAGCAGATGGAGGGTTGTATGCTCCATGCCTCCGTTGTACCAGTCTACGGGCATCCAGTAATCCAGGGCCTCTTTTGAGGCAAAGGCCTCTGTATTGCCGGGATCACAGTATCTTAAAAAATACCAGGAGGAACCGGCCCACTGGGGCATGGTATCCGTCTCTCTTTTTGCCGGTTTGCCACACTTGGGGCAGGTGGTGTTCACCCAGTCGGTCATTTTGGATATGGGGCTTTCGCCGTCATCCGTGGGCATATAGCTTTCCACTTCGGGAAGCATCAGGGGAAGCTCACTCTCATCGATAGGCACATAACCGCAGCAGTCGCACTTTACGATGGGGATAGGCTCTCCCCAGTATCTCTGGCGTGAGAACACCCAGTCACGCAGCTTGTAATTCACCTTTGCCTGACCGATGCCTTTTTCCTCCAGGAAAGCGATCATCTTTTTCTGGGCTTCCTTCACGGAGAGGCCGTTTATAAAGCCGGAATTCACCAGCACTCCGTCGGCTACATCCGTATATACCTCTTCCTGCACATTTTTGCCGCCGGCTACCACCTCCACTATGGGAAGATCGAAAGCCTTGGCGAAATCCCAGTCTCTCTCGTCATGGGCAGGCACAGCCATGATGGCTCCGGTACCGTAGCTCATGAGTACATAATCCGAAACGAAGATGGGGATCTCCTTGTCGTTGGCGGGATTGACAGCGGACAGGCCGTCGATCACGACGCCGGTCTTTTCCTTTGCCAGCTCGGAACGCTCAAAATCGGACTTCCTGGCTGCCTGCTCACGGTAAGTTTCCACCGCCGACCAGTTTTTGATATCATCCTTATATTTGTCCAGAATGGGATGCTCGGGGCTTACTACCATGTAGGTGGCTCCGAAAAGGGTGTCGCATCTGGTGGTATACACCCTCAGCTTATCCTCCTTGCCGCTGATGGCAAAATCCACCTCGGCACCTTCCGAACGACCGATCCAGTTTTTCTGGGATACGGCTATTTTTTCCACATAGTCCACATCGTTGAGGCCCTGAAGGAGCTTCTCCGCATATTCTGTGATCTTCAGCATCCACTGGCTCTTAACCTTGCGGACAACTTCACTGCCGCAGCGCTCGCATACACCGTTAACCACCTCTTCATTGGCCAGGCCCACCTTACAGCCTGTACACCAGTTGATGGGCATCTCGGCCTTGTATGCCAGACCCTTCTTGAACAGCTGTAAAAAGATCCACTGGGTCCACTTATAATAACCCGGATCCGTGGTATTCACCTCCCTGGTCCAGTCAAAGGAATAACCAAGGGAGCGCAGCTGGCTCTTGAACCTCTTCACATTGTTTTCCGTAACCACCTTGGGATGGATATGATTCTTTATGGCGTAATTCTCCGTAGGCAGACCAAAGGCGTCCCAGCCCATGGGAAAAAGCACGTTATAGCCCTGCATCCTGCGCTTCCTGGATACTATGTCAAGAGCGGTATAAGGACGGGGATGCCCCACATGCAGGCCCTGTCCCGAGGGATAGGGAAATTCCACCAGTGCATAATATTTGGGCTTTGATGTGTCGAGCTTTGTCACCCAGGCTTCATTCTCGTCCCAGACATTCTGCCACTTGGGCTCCACTTCTTTGTGATTATAAGGTTCGTAAGACATTTTATGTTTCTCCTCTTCTTTATAATGCATTATAATTCATTCAAACCAAGCCACAGCCTATCATTATATAACGACAGGCTCCAAATATCAAGACAACATACATCTGTCACTGGGTCATATCTATCCTCTTCCACAGCTGCTGCATGGAATTCTCATCCACCATCTCGTATTTCTGGTATACAGCCTCCTTGATCCGATCGTTATCCACCTCATCCATGCGGTCTGCCACCAGCCATTTCGGCGTATGGTTATAAAGAGTATCCAGGATCTCTCCCTCCGCAGGAGGATATAATTCACAGAAATAGGGCATATTCACGGGATAACGGCCCATAGGCAGGATCTGGTTCACCTCGTAAAAGATCATGCCGGACTCTATGCAGTACAGATCATCCCTCTCATCCTCAGGGATCATCTCATAGGTATTCTTGCAGGCTTCGTAATATTTGTACTCAGACTCCTCATGATAGATCTCCCAGTTGGACTTAACCTTATCCCTTGTCTTTTCCATATAGGCGCCGAATATGATAAATATGCCGGCAAAAGCCACATGAAACCAGATCATCTTCCGTTTAAAGACCTTGAGGGCTTCATTCTTTGCCTTTTTCAGTTCTTCTTCCTGTTTCTTCTTCTCGTCTTTTTCTGTTTTCTTCTCATCGCTGTCTTCATCTTCTTCATTTTCGGCGATCACATCAACCTGGGCAATGGGCTCTATTTCCCTTTCCGAATCAAAGCGTGCTTTATCATCATACACGTTGAGTATATCTTTTTTCAATGAATTCACATCTGCGAAATGAAGGATGGCGATATAAGCCACCAGAGGCAGCGTGGTGGTAAAATAATAGTCAAAGGGAGTTCCCAGATGCATGGCGACAAAGATGATCACCGTAAGAGACAGAAGCAGCCATTTTTCCACGCAGTCTCTTTTTTTACCGAAAAATCTGAAGAACCAGTAAACTATACCCACATAGCAGGCTGTCAGATACAGCTCCCACTTCATGGAGAAAGTTTCATAATAGTCAGTACCCCGCTTAAATGCCACCTGAAACGCGCACAGATACATGTCATCAAGGGCGCCCCTTGAAGCATAATATACTATGACCGGCAGGGCCACTATGACGATCCCCGCAATAAAAAGTCCGATACATTTTATAAGCCCGAGATAGTTCCTGTCCTTTATCAGGCAGCCTATTATGACCAGGACCACCGCGCACATGGGGGCGGCCACGGTTATCTTTGAAAAGACGCAGATGCCGAAGACTATGCCGAAGAACAGGGCCGGATCCATATGTTTTCTCTTGCTCCTGAGGAACTTGATCCCCAGATAGATACAGGCCAGATTCAGAGGCAGGCAGTACTCTTCCACGCAGTTTCCGCCCCAGAGGGTGGTGGCATATACAAAGTATACGGAGAAAAATACAAAGGTCTGCTGAAGGAAGGTGATCTTATAGAGCCTGCATATCTTGTTCAGGAAATATGCGGCGCTCACCTCGGTGATGCACTGCAATATGAACACTCCCAGCCTGTCCCGGTGAATGAACTGTCCCAGAGCCTCCCAAAAGAAAAATACAGGTCCCTTTATGTCAAAATAATCCCGGTACATGACCTTGCCTTCCAGAATGGCCCTTCCCACCATGGAGAAGAAAGCTGAATCATATCCGTAAGAGCCCTTGAATATGGGGCTGGTCCAGGACGAGAACAAAAATACGAACAGAAATCCCGACAGCATGGAAAATGCCGTCAGTATCTTATTTTCCTCTTCTTCGGTAAATTCGATCTTCATAGATTCTGATCCCACTCACTTTCAAATCACTTTACTACGTCCAATGTCATCCTGGGGCTTTAGCCGAAGGATTTTTTCATAATCTGCTTTGCACATACATTCCAATCAACATAGTCATCTACACACAAAAAATCACCTATAGAGTATATCAAAACTTAAGCTTTAATACAAATATAATTGCGTCATAAATAAAAAGACGGATTTACAAAAGAGGGATTTGTGTAAAAAGGATAAAAAGACGGCTCCCTGTAAAGGGAGCCGTCCGTAAAGAACATATGTAAATCAAATTTCAAGGTATAACCCGGGATCAGTCAACCGATTCGGCATTTACCTTATCCTTGCGGGCTTCCACTTCCTTGGCCTGAACCTCGGCAGGAGCCTGCTCGTAACGGGCGAATTCATATTCATAATCCCCGGAGCCCTGAGTCATGGAACGAAGGGTGGTGGCGTAGCCGAACAGACTCTCCATGGGGATCTCTGCCTCGATGGTCTGACGCCCTGCGGCAGCTGCCGCGGGATCGGGAGAAGGTCCCATATTGAGCACTCGTCCTCTTCTCTTATTGAGGTCGCCCATTACGTCACCGGTGAACTTTCCGGGAACGGTGACCTTGAGAGACATCACAGGCTCAAGAAGTATGGGATTGGCTGCCATCATGCCCTTCTTGAAGCATTCTCTGGCTGCCGTCTTGAATGCCATCTCGGAGGAGTCTACCGCATGATAGGAACCGTCATAAAGCGTGGCCTTTACGCCCACTACGGGATAAGCGGCAAGAGGTCCTCTCTCGCAGGCATCCACGATACCCTTTTCCACTGCGGGGAAGTAATTCTTGGGTACGGTACCGCCTACTACTACCTGTTCGAACTCATAGGGCTTGTCCATATCGCCGGAGGGCTCGAAACGCATCTTTACATGTCCGTACTGTCCGTGACCGCCGGACTGCTTCTTGTACTTGTATTCCTCGTCGGAATTCTTTTTGATGGTCTCACGGTATGCCACCTTGGGCGTGGACAGCTCGATCTCCACCTTATACTCGGACTGAAGCTTTGATACGATGATGTCCAGATGCTGCTCGCCTATACCGTAAAGCAGGGTCTGACGGTTAGCTGCATCGTTGACATTCTTGATGGTCATATCCTCCTGGCAGATCTTCTGAAGAGCCTGGGAGATCTTGTCGATGTCGCCCTTGTTCTTGGGCTTGTATCTCATGTAGTGATAAGGCGTGGAGATATTGATCTTGGGGAAGCGTATGGGAGTAGCCTTTGTGGAAAGAGTATCTCCGGTACGTGCTTCAGAAAGCTTGGCGATAGCGCCTATATCTCCCGCATGCAGCTCCGTCACTTCGGTGAACTGGTTACCGCATACCATGTAGAGCTTTGACAGCTTCTCCTCGGTATCCTTATCCTCGTTGTAGATCATGTCGTCCTTTTTGATGACGCCTGAAGCCACCTTGATAATGGAATACTTACCCAGGAAAGGATCCGAAATAGTCTTCCAGATGAAGGCCGACTTGGGTTTGGTGAAGTCATAGTTAGCCTCGAATACTTCGTTGGTCTTGAGGTTGATGCCCACGCAGCTGCGGCCCTCAGGTGAAGGCAGATACTTAACTATATCATCCAGCAGTGTGTAAACGCCCTGAAGGAGTGTATTGGAACCGCAGGTGATGGGAACTATGGTGCCGTCACATACGGATACACGAAGAGCCGAACGGATCTCCGCATCGGAGAAGGACTCTCCTGCAAAATACCTGTCCATGAAATCCTCGGACGTCTCAGCCACAGCCTCCATCAGAGACTCTCTGTAGACTTCCAGATTATCCTTTGAGTAATCGGGAATATCGCACTCCTTGGCTGCTTCCTTAGGCCCCTGGAAACGGTAAGCCTTCTCTGCTACCACATTCACATATCCGACAAACTTCTCATCCTCCCTGATAGGGAAATGGAAAGGAGCTATCTTCTTGCCGTAACGCTCAGTCAGCTTTTCCAGTACGTTTTTAAACGAAGCATTGTCCGCATCCATGTTTGAAACATAGATCATACGGGGAATATTGTATTTTTCGCAAAGCTCCCAGGCTCTGATGGAGCCGGACTCTATACCTGCCTTTCCGTTTACCACGATGATAGCCGAAGCGGCTGCGCTGATAGCCTCCTCCACCTCGCCTATGAAATCGAAATATCCGGGAGTATCGAATATATTGATCTTGGTGTTATCCCACTCGATGGGAATAACGGAAGTATGAATCGAGAATTTACGCTTTATCTCTTCCTTATCGTAGTCGCTGATGGTATTTCCGTCATCTACCTTCCCCAGTCTGGACGTCATACCTGCCAAATGCGCCATTGCTTCCGCAAGTGAAGTCTTTCCGCAGCCACCGTGGCCGAGAACAACTACATTACGGATCTTTTCGGTTGTGTAAACCTGCATGCTTTGTACCCTCCTGTTTAAATTTATTAGCCGGGGCCCGGATGGGCCCACATAGGAAATTGTACCAAAAAGCAGGGATTTATTCAATGATTTTTTATGATTTATGTATGGATTCGGCAAATGATGCCTTCCCATGGATTAAAAGATTATGATTGAAAAACCGTCCAAAACTGATATACTGAAAAAAGTTGCTGCATCTTGACAGCAAAACAGCCAAACAGCGAGGAATGATTCAAATGAAGAAAATCGGTTTCATCGGCATCGGTCTTATAGGCGGTTCCATCGCCAGATCCCTTCATAACAGATTGAAGGACACATATCTTGTTGCCTTTGACAGACATGAAGACAACATGAGTCCCGCTCTTTCGGATAATGTAATACAACAGGGGATACTTGAATTTGACGGAGCTTTTTTTGAAGACTGTGAAGTGATATTTCTCTGCACCTCGGTACTGAATTCAAAGCCCTATCTGGATATGCTTAAAGGGCATCTTTCCAAGGATACTATCCTGACAGATGTGGGATCGGTAAAGGGTGAGATCTTTTCCCTGATAAAAGGAAGCGAGCTGGAAGAGAATTTCGTGGGCGGACATCCTATGGCCGGCACGGAGAAATTCGGGTATATCAACTCTTTCCCGGAGCTTTTGGAAGGTGCCAACTATGTATTGACTCCCTCAATAAAGGCTTCGGAGGATAAAGTCCTGCGGCTTCGTGAGCTGGTAGAGCTGATGGGCTCAAAACCTATGATCCTGTCCCCCGAACGTCATGATCTGTGCGCGGCAGCCATATCCCATGTACCTCACGTACTCTCCTATTCACTGGCTAATATGATAAGACAGGAGGATGATTCCGACAATGCCATGCGGCTCATGGCTGCGGGAGGTCTTCGTGATATGACCAGGATAGCCTCATCCGCTCCCAAAATGTGGGAGCAGATCTGCCTGGCCAATAAAGAAAATGTGGTCACCCTTCTGGATGAATATATTTCCATACTTAACAACATGAAAGATATCATCGAACAAGGCGACGGCGAAGCATTACGGAATGAATTCGCAAAGGCCAAGGAATACCGGGATACATTCTGACAGATACGTCCGTGTCTCACAGACACCCCACATGGATAATATCAATAAAAAGCCCGATCTATAGATACCTCTCTTCACTGGAATAATACGGAATGACTATGTAATCCCCCGTGATCAGCTTATCATCCGTCATGTGATTGATGGACTTGACCTCATCTATATACTCTGCTCTTGATCTAAACTCTTTGCTGCAATATTTATTGGCGATGGATGTCAATGTATCTCCGTATCTGATGCAGATACTATCATAATATTTATAAGTCTTCACATCAGGTGTGCCGGCATCAGGCCGGTCCCATAATGACTCTGCTCCGCTTTCACCCACAGACCCCGATCCCGCATATGAGGATATAGCAGGCATCAATACTGCAAGAACACAGGCAAGCACAAACAAAGAAAGAAAACGCCTGATCCTCATGCTGCGTCTGCGGGCACGAATGACTGTTCGATGTCGGATGGCTCTGTCAGAATACGAATATATCTTCCTGTCCCTGTTCCTCATAATAAAACCTCCTGATCTCCGGCTGTTCACAAGACTGATCATCTCTGGTTGCCGGCCATTCGACGAACCATAATAAGTTCGCCAAACGTCCGTTCGATTATCAGTATATCGAACAGCCGTTCTTTTGTCAAGAGGTTTATTGTAATTTATCGAACAAATTATCTATTGTTCTTTAAAAATCTATTTCACCTTTATCTGTGTGGTATAAGGGATCCCGTTTACCGTTACGGTTACCTTAGAGGTTCCTTTGTCCAATCCCGTAACCTTACCTGTGGCAGGATCGACCGAAAGGATCCTTCCGTCGTCCTCCGATGAATATGTCACATATGCATCCTGAGGAATATTCAGCAGGATCTCCCTGAGTTCCAGGGAATCCCCCTTCTTAAGCTTATAGTACTTCTTCTTGAAGACGGGGCAGTTCACCACAGTATTTATCACAAACTTATTGAGCTTCTGTCCCTTCTCACCGAAGGTAACGGTCACCTTGACCTTGCCCGGCTTTTTGACTGTCAGCAGTCCGTCTTCACTGATCCGGGCTACGCCCTTGCCGGAAGTCTTCCAGGCAGAAGGTTTAACATTGGAATCAATATACTCATTAAGGTCGGCCCTTCCCATGTAATCAAGAGTGAGTTCCCTGACTTTCACATCGGGCTTGCATACGGATACGGACTTTTTATCGCCTATGACCTTACCTTCCTTATCCAGGGCTTCAACAGTAAAGCTTTCAGTGGCGTTTATCTCCAGCACGCCCTTCTTATTCACTGTGGATTTAGCGCCTTCCGAAATACGGAAATCTTTTACCCCCTTTGCGTCTGCAAAAAACAGCTTCTTGAGTTTGACCGACCTGGCCGCCAGAGTCCCCTCGGGAGCGGTATATTTACTGAGATCTGCCTTTAAAGGGCCGGCGGGATCCGTGACGGTCACCTTGCAGGTCACCTCACCCTTATCCTTGACCGCTGCCTTTATCACGGCAGTTCCAGCCTTCCACTGAGCCTTAACAATGCCTGTGTTATCCGTTACGGCCACAGTTTCATCGCTGCTTGACCATTCAGCCTTTGCCGGATCTTTGGCGTTGGCTCCGGAAAGCTCAAGCTTAAATGTACTGCCGGGCTTCATGGTGATATCCGTTGCATTAAGGGCAAGTTTGGTATCATTATGAGGGTCATTTTCGGGATCGTTATTTGGATCCGTATTCTCACTTTCTTTGGTATTTTCCGTGGTCACTTCGCCTTCTTTTGATACGCTTATGACAGCAGTCTTGCCTATACCCTTTCCGGTTATTTTTATCTCTTCAATATCTTCCTTTTCCTCAGAATCCAGACCCTTTGAGAGATCGATCTCAAAGGATTCATCATCCTTAAGGGGTATCTCAAATCTGGCGGCTCCCTCTTCGTCAAAGGCCACTTTGGCACTGTCGGCATCAGTCTTAATGGCTACAGCCCTGTCCTCATCCATAAAGTTTAATGACAGGTCCTTATCTGCATCATTATTTGTTATGGTCTGATCGATTATGGGCACAAAAATGGGAGCTTTACCGCTGCCCTTTACATTTTCATCACCGGTAAATATTCCGGTATCGGCAGATCCGAATACTTCCCCGTTATCATATTTTGATCCGGGAGTCACTTCGCCATCCTTTACCACAGCCACATCCTGACCGTTTTCATCCTTTACGGTATAATAATCGGAATCCACCAGCATGGTACGCATTCTGAAGCGCATTCTGAAACGCATCCTGAAACGCATTCTGAAGTTGGTCTGATCATATCCTGATCTTACCCAGTTCTGGAAATCAGATTCATCCGAAGCC
>JAEEGL012554106.1_pt1 | contig 17078 bp, 16 predicted proteins | sample 9134231 | NCBI WGS metagenome assembly JAEEGL01 (sample SAMN16246548, study PRJNA631951) | gut metagenome | biome: gut microbiome; feature: rumen; material: fiber-attached | host: Bos | place: Iran: Karaj | collected 2018-10
AGATCGTCGAGGATGGCCATGATGAAGCCGGAATCGTCAACGCCATCATTGACGATGATGTTGCCGAGGAAGGAGAGGTTGGCGCTGACGCCGGAGTTCCAGGCGGTGCCGAGGGATATGTTCTGCCCCATCAAGGAGACGCTGGCCTCGAGGGCCTGCGGGGTGATGACGATCCAGCCGTGCTGGTCGGCGACCTGCTTGAAGCCGGTGCCGGTGAACATGTTGTTCATGTCGTCGCCGAGGCCGTGGAGGACGAACAGTACGGGGGCCGGTCCGCCGTTGTAACTGCTGGGGACATACTCCAAATATTGACGGGTGGTGCCGCCGTAGGTCATGGTTTTGGTGGTCTGCGCCTGGACGGAAAAGAGGAAGGCGACAAGGGCCAAAAGGGTATAGATCTTTTTCATAATGCTGAATATTTGATGATTACTAAATGAGTTTCATCCACTTTAAGAAAGTGCAAAGTTACATGAAATTTCGAAATAAACAATAGGTCTTTCACGATGGATGACGGAGGGTGGAAAAAAAGAAAAGGGGCAGGCGGTTGTCTGTCCCTTAAGTGGAGCCGGCGGGAGTCGAACCCGCGTCCAAACTTGCTGCAAAAGTGCTTTCTACACGTTTAGTCACCGTTTACTTGTCGGCGCGGTGCAGGTACGGGACCAACCAACGCTGCGCTTATCTCCAAAGTCTTCGCTCACGCATCGGAGCCTGCGCTCGCTATCCACCCCTTTATGATACTTCTGGCCGGACGCCGGATGGCGGGGCTTCCGGGGAAGCACTCGAGGCTACGGACCTTGTCCGTGCGTCGAGATTCGCTGCGGTTAAGCGGCGAATGCATAGTTGTTGCCATTTATTGGCTAAGAGAGTTAGTTTTTAACGGAACCATCTCACAACCTCCGACGTGCTTACAAATCCACATACATGCTGTCAAAACCAGACGGCCCCAGGATTTGCGGTGTTTATTTCACTTCGCCGGTGGTCTTCAAGACCACGCGGTCGGTCTCTGCGTTCGACATCACGGTGACCCACTTGCTGATGAGCCCGGGGTTCTTCGCGGTGTAGGTGACTTTGATGACACCCGTCTTGCCGGGCATCACAGGCTTCTTCGACCAATCGACCTCGGTGCAGTCGCAGTTGGTGGTGACGTTGTCGAGAATCAACGGCTTCTTGCCGATGTTGGTATAGACCATCTCCACCACTCTCACATCGCCGACGTGCAGGGTACCGTAGTCGATGGTCTTCTTGGCGAAGGAGATCTCGGCGCCAGTGCCGTTGTAACTCTGTGTCGTGGCAGCTTTCTGATTGGATGACGACGTCTTGGACGACTGGGCGGTTGCAGTGGAAATGCCCAGACCGAAGAGGAGAGTCAGAATCCAGATCCATTGTTTCGTTTTCATGGTATTGAGGTTTTGTAAATTATTAGAAATGAATTAGTTGGACTTCATCATCGGGGCGTCCTGGGCGGGTACCGACTCGGCGGGGCGTTCGCTGATATGGCCTTTGATGTGCAAAACCACGTTGTTGTTGATGGCGTCGGAGGTGACGGTGATGGACTTGTTGATGGTGCCAAGGCGGTTGGTGTCATACTTCACCTTGATGACGGCGGTCTTGCCGGGGGCGATGGGATCGCGTGGCCAGGAGGGGACGGTGCAGCCGCAGGAGGCCTGGCACTTGGTGATGGTCAGCGGGGCCTTGCCGGTGTTCTTGAACTTGAATTCGCACTCGCCGTTGTCTCCTTTATAGATGTTGCCATAGTCGTGTTCGAGCGACTCGAAGGTGATCTCAGCGACCTTGGCTTTGTTGTTTTTCTTCTCTGCCTTTTGTTCAGTCTTTTTGCTCTGATCTTTTTTGCCTGCATTGGCATTCTGCGCACTCAGGGAGAAGGATGCGCAGAAGAGAGCGATGAGGGTTAAAATGATAGTCTTTTTCATATTTGTAATTTTTTTGGTTCTAGTTATAATGTTGTTTTGACGTTCGTAGGTGAATTTGGTTTAATGTGGTTGGAAGTGTTGGAGTGCGAGGTCGTAGCCCTCGAGGCCGAAGCCGGAGATGAAGCCGTGGCAGCAGCCCGACAGGCGGGAGTTTCGGCGGTACTGTTCGCGGGCGAAGAGGTTGGAGATGTGTACCTCGATGACCGGAGTCGTGGTTGCCTTGACCGCGTCGGCAAGGACGATGGAGGTGTGCGTGTAGGCACCTGGGTTGAGAATGATGCCGTCGTAGTCGTCGGAGCGCGTGATGAGTTGGACTAGTTCTTCGAGTTTGTCGCTTTGTCGGCACTCTATTTCGATGTCTGGGAAGCGGTTGCGTAGTTGTTGCAGATAGTTTTCAAAACTGACGTCGCCATAGACATTCAACTCTCGGGTTCCCAAGGTTCCCAAGTTCACACCGTTGATAATCAGTACTTTCATTCCTTGATGATGAATACGTCCTCGTTGGGTTTCTTCATATTCAGCACTTCTCTATAGAAACGTTCCTTATGGTTGAGGTCGGTTTGCATGCTCTCGTAGGTGCATTGTTGCTCGTAGTTCTTCTGTTGTTTGGCGATTTCCGCCTCGTATTCCGCGATTTTGTTGTCGAGTTTGCGACGCATGTTGTAGTTGCTGTCGGAGAGGACATAGATGTAAAACACAGTCACCAGAATCGCGACTCCATACATGATGAAGCGGCGTTGCCAGGGACGGAGTTTTTTCTTTTCCTCCTGATTGTTTTGCTGTTCGGATATGGTTTGCATAGTGGGCGCAAAATTACAAGTTTTTTTTCAAATAATGGGTATTTGACGATAATTTCACTCTTTTCTGATCACAGCGACAGGAATGCGGCTGGTTTTGTGCTTGCCGTTACTGTGCCACCATTGGATGAGGGCGAAGTGGATGCCGTCATTGGCGGGGCGGTTGTCGTCGGTGGTTCCGTCCCAACGGAAGGTCTCTTCTTGTCTGCATATCTGATTGACAGTGAGCCGTTTGATGCGCCTTCCGTCGCTGTCATAGATGTCGATGGTGGCTCGGCATTCGCTTTCGGGGAAGTGGCATAGGATTTCGGTGAAGTCATTGAAGCCGTCGCCATCGGGGGAGATGACGTCGGGGAGGATAGTAGCGATGGTGGTGGCGGCGGATGTCGTGCGGGCTTGCGAGTTGACGGCTCCGGGTGTGGCCCAGCCGCTGCTTTCGGCGGCGGAGGTCCAGTTGGCGGGCTCTTGGGTGGCCTCGTCGTAATGGATGCGCTCCAGCGAGACGCCGTCGGTGCTGGTAAGCAGGGCGTAGTGCATCGACTTGTCGTACTGCAGTCGGTCAACGGTTTCCAACTGGGGCGTGAGGAGGTGAATGGTGCCGGCGTCGTTGGGCAGGGCGGGCAGGAGGGTGTTTTCCAACAGTCGGGCGGGTGCGCTGGAGGCGTATTGCGCACGGGTGAGATCACGGTTTTTGCAGATGGCGACAAGTTGTTCGGGGAAGAACAGGTAGCCGTCCTCTGCTGCTGTGACGGTGGCGGTGGGGAGGGTGCCATCGCCCATGCCGATTCGTAACTCACCGAGGTCCAACAACTTGTCGGAACGGTTGTAGAGTTCCACAAAGTCGCCTTCGCTGTCGGCGAAGGGGTTGGAGAGCACTTCGTTGATGACGATGTCGCCGGCGGACATTGATTCGGGCAGGCCGAACGGGAACGACGGGTAGGGCATGGAGGTGTTGCCGGCGCAGTCGCAGATGCTGCCCATGACGGTAAGGGTATAGACGACGCGGGGACGCAACGGTTCCGACAGTGTGAGCAGCAGGGTGCGGTACTCGGGCGGTTCGGGTGTGCATTCGACGACACGCACTTCGCGGTCGATGGCGAAGAGACCGACGGTGTCGGGCGGCGCTGGCGCTAACGGCTCGGTGAAGAAAAGACGCAGGTGCGTGTCGTCGGGCACGGTTACCTTGGCGACCTCCGGCGGGACGAAGTCGGGGTTGTCTGCGGCGATGGCATTGGGTTGGCCAGGGGTGCCGCCGCGAGCGTCAGTGGAGGAGTCCCAGTTGTCGGCATCTCCGCACGGGTTGTGCGGGTCGATCATCTCCAGCGACCAACCGCCCTCCTGTTTCAGCGGGTTGCGGTGCCAACTCTTCCGGTATTTCACATTGTGGATGACCGTGCCGTGGTTGTCGTAAAGGGTCAGTTGCTGCCCGTCGTCGGTAAGCGACAGGGATGAGAGTGGATAAACGGCGGGCAGATCGGCAAAGAGTGGCAGGTTGGCCTCCGCCACGAGGAGGGCATGCCCGTTTGGGGGTAAAGGGATTTCGGGCAGCCCACGCTGACTGTTGCCTGCACGAAGCATCCACTCTTTCAGCAAGATGGGATAGGGGGTGGTATTGAAAATCTCAACATATTCGCAATCAGGGAGTTGTAGTGGCGGAGAGGGGTCGGCCATGATCTCCGTGATGAGCAGTTCGTGGGGGTGGGGGATGCAGAGGATGAACTCCAACACGGTGTCGGCGAGGGCGAGGAGGTTGGCATCGCGCACATCACGAATGTGCAGATGGTGAAGTTCTCGTTCTTCAGGCGGCTGCGCAAAGTAGAGAAACACGAGGTCGCGCCGGTCGCCGTCGTACTCGCAAAGAGCGGGCGACTCCTGGTTTTCAAGGATGTAGTGGGTGGCGTCGAGTACGGATTCCTCCTCCATCGGTTCGGAAAAATGGATGGTAAGTCGGTCGGGGTGATCAGCGCTGACCGACAGGGCGGAAACGGTGGGTGGCAGGGTGTCGATGAGCGGTGGCCCGTGATAGATGTCGTCGAAGAAGAACTTGTTTTTGTTGCCGGAGGTGAACTGGCAGAGGATTCCGATGGCGGCATGTTCTTCTGTCGTTTCTTCAAACTCTTGATATACAGCGTCATCAGTATAGATGCCATTGCGTAGGGAATCCACAAAAAGAGTCCAAAGGGCATTTTCCCTTACCACTTTAATATTATAATGGAAACTGACGGCGATGGAGGTGCGACCGCGACAGAGGGGGGTGATGGAGGGCCCTTGCTGACGGCAGAGTACGATGACGTCGTTGCTGCCTGCCTCTCCGAGTTGGAGGAAGTAGCCGGAGAGCAGCGAGTCGCGCAGGTCGGATGTGTTGGCGGAGAGGTAAAGGCGGGCGTAGTTGTTGCCGGAAGGGGCGAAGGACATCTTCACCGAAAATCTCCATTCGGAGAATTCTTCAGTAAAGTTATCGTTTACAGATAGATATGCGTTTCCTGCATCCGCGGCATCGAGTTGCAGTTGCCTTTGTGCGTTGATGCAAAACTGTGCGGTGTCGCCGATCCATGCGGGGTTTGCGGTGAGGTCGCCGTCGGAAAAGTCGTCGAAAACCTGTGCTGGCAGCAGTGTTGAGAGTGTGATGAACCAAGTGAGGATGAGCAATTTGAGTTTTCCCATGAGTATTTGAGTATTTTGTGTGATTATCTACGTTGACTTTGGTGCAAATTTACTATTTTTGCACCCGAAATACAAACGGGTTAACGTTTTTTAAGAAAATAGATGAAAGTCATGAAAATCGCTTTGGTAGGTGCCACCGGATTGGTGGGAAGTGTTATGCTTAAAGTATTGGAAGAGAGAGGATTCGGAGATTGTGAACTCATCCCTGCGGCCTCGCAGCGGTCTGTGGGCAAGGAGGTGGAGTTTGCGGGACGGAAGGTGAAGGTGGTGTCTGTGGAGGATGCCATTGCCCGTCGTCCGAAGTACGCCATCTTCTCCGCCGGCGGCGCGGCGTCGTTGCAGTATGCCCCGCAGTTCGCCGAAGTGGGCACGACGGTGGTAGATAACTCCTCGGCGTGGCGCAACTACGCGCACATTCCGTTGGTGGTTCCCGAGATCAATATCGACGTGGTTACCCCTGCCGATCGGATTATTGCCAACCCGAATTGCTCTACTATTCAGATGGTTATGGCGCTGGCCCCGCTGCACGCGAAGTACAAGCTCCGTCGCTTGGTCATCTCCACCTACCAGTCGGTGACGGGCACGGGCGTGAAGGCGGTGAAGCAGTTGGAGAGCGAGCGCGCGGGCGTTCCGTGCGAGAAGGCCTATCCATACGAAATCGACCTCAATGTGCTTCCGCATGGAGGCAACTTCGAGCCGGACGGATACACCACTGAGGAGACGAAGTTGGTGAATGAAACCCGTAAGATTTTGAGGGATAAAGATATACGAATCACGGCCACGGTAGCCCGCGTGCCGGTATATGGCGGTCATTCCGAAGCGGTGAACGCTGAATTCGAGAATGATTTCGACTTGGATGAAGTTCGTCGTCTACTGATGGAAACGCCGGGCGTGGTGCTTTTGGACAATCCCGATAAAAACGAGTATCCGATGCCGCGTTTCGCCAAGGATAAGGATGAGGTGTTTGTCGGGCGTCTCCGTCGCGACTTTTCGCAACCTAATACGCTCAATATGTGGGTTGTAGCCGACAATTTGCGCAAAGGTGCAGCCACCAATGCCATCCAAATCGTGCAGAAGTTGATGGAGCGTGGAATGTGATTTTTTCAACCATGAAGAGCAAGACGTTGACCGGCATCCTTTCTAATAATATTGTATCGCCGTTAGGGTTCACCACCGAGGAGAACTGGCAGGCGCTGTCGGCGGGACGGAGCGAGTTGCGCTGTTACGAGCACGGCTTTGACCTTCCGGAGCCGTTTTGCGCCTCCTTGTTGGATTGCGATTCCTTGGATGAAAAATGCAATAAATTGATTTCCAAAGATATAGAAAAATATACTAAGGTGGAAAAGATGGCCATTCTCTCTGCGGCGGACGCCATTGTGCGGGCGGGTATTGATCCGGCCTCTCCAGAGGTGGTTTTTGTTCTTTCCACTACGAAAGGGAATGTGGAGTTGTTGCAGGATTCGCGCGGTTTCGCGCCCGAGCGCGCCTATTTGTGGAGTTCGGCGCAGCAGGTCGCCCGTTTTTTCGGCAATCCGAATGAGCCGGTCGTGGTCAGTAACGCGTGCATTTCGGGGTGTGCTGCCTTGGTGGTGGCGCAGCGGATGCTCGCCGCTCGTCGTTGCCGCTATGCGGTGGTGGTGGGTGCGGATGTGCTCTCGAAGTTCGTAATCTCTGGTTTCCAGTCATTTAAGGCGTTGTCGCCGGTGTTGTGCCGCCCGTTCGATGGCGAGCGCATCGGGTTGAACTTGGGCGAGGCGGCGGCCACGGTGGTTTGCGCCCGTTGCGAGGATGCTGAGGGAAAGGCCGGTTCGTGGCTTCTTGGCGGTGGACTGTGCAACGATGCCAATCACATCTCCGCTCCGTCGCGGACTGCGGAGGGACTGGTCCGTGCGTTCCGCCAGGCCGCATCCGACTTGACGGAGGAGGCGATGCAGGAGGTGGCGTTCATCAATGCACATGGGACGGCCACTCGCTACAACGATGACATGGAGTCGGTGGCTATCAACAGGTTAGGTCTTTCGCAAGTGCCGGTCAACAGTCTGAAAGGATATTTCGGGCACACCCTGGGAGCCGCCGGCGTGTTGGAGGTCATCGTGTCGTCGGTGGAGTTGGATGAGGGAAAGGTACTGCCCACGCGAGGTTGCATCACCCCTGGAACAGTGGAGCAAATCAATGTGTGTCAAGAAATTACGACAACCAATAAAAACCTTTTTGTCAAGTTGATTTCCGGTTTCGGCGGAAGCAATGCCGCCCTTATTTTAGCCAAAAACGGAGATTGCATGCTATCCTTCATTCCTGCTGAAAATTTATGATTATGAAAGATAACCAACTGTATATCAATTCGTACGTGCGTCTAACCAATGAATTTCTCATTGTGGATGGAAAAACGGTTGCGGAGAATGATGGAATGGATGCAAAGGAGTGGTTGTCGTTCATTTATAAGGAGTTGATTCTTAATTATCCCAAATTCTTCAAGATGGACGCGCTCTGTAAATCCGGATTTTTGGCTTCGGAGGCGGTAATGCGAAAAGAGCCATCGGCGGAGATTCGAGAGGATTGGGCGGTGGTCTGTCTTGGTCGGGCAGGCTCGCTGGATGATGACCGCAACTATCAGGAAACCATCCAATTGAAGGAGAATTACTATCCCAGTCCGTCGGTGTTTGTCTATACGTTGGCGAACATCGTGACGGGTGAGTTGGCGATTCGGCATCGGATTCAGGGCGAGAGCTCCTGCTACATTTGCGAGCGTTTCGATGCTAAGTTGTTGATTCAGATTGTTCAAGATGTTTTTGCGAACACTTCGGCGCGGCACGTTTTGTGTGGTTGGGCGGATTATGATGCGGCGTGCATAGACGTTTTGTTGACAACCGTCTCTTCATCGGAGAAGGAATCGGTGGCGTGTCTTGATATTTCGACACTTTCAGACTTTTATGGTCGATAGTTGGATAAAAGTTTTTTTTGTACTTTTGTTTCTGGATAGCGTTGTGGGCTTTGAAGAGAAGATGTATTTCATAATCCATTGATAATAAGTTATTTGTAAAATATCAAAATGTAATTATTATGAATAGAACGCTTGCCCCTCATGCCATTGCTGCGATGATTTGGGGTGGAATTTCTGCTCTTTTCGCCTTGATTCCGCTTTTTAGTATCTTCGGTTTGGTATTTGGAATTATTGGCATGTCTTATTCCGTTAAGGGACTGAAACTATATGCTTTAGACCCTCAAAACTACAGTTGTGGGGGGCTTTTGAAGGCGGCCAAGATCTGTTCCATCGCTGGCATGTCCGTGGGCTTATTGCTGACAATCATCACCATTTTGGTTGCCGTCATCATTTCGTTGAATTATTAGTCTGTTTTTACGATATTTTTGTTATTTTTGCAAACTTTAAATTAGTAAAGTTGTAATTTGTAATTTTTATTGTAACACATTGTATTATAATAATATATGGAACAATTAATTGAAGAGTTAAAGCGCGAAATCATTGAAGTTTTGAACTTGGAAGGCATGAAGCCCGAGGACATTGACGAGAACGCTCCGCTTTTTGGCGAGGGTTTGGGCTTGGATTCCATCGATGCCCTGGAGTTGATTGTGTTGATGGAAAAGAACTACGGCATCAAGTTGCAAAACGCCAACGAAGGCAAGGAGATTTTCAAGTCGGTTCGTGTGATGGCGGAATATATTAAAGAACACAGAACCAAGTAGTTGTGAGTGACATTGTCATCACAGGGATGGGTATTGTTTCAGCGTTGGGCTGTGGAGTGGAGTCCACGGCCGATGCTTTGTTGTGCTCGCGTTCAGGGATAGGTCGGATGCGTTTTTTGCAGACGCGTCATACGGAACTGCCTGTGGGAGAAGTACCTTACAGTGATGACCAGATGCGTGAGATGTTGGGGATTGCTCCGGATTTCGCCATCACCCGCACCTCGCTGTTGGGGCGGATTGCCCTGCGGGAGGCGGTACAGATGGCCGTTTTGACGAAGATTGGAAATCGTCGGGTGGCGTTCGTGTCCGGAACCACTGTGGGAGGCATGGAGAAGAGCGAGCAGTTCTATCGCGACTTTTTGGAGAACGACAAGCGGAACGAGTACATTGCCCTGCACGACTGCGGAGCATGTACCGAGATGATTGCCAAGGACTTCCCGGGTCGTATTTCATTCCAGACGACGATTTCGACGGCCTGTTCCTCGGCGGCCAACGCTGCGATTTTGGGCGCTGGTCTGTTGAAAACGGGACGAGCCGACATTGTCATTGCGGGCGGCACCGAATGTCTCAGCAAATTTCATCTGGACGGTTTCAACACATTGATGATTTTGGATTCGCAGCCCTGCCGTCCGTTCGACAAAAACCGGCAAGGGTTGAATTTGGGCGAGGGTGCTGCGTACGTGGTCATGGAGATGGCCGACGGCGCGGCGGCACGGCAGGCGAAACCGCTGTGTCGGCTTTCGGGCTACGCCAACCGCTGTGATGCGTTTCACCAGACGGCTTCGTCGCCGGAAGGGGAGGGTGCCTATTTGGCGATGATGGCGGCTTTGCAGGATGCGGGCTTGCAACCTGTTGATATAGATTATGTTAATGCGCACGGCACGGGTACGCCCAACAATGACGAAAGCGAGGGGCATGCGATGATGCGCGTCTTTGGTAACCGGATGCCGTGGGTGTCTTCCACCAAGGGTTTCACGGGACATACGACCAGTGCGGCGGGCGGTGTTGAGAATGTGATTTCCATTCTCGCCCTGACGCGCGGGTTTGTCCCTGCCAATCTCAATTTTTCGGAAAAGATAGATTCTCTGGATTTTACACCAACTACTGAGGTGAAGACCCATGTCAATCTCAACCATATTCTGACCAATTCCTTCGGATTTGGGGGCAACGATTCCTCGTGTATATTTTCAAAAATCAGTTGATGATGGACATATTCATTCGCTCGGCCTCACAGATCTCTTTTCAACAGCCCTTAGACATGCAGTGGCTCACGGCGCCGATTTTCCCGTCGGTGGCATTCAATCCTCCGTTGGAGCCGGATTACAAGCAATTTGTGTCGCCCGTGGAGTCGAGGAGAATGGGGCACCTGCTGAAGCGTGCGGTGGCGGTTTCGCTTGATGCGCTCCGCAAAGGGGATTGTTCCATGCCCGATGCCGTCATCTCCGGTACGGGTTTGGGGTGCATCGAGAATACTGAGAAGTTTCTTAATGCCGTGATTGACAATGAGGAAGAGTGTCTGCCACCGACGCCGTTCATGCAGAGTACGCACAACACGGTCAGTTCGCAGATTGCCTTGAAATTGCAGTGCCACGGCTACAACAGCACCTATTCGCACCGCGGGACTTCCTTCGACAGTGCCCTTTTGGATGCCGTGATCCAGATCCAGTTGGGACAGATCGGGAGTGCGCTCGTGGGTGGTTACGACGAGATGACGCCGGCCTATTTCAGGATGCTGAACAAGTTGGGCTATTGGCGGACGGATGAGGCTTCGGATGTCGATTCTCTGCAAAAAAGTGGTCGAGTAGGGAGCATTTCCGGTAGCAGTGCAGTTTCATTATTACTGACTTCAAGTCCTTCCTCGGAAAAGCTCTGTCAACTCTACGGAATCGAGGCGTTCTCGTGTTTTGAAAAAAATCAATTACCTGCAATTTACCACGACTTTCTGCTAAAATATGGCATAGTCGAAGCGGATATAGATGCTGTGATGTGTGGCTTCAGCGGGGATGATTCCAACGATGAGATGTACCGTTATTTTGTTGCGGAATGCTGTCCTCAGAGCGATGTTTTGTGGTACAAGCATCTCTTTGGCGAGTCGTTTTGTGCCTCCGCCTTCGGTGTGTATGCGGCTGCCTGTTGTCTGCACCAGCAGAAGGTTCCTACGCATCTTTACTATATGAAGGAAAGAAAGCGCGATAAAATCCGCAAAATCCTTGTATTCAATTGTTTTCAAAATATTGATGGTTCATTAATATTGCTGTCCTTATGATAAGAATGGTGTTGATGGTCATACTTCAGTCGATGATGCTGGTTGGGGCGCAGTTTTTTTTGAAACTCGGCGTGAACCAGATTGGCAAGTTCGAGTGGTCTTGGTCCTATTTCAAGTCGATTTTGCTGAATTGGCAGTTGAGTTTGGCGGGCGTATGCGGTTTCCTTGCATTGGCCCTTTGGGTTTCCCTTCTCAAAAAGTACGAGTTCAGTCTGGTTTACCCGCTGACTTCCATCAGTTATATTTTCGGTCTGCTTTTGGCCTTTTTTGTCCTGCACGAAGTGATTCCCTATACCCGTTGGATTGGTGTCATCATCGTAATGATCGGAGTGTTTTTCATTATTAAATAACGGGAGATGTTCAGGGAAGATTTTTATACGATTGACAGTCAGGTGATTGAAGAAAACAGCGCTGATTTTGTCGTGCGTTGGAACGCCTCCCATCCCATCTTCAGCGGGCATTTTCCCGGGGATCCGGTCACGCCTGGGGTTTGCATCGTGCAGACGGCATGCAATCTCGTCGGTCTTATTTTGCAGCGGCCGGTTCATGTCTATGGGGTCAAGAATGCCAAATTCATGCAGATCATACGCCCTGGAGAGCATCCTGTCATCCATTTTCGATTGGAAATAGATGTCACTGATGAAAATTTTACCAATCGGGTGAAATGTTATGTATATCACGAAGATAAGCAGTTTGTAAAACTTGACTTCACGGTAAAATAGCCCCTGACTATGCCAGATTTTAGCACTTTTAACGGCTTAAAACTTTGTGTGGTCATTCCAACATACAACAATGCTCAAACGCTGGAGAAAGTGGTACGTGACGCGCGGGCGCACCATGTGGCCGTGATGGTGGTAAATGATGGCTCTACGGATTCTACACCAGTGGTAATGAATCAGTTGGGCGATGACATCATCAAACTCCATTACGAGAAAAACCGCGGGAAGGGGTATGCGTTGCGTCTGGCTTTCCGCACGGCCCTCAACCAGGGGTACGACTATGTGTTGACGATGGATGCCGACGGACAGCATTTGGCTTCCGATTTCCCGATTTTTGAGGAAAATATTCGGAAACATCCTGATACACTGATTGTTGGAAGTAGGGGGATGGAGGAGGAAAACATGCCCAAGAAGAATAGTTTCGCCAATCGTTTTTCCAATTTTTGGTTTGCGGTGCAGACATTTCGGAAGTTGCCGGACACGCAGTCGGGCTTTCGGGTCTATCCTCTGAAGAAAATGGGTAAAGTACGTTGGCTCACTAATCGTTACGAAACAGAATTGGAGATTTTGGTGCGTTGTGCCTGGCGGGGTGTCGAGATTGTGCCGGTGCCGGTGCATGTCTATTATCCTCCTGCGGAAGAGCGGGTTAGCCATTTCCGTCCGCGGGTCGATTTTCTCCGTATCAGTTTGCTCAACACCTTCCTTTGTCTGCTTGCGTTGGTCTATGGCTACCCTTCCATGCTGATATACAAGTTGTTAAAAAAACGTTGAGATGCGCCGTTTTTTTGTCAATCTCTACCGTTTCTTCGAAAGGCATCGCGCTGTCATGTGGGTGATGTTGGTTCTGCTGTTGGCTTTTTTCGCCTTCGGCATCTCCCGATTGGAGTTCGTGGAGGATATCGGCAGTTTCTTTCCGCAGAACGGCGATAACGAGCGGGTGAACTATGCTTACCAGCACATTGGTTCTGAAAACCGTATCGTGTTGAATATCAAGATGTCGCAGCCGACAGACTCGTTAAGTGACGAACAGCGGGAGTTGCTGACCACAGCGTCGGATTCCTTGGCGGCACGATTGCAGCGCAACGATGCTGGCCATTTGATGCGCGATGTTATGTACCGCGTTGATCAACAGCAGGTTGCGGACATATCACAGTTTGTCGTCCACAACATGCCCTATTTTTTGGAGGAGGAGGATTATGCCCGCATCGACTCCTTGATGACGCCGGAAAACATGGAGAATCAGTTGGTTGACGACCAGTTCTTCTTCAATTCGATGACCGAGCAGGTGATTTTGTCAGATCCGCTTTTCTTTTCTGCGCCGGCGTTGCGTAAGTTGGAGGGATTCCGTCTGGGGGACCAGTATCATGAGTCGGACGGGTACATTTTCAACCGCGCGGGCAATGAGGCGGTGGTGGTGGTGACTTCGCAATTCCCTGTGAGTGAGACAAAAAACAATGCGCAGTTGATTTCGCAAGTCGAAGATGCCTCGGCGGCTGTGGAGAAGGAGTTCGGCGGGAAGGTCAAGATTTCTGTCTTCGGGGCCTCGTTGGTGTCGCAGACCAATTCGCAACAGATCAAGAAGGACAGTTTGTTGGCGATGGCGATCGCGCTGGTGCTGATTGCCGGTCTGTTGCTCTATTATTACCGAAATCTCAAGAGTATCTTGTTGATACTCTGTTCGATAACTTTCGGCGGATTGTTAGCGGCCGGACTGATTGTATGGTTCAAGAATCCCATTTCGATCATTGCGGTCGGGGTGGCGTCCATCATCATCGGGTTAGCGGTGAATTATCCGATTCACGTCCTTTCCCACTTCAAGCGCACCGACAATAAAGAGAAGATTATCAGCGAGATAGTCACTCCGTTGCTGATTGGAAACATTACGACGGTGGGGGCTTTTCTAAGTTTGATGTTCATCAGTTCCGATGCCATGCGCGATTTAGGGTTGTTTGCCGCGCTGTTGTTGGTCGGCACGATCCTGTTCGTGTTGGTCTTCCTGCCGCATCTGTTGGGGCGGCGACCGAGCCGGTGGAAGTTAGGCGAGTTGTCGTTCCGTGCGGCTGCGGAGTTCCAGCCCGACCGGCACCCGTGGCTCATCGTGACGGTTTTGGCATTGACGGTGCTCTTTTTCATCTTCAGTTTCCGCACCTCTTTCGAGACCAACATGCACAAAATCAACTATATGACCGACGAGCAGCGGGTGCAGTTCGAGCAGTTGGTGGCGGAGGCGGACACCACGGTGCAGACGGTCTATTGCATTGCGGAGGGGGGTACTCCCGATGAGGCGTTGCAGCACTACGAGCAGGCGTCTCCTGTGATTGGGAAAATGCTGTCTGACAGCGTGATAGCCAAGAGTAGCGGCATCAGTGTGTTTGTGCCGTCGATGGAGAAGCAGCGCGAGCGCATCGCACGGTGGAATGCTTTCTGGCAGTTGCGGCGTGACACTTTTCTGACTCGTTTCCAGACGGCTGAGGCGGCCACGGGTTGGCAACCTTTTAACGAATTTTATGACATTATCCGCCGGGATTATACCCCCCAGAATTATGAATTTTTTGCACCCATTACGAAGGAATTAGCCAGCAGTTATGTTGCCTTTAATGATGATAAATCATTGGTTTATACGGTTTTAACTGTAAAAAAACAGCAACGTGAAACTGTCGAAAAAAATCTTAATTCCATCGATAAAAACGTGTTCGCCTTCACCGATTCTTCCGTCATTGAGCGGATGGTGACGGCGTTGTCGGGCGATTTCGACTATGTATTATATATCTGTGCGTTCATCGTTTTCGCCTTCCTCATCTTCTCATTCGGGCGGTTGGAAATCGCGCTTTCGGCCTTCATTCCGCTTACACTCGCGTGGGTCTGGATCTTGGGAATCATGGGGATATTTGACATTAAGTTCAACATAGTCAACATTATACTGGCCACGTTCATCTTCGGGCAGGGCGATGACTATGCCATTTTCGTGACCGAAGGGGTGATGTACGAGTACCGCACGGGCAAGAAGATGCTGGCGCAGTTCAAGAACTCCATCCTGCTGTCGGCGACGATCATGTTCATCGCCATTGGCACGTTGATTTTCGCCAAACACCCGGCGATGCGGTCGTTGGCGGAGGTGACGGTGGTGGGCATGTTCTCTGTTGTGACGATGGCGTATCTGTTTCCCCCGCTGATTTTCAAGTGGTTGACAACGGTCAAGGGTAAACTCCGTCCAGTTCCGGTTACGTTGTGGAATCTTCTGAAGACGTTTGTTTGCTTCCTGATTTTCCTGCTCACTTCGTTGGTGTTGTCGCTGTGGGCGTTGTGCTGTCAACTCTTTTTCCGTAGCAACGAGCGTATGAAGATGCGCTTCCACAACCTGCTGGCGATGATCTTCCGTTGGTTTGCGAAGGGGATGTTCCAAGTGCCTTGCGAGGTGCGCAATCCGCATGGCGAGACCTTCGATCGGCCGGCTGTCATCATTGCCAACCATCAGTCGCACTTGGACTTGCTGTATCTGATGATGCTTTCACCGAAGGTGGTGGCGCTCACCAATCGGTGGGTTTGGAACAGTCCGTTCTATCGCTGGGTGCTCCGGTACACCGATTGCATTCCTGTGGATGACGGGTTGGAGCAGAACCTGCCGAAGTTATCGGAATTAGTCCGACGTGGGTACTCTATTTTGGTCTTTCCGGAGGGCACGCGGTCGGAAACGTGCGACATCTTGCGCTTTCACCAAGGGGCTTTTTTCTTGGCCAATGCGTTGAAAATCGACATTTTACCGATTGTCTGCCATGGTATCGGGCACATCTTCCCGAAGCGGGAGTTCGTCTTGCGGAAAGGTCGGGTGACGGTAAGTATCGGGCAGCGGGTGCCGGTGGACGACACGCTGCGTGGCGAGGACGAGAAGCGTTCCGCTCGCGAGTTCCGGAAACTGTTCATCGCTGAGTATCAAAATATCATCCGCGATGTGGAGACTGCAGACTACTATCGTTACTTGGTGCAGTGCAATTACATATACAAGGGGACGGAGGTGGCGCGTGAGATGCGGCGACAGTTCCGGGCGTTTGGGAAGTGGAAATCCATGATTGAAAATATGCCAGAAAATGGCAGAGTGAGGGTCGAAAATTGCGGTCAAGGCGAGTTTTGTCTGTTGGCTGCATTGGTGAAAAAGCAGTTGCAAATCGTTGGTACAGACGAAGATATGGAAAAGTTGGAGATTGCGGAACATTGTGCGGCGAAACCGACGAATCTGACCTATTCAGAGTCCGTGGAGGGCGAGGATGGGTTTGATTTAGTGATTCGGTTGTCCTGAGGACTGTTTTCCTTACCGTCGGTACGACTTGACCGACTCTTCCAGCATCTGATGGATGGTTTCAAGCGGGGTCCTGCGTGTTTTGGTGACTCCGATGACGTCTTTGAAATAGCTGCCAGGGTTGAAGCGTCGCTCCGGTTCGTAGGCACCTCCTCCATCACCTCGATTTGCTTGATGCGTGTCGATGGCGTAGTCCTTCACTAAATATTGCTTCAGCACATTGTTGGCCAATATATAGGCCTTCCTTACTTGTTCTGTTTCGCCATCTTTTTGCAAATATCGGCCATTGTTTTTCGTAACTCTTTGGGATACAGCACTTCCACAGTATCGCCTAAGGTAAGGATTTCTTGCCGTAAGTCGTAAGTGATGCGCAGGAAGTAGCTGAAAATGGTATAATCTTTCGTCTGTTCCACCACCTTCTGCGACGGATGCAGCGGCAGTGTGCGCAGGTAATCTGCCTGCTGTGCCGCGACCTTCAGCTTGATGGACTGCGGCTCTTTGTCGCCCACAATGATGCCGAAGCAGGTGGAGAAGAACGCCTCTGCACTGAAATCCTTCGGCAGTTCAAACTGGTTGAATTCAATGTCAACATTCTGCATACGGTCCAGCGCGTAAATTTTCAACTTTCCGTTCCCATATTTGCCCAGCAGATACCAGCGGCGTTTGAACACCTTCAGTGCGTAGGGCTCCACGTTGAAATAGTGC
>JAEEGL017220771.1_pt1 | contig 17078 bp, 7 predicted proteins | sample 9134231 | NCBI WGS metagenome assembly JAEEGL01 (sample SAMN16246548, study PRJNA631951) | gut metagenome | biome: gut microbiome; feature: rumen; material: fiber-attached | host: Bos | place: Iran: Karaj | collected 2018-10
CTGCTTCGCAAGATTTCATAAATACGGTAAACTTATATGTAAAAAATGATAATTTGGGAACAAATATAAAAGTCTTGTTTTCAAATGAATATATAAACAAAGTATTGAATCTTTTGGAACAGGAACTTGGAAACAAACAAGCGGCTCAAGAAAAATTTATCGAGATGATAAAACAGTTAAAAGATGAAAATAAAGAGATTGTTGTTATATTTGATGAGGTAACGGAAGCCACAAACTTAACAGAATATAATCAGTATGGTATTTTTTCATATATTGCAAACAACGAATACGTCGATGGGTTAACATCAACAAAAACCAAAACAAAATTTGTTACTAACTTGGATCAAATTTATGGTTTTGACGGAAGTTTGTCTATCATAAAAGTAAGTGCATTTAAACAAGAATTAGAAAAAGCTTCGGGAATATTTACATTCTTAACATCGTCTTTGAATTTAAGTGAATATTTGAAAACAAGAAGCATTAATTTTATCAAACAGGTCGCAAACAATTTTGATTTCGATCAAATACCTGTCATTAATATTGATATAATTGCTCAAATATTAACAACTTCGGAAAACAAGTTTGAAGAATTATCAAAATATTTGAATGGAACAGATTCTTTGACTATGTATTATCTTGGTTTATCAACCGATGAACAAAGAACGGTATTTATGGAAGAAATATTAAAAAGAGCTTTGGTTATAAATTATTTGAGAAGTTTTGAACAAGATAATGTTTATTACGGCTTAAAAGATAAAAACTTAGAAAATACATTAGCAAAAGCTTTGTTTGAAAAATATCAATCACAAAAGACTTTTGAAATTAATAGTAACGCAAACTTAAATGAAACGGCTAAAACGACCGCAGCTGAAATTGATTTTAAATTGTTAGAAACGATATCGCAACTATCCCAAAAAGCTTTTGAACAAAAAGATCCTCAGGCAATAGATGATATTATAAAATTGATACCTTTATATGCGGAAAGAAATATTGATTTTAAAACAGCCTCAAATATTGATGTAATGGAAATAAAAAATATCAAGGGAATTTTGAGTGCCGCATAGTGTTTGCAAATAATTTAATAAATAGGATAGAAATTTTATACGGTTTCTATCCTATTTTTTTATTAATAAAAGTTTCCAAATATACTATAATATAAAAGTGTGTAGAATTCTATTTTTGGAGTAATATATGAGAAAATTAAAAATGTTTTTTATGGACCATTGGGGCAAAATGTCAATTGCTCTTGCTACTGTTTTGCTTATAATAGCATTTGCATATTTGCTTATGAGACTGGATTCTTATGCAAGAAGCACAATGCTCGCCTATATTCCTATGTACATTCTTATGGGAGCAATTCAAGCAATAGTTTTCGTCGGTGCCTATATGTTCTTTTTTAGCGGCGGATTTTCAAAACTGAAAAAAAACAAAGTAAATGCGAGCAGAGTAAATGTTAAGTTTACCGATGTTATAGGTTTTGAAAATGCAAAAAAAGAAGCAATGGAAGTTGTTGATATAATAAAGGACAGTACGAGAGTAAAGAAAATCGGAGGCAAACTCGTAAAAGGTATTTTGCTTATGGGCCCTCCGGGTTGCGGTAAAACGTTACTTGCAAAAGCTATTGCTACCGAAGCTAAGATGCCGTTTATTTCTATAGCCGGAAGTGAATTCGTTGAAGTGTTTGTAGGTGTTGGAGCATCTAGAGTCAGAAAACTTTTTAAACAAGCAAGAAAACTTGCTTATACGGAAGGATCCTGTATCATTTTTATAGACGAAATAGATGTTATAGGTAGAGGAAGAACTTTCTCTTATATGGGTGGTGGAGAAGAAACCAATAGTACTCAAAACCAACTGCTTGTTGAAATGGACGGTCTTGAAAGTACCGGTCAAAATATCATTGTTATAGCGGCAACGAATGCTAATGAAGGCGTGTTAGATAAAGCTCTTTTAAGACCGGGAAGATTTGACAGAAAAATACAAATAACATTGCCTACTCTCGAAGAAAGAGAAGATATTTTCAAATATTATTTGGGCAAAATAAAGTCAGGAGATGATATAAATGTGAGAAAGTTAGCTTCCGGAACAAAATTTAAATCTCCCGCTGAAATAGAAAATATTGTCAAAGAAGCAGCTTTAATATCGACAAGGAACAAGAAACAATTTGTTGATATGGAAGACTTGTCATTGGCTATGGATAGAGTAAATCTGGGTTTAGAGACCAGTATTACCATGACAAAAGAGGAAAAAGAAATGACGGCATATCATGAAGCAGGTCATGCCGTTGCTGTATACTTATTACATCCTACCGATGAAATTTTTAAAGCCACTATAAGATCAAGAGGCGGCGCATTGGGTTTTGTTTATCATACTCCGAAGGAAGAATTACATAATCAAAATAGGGAACAAATGTTAGCGGCTGTTATGGTTTCTCTCGGCGGTTATGTCGCTGAAAAGATAAAATATGGGACAACTTCTACAGGCGTTTCAAGCGATTTTCGACATGCTATGGCGGTTGCAAATTCGATGGTATGGAATTTTGGTATGGGGACAAGAGGTTTTGTCGGAGATTTTACTGCCATTCCTAAAGATTGTATGTCATCAAAACTTAAAGAAGAGTTGAATACCGAGACTATGGAGATAATGAATACTTGTTTGAATAAAGTAAACGAATGTTTAACAAAAGAGTGGGCTATTGTCGAAGATTTGGCACAAGAAATGTTGAAAAAAGAAGAACTTACATATGCCGAAGTTGACGAAATATTTGTAAAGCATGGTAAAAGTAAGGTGATTTCCGATAAGGAATATATCAGCATAAAAAATTCATCGGATAAGAACGAATCCGAGAAAAAAACAGAGTTGCAAAATCCCGAAGGCACAAAAAACGAAGAAATAAAATCTGAGGACTCGAAAAAAGAACAACCAAAGACGGAAGAACAACAAAATAAAGAGTAATGTTAAAAAAATTTTTATATTTTTTATTCTCGATTTTTATACTGTCATCGTGTGGTGTTACTTTTCCCACAGAGACATTGGAACAGGATACCGTTAATTTTATAAAAAAAGAAACACAAAAAGATGTTTCCGTGCACAGATATGGTTCGACGTTGTATTTGGATGCATGTTTTGAAGATTTGGTTACGAACGATTCACAAAAAATCGCAGAAATTTACGATACTTTGCAAAAAATAGTTTCAACAATTGTCAGAGTTCCGTTAAGTTCCGATGCCGATATAAAGTTTGTTGTTGTGTCCGCATTTGATCCCAAATATCAAACGCTGTTAAGATTATTTGAAAATATTGATGATATAAAAAAATATGCCAATCAATATATTTCTAGAGAAGATTATTCGGAAAGACAATTGATGGAATTTGAAGGGCCGGATAAAACAAAAGAAATTGTAGAAAACAAATACGATTTAACCGAAGAAGAATTTGTAGCAAGATTAATTGTTTCGCAGTTAAATTCGGCAGCAAGATCAAATCCTTTTCTGGCCACATTAATACAGATTTTAGAATTGAAGTTTTCACATATTGAAAACAGCACTATTTATTTTGTTATGTCAAAAAATATTGATAATGTTGAAGTGAAAAAATTGTTGAAAAATATGTTGGAAAACGAAGTTAATAAGAATATACAAAAGTACAAGCTTTTTTCAATAAAATCGGCTATACTTAAAGATGAGAAAAATAATATTGTTTTAAATATACCGGTACAATAATAAGAACATGAAAAAAATAGTTTCTTTAGTTATCGTTTTTTTGTTTATGTTTAATCTTTTGCCGTCCCTTTTTGCATCACAAGTCGGAACGGTTGATGTGAATTCTTTTGACGAATTTTCTATTGAGCAGGTTCAAAAGACTTTTTCAAACACTTTGACACAAGAAACAAAGTCCGACACTCAAAATCAGGAAGAAGCACTTTTTGTTTTGAGCAGCGATGTTGCATGCACTACGCAGATATTGTCTTATACTGAGTTAAGCTCTTCGTCAAATGTGTTTTTAAGTAGAGAGACCGGTGACGTTTTAAATTATTTGTACCAATATAAACTATTTGAGAAGAACAACCTGTCGGAAGGGATTGCGGAATATAAGATTAATTTGAATTCGTATATCGCCATAGTTTTGGTTGATGTTTATGGCGTAGTATCAAATTGCATATGATTACAAGACTGACTTATATGTCAGTCTTTTTTTTTATGGAGAATAAAAATGAATAAATTAAAAAAAGTGGTATCTGCGATAATTTCATTATCATTAATGATTACAACGTTACCTATAAATTCTTTTTCTGCTTCATATCCTGTATTACCGCAATACGAATTTAGCAACTTTGCAAAAATAACATCAGCCAATTTCTGCAGCAACAGTGATACAACGGTTATTAATATTCAAGATTTACATAACAATAAAGAAGTTCAGGATAATATATATAAACTATTGGAAAAATTAAACCAACATTGTGCTAATTTGGATATATATATCGAAGGAGCAAGCGATTATATTGATTACAGCAAATTAGCTTCTTCTTTAAACGAGAAAGAATTAGATGCTTTGATGGAATCATTGTATGCGAACGATAAACTTTCAGGTGCCGAATTTTTCGGTTATAAAAACGATAAAATATTAAGTCCTACCGAACAAAAAAATATTTATGATAGAAACATACAAAATTATTCTTTTTTAATAAGGAACAAACAAAAAATAAATGAATTATTATCGAGTAAATATATCAATATTAAAAGTTTGAATGACTATTTGATAAAAGATCAAGTAAGTCTTTTAAAATTTTATAATGCATATTTAAACAAAAAAATATCATCGGAATTTTTCTATAAAAAGGTTTTGGTCGAATTGTCAAAAAGAAAGATTTCTTCTTTGAAATATGTGAATACAAAGTTATATATTGATGTTTTGAACGCAAGTAAAAACATAAATCAAAAATTAGCCGAAAGACAGTTACAAACTGTTATTTCAAATTTAAAAAATACAATCACTTATCAGGAATATGTCAATCTTTTACAGGATTCCAAAAATCTGTCGGACATAAATGTTATTTTTGCATACTTATCCGAAAAAATAAGCGGTGTTGATAAAGTTACTAAGTATCCTGATTTGTTCAGATTGATAAGTTTAAGAGAAAAATCTTCACTTATCAATCCGTTGGATTTGGTAGAAGAAGAAAGAGAAATGATGGAAGACATTCTGCTGTCTTACAGTAAAACTACCGAGAATAAAGAAGTTGTTTTTATCAATTTGTTTTTTCAAATATACAAAAAATTATTATTGGCATCTATTTCTTCAAACGAATATATTTATTACAAACAAAATTACGGCAGATTTGTTAATTTATACTCGAAATATATAGAGAACGATAGTTTGTTTGACTTATACAAATATCTTGTTGTTGCCGAAAACTTTAATGAGTTGAATTTGGAAAGGAATATATCTTTTGTTGATAATCTTGTTTCCGACAATACCAATACTAACGAATCTAACGGTTACAGAGGAAAGTTTTATAGTATCAACAAAATATTATCGGGATTAGATAAAACAAAAAATGTTAAGGTTATAATTTCCGGCGGTTTTCATACAGAGGGCGTAAACGAATTGTTAAAGGAAAAACAAGTTTCCTATATTACACTTACACCTAATGTTAAAGAAACCGATCCCATGTATGAACAGAATTATTTGGATAGTATAGTGGAACAAGCACAAGTTGATACTAATGCTATTTCAAAAAGGCCTTTCTTAGAACAAAAAATACCAATTATTGTCGATGATATAGTGGCTTCTTTGGATTCTATGATGGGATATTTGAAAGAGGGTAAAAGTTTAAAAGATGTAGAAAAGATTATTAACGGAGCTATAAAAACGGCTTTACAAAATGGTTCGGAAACAGAGACTGTTGAAGATTTTATATCTTTTCATTTCGACTCAAATGATGAGGCAACAATAGTTGTAGACAAAAAAGAATATGTATTAACTTTTGAAAACGGAAAAGTTGAAATAAAGAAAGATTCGTCGACACCAACGACATTGGCAAAGAACATTAAACTTTTAATAAAAAAGGCATTAGGTGTTGAGACGATAAAAATAAAATTATCCATTTCCGAACAAGCTTCTAAACCGGAAGGAGATAGTATAGGTGTTGCCAATCAAATTGCTGCAAACTTGTTAATGAATCAAAATATTTTGTTACCTTGGTTTGCAAACAGAGTTATGAGAGCAATAATAGGATTGGAGCCTGCCGAAGAAGTTACTTCAAGCAGAGAGTATAAAGTTCTTGAACAAGTGTTGAAAGAACAATATGAAGATTTAGGTGAAGAGTATCCTGCCATAGATTCGAAAAACAATCCGATAAAAATAGGCAGAAGTCCGCTTCTTGTCGGAGCACAGCAAGACGGATATGGGAATGTAAGAGAGTATGCTTCGTTGTTTTATGTTGTATGGGGTGCTAATTCAGTGGGTGCAAATATAGTAAAAGAAATTTATATATCGGATACGCTTTTTTCATATTTAAAAGATTTTACGGAACAAGAAGTAAGACAATTCTTTCAAACATTGATAACCCATGAAAGGCTTGAAATAATAGCTGTCAGCGGGGAAAGTAAAAGATATAATTCTCATCATAAGGATTTTGCAAGAACCTCGGACGGGTTCCATAAATATATAAAAAAAGGTGCTGATTTTGCCGAGTTTGTAAAAGAGCAAGGTTATTCTTCCCAAGTTGTTGAAGCTCAAAGAAAATTATTAGAACAATTGGATGATATAATTTCGCAGGTCAATGAACAAAATTCCGAATATTCCGGAATCATATCTTTAGTGTCAATGAATGAAGAATCTTCTTATTTCGATGAAGACATCGACAGCTTTTTAGCGGTAAGAAGCGGAGAAGAAGAGACCATTTCCGAATCAAGAATTAAACTTGCGGATGAAATTTGTAAAAAGCTTAAGCAGGAATACGACTTATCCAATCCTACTTTCGATGTTAAAAGTTTTGTAAATTTTGTTAGTAATGAATATATTTTTGTATACAAAAAATCTAATGACTACATGCTTTTCAATGAACTTCCGAACTTGGTTAAAGATTTGCTGAAAAACAAATATGTAAAAGAATGGAGTAATTTTGAGGATGTCAGTTCAAGTCAAATAGATGATATTTCTTTTCCTGTTTGCGAAGTTGACGAAGATACTCCTCTTTCTTTGGAACAGAAAGAATTGATTTACGGAAAGAACATCTTTTTTGTCGAAGACATTATCTCAAGAAACAGTAAAACATATAATAAAATTTATAAAAAATTAACGGATAGCGAGGTAACAAAAGTACAACCTTTTGTGTTTTTTGATTTGTCAAAGGAGCCGAAAGGCACAAATCTTATCACAGAGCTAACATATAATAAAATTCTCAAAAATCCTCAACTTTTGTTTGATGTACTTTCAAAAACTAACGACAAAGTAAAAAAATATGTTTTTTATTGGTTGGTTAAATTGTCAAAAGATTCTAAAGGAATAAAAATTTTACAACAATTTATCGAACAAAATAACGAAATTGTAAGAATTTTAATAGTTAAAATGTTTGATATGTTGAAAAACGGAGAAACCATATTAAATGTAAAAAATACGGAACTTGTTGAACTGATATTGCTTATGGGTGTCGGCGAAAAGAAATCGATTGCCGATATAACACAACAGGATTTAACCGGTTTGTTGGAAAAGTATAACATAAAATTCGATTTAGATTTGTCAAAACCGTTGACTGTAAAATACGATGATTGGAAAGATAATATTCCTTGTTTAGTAATGTATGCTTATATGTGCGGATATAGTTATATAGATGCTAACGGTATTAACAATATTTCCGAAAATGTAGATGGTAACAAAGAAACAAATATGGAACTTATTGAACAATTCTGCAAAGAATTCAATATTTCATTGATAGACAAAAAAACAAAACTCATATATTTTCATTTTTCCGAAAAAGAAGTGGAAAACGTGGAAGCTCTTATTGATGAAGCTTTCACTAACAGAATAGCAAAACTTATCAGCGAATATAAAAATGCTAAAATCAGTTATTCGAATTTTGAAAATTTCATAGAGGACGAGTTGCAACAATTGTTTGATGATGCTAAAGTTACAAAAAGCGAACGTATAAGATTTATGAAAGAGAAAGATATTTTGAAAAGAAAATATATTGAAAAAGGAAAAATGGAAAGAGCAAAATACCATTTTGAAAAATTTACAAAATTCTATGAAGAAAAATATGCGAGCGGTGAATATTCTTATGATGAATATATAAAAGGGATGGAAAAAGTAGAAAATGATTACAGAGAAGCAGTAAAGAAAGCAATGATAAATGCAAAAAATATTGCTTTAGACGAATTGAAGTTGGATAAAATTTTCATGAACGATTCCATGTTTGCGATAATAATCGGTGGTTCTCTTGCAAAAGGTAATTCGATGAAAGATTCCGATATTTTTTACGATGTCATTGTTAAGAACGGAGTAATATCAAAATCCATAGAACAATATTTTACACCTTTGTATTCTTCCATATTAAGAGATTTGGGATTGATAAATTATCAAGTCCTTCAATATTCGGCAACTTCTTTGGATAAAAGAAATATAAACACTCTTGTTGCCGAACAGGAAGTCGCTCCGTTTTTAAATTATGAATTATTGGAAGCCGATAAAGAAGAATGTGTTGAATTGTATCAACAATATATGAATGCTGTTATGGACGATTCTTTACAAGAACCCGATACCATTGATAATTTTGACTTTATTGCCAGAATGTATCACACAATCTCCGAAACTGGAAAAGGATGGATAGGAAAATCTTTTTATTCCGTATACTCCGAAGATAAAGATAAAATTTTTACAACAAGATGGTCTTTAATGTCTTTTGAAGCTATCTTGAATAAAATAATTTTCCAATCCATAGCTGAAATATCCGACGGGAGTAAAGAGTTTACTTTTGATAATCTTCCGATTTCGGTTGAAGAGCAAGTTGATTTTGTAAAACATAGTGTTCTTTCAAACGATGAAGCAGCTCAAAAGAAATTGGAAGACGCTTTTAACGCATGGAGATTTTTATCTGCAAACAGATACGAAAATAGTAATACTTGGACGGAATTTTCGCAAGAGAAGAAAAAGGCCATAGAAACGATAAACAATTTTGTAAAGAGTTATTTGGCAGAACAAGATAAAAAAAGTGATACCGCAAAAAGAGAAGTAAAAAACAGTAAGGATTTCTTAAGAGTAATAGAAGAATTTGTTTACGATAATTCTACAAATCTTCAAGTTTTTAGAATAGGGTACGACAAATATTCTCATTTGGAAGAATGGAGAAAAACCAATGATGAAACAAACGAAGAAGCTTTTATTAAAGCACAAGCAATAGTTTTATTATTGGAAATGGGTGATATTGAAACAATAAAAAACAAGTTGGAAAATTTGAAAATAGATGGATTAGACAAATATTTACCGTCATTATTCAAAAGTTTGGATGCCATAAAAAAAATAGATGAACAATTTAAAGATTTTGAAGATATGCAAGGGGAAAGATCGTTACAAAATTATTGGGATCTCGTAGCTAAAACAGCGGAAAACGAAGAAACGTTGCTGGCATTAATCGCTCATAAACTCACCCAGGCAAAATATCCCAATCCGGAAAAATATCAAACCGAAGCGGAAATGGCTGAGGCGAAAAAAAGAGCTACTCTTTTAGTTCATTCGGTATATTTGCCGTTATCCAGAAGGTTTGGTAATTCTCCTATGTACGAATATGTCAGAAACGATTTGTTTGAAATTTCAAACCCTCAGGAATACTTGAATTTATTAAATATAATAGAAACTTTATACGGAATATCATATACGGAATTTCAAAAAATCAATGAAGATATTAAAATATCTGCAGACACATTACTTCAGGCTCAAGGTCTTCCCGAAAGTTCTTTTGTTGTAAAATTCAGACCGAAATCTTTATACAGTATACATGAAAAATTAAATTCGGAAAGAAGAAAAGGAGAAATCATACATACAATAGGAAAAACCGAAAAAGGTTTGGTTAAATTTATATTAACATCCGATAATCCTTTGTTTAGAGAAATTTTGGATTCTGCCAAAGATAAAGATACGAAAAAGGCCGATATAGAGTTTATTTTAAAGCATATAGATAACGAGTACGATTTGTTAGATGATAAACAAGTAGATTTAGTAAACAAATTGGTTTCCGAAACAAGGAGTAAAATTTTTGCCGATTATGAATTTGTTAATTATATTAAAAAAGTATTTGATGGTTTGCCGAAAGAATTTCTTGGTGATTCCGGTTTGAGAGATATGGAAAAAATAAAAACATATTTGGAAAATAATCAAATGTGGGTTGAACTGTTTTTCGTTGATATTTTCAGTAAAGAACTTAGAGATTTGATAGGATTACACATTGTTATAGATAATGAAGAATATGATGAATATATTTCGGACGATACGATTCAAGCTTTTTCCGAATCTTTTGGAAGGAACTTTGATAAATTCGAGAGAGACTATAATAATAAACAGGCAAGAATAAAATTTTCCGCACTAAAGAAATCATTACCTATAGAAGCTTGTTTGTACAAGAAAATAGATTATGAAGAAGAAATTTACGGCTTTTATAATTTGGAAACACTTTCGGCTCCGCATTATCAATATAAAACCGGAAGAAAAATTGAAATTTATCCGGAAATAGAAGAATTGATACAAGAGTTGAAAACTTTGGAAGAAACAAAAGCAACTACCAAAAAAGAAGAGGAAGAACTCGAAAGTAAAATAAATGAAATAAGAAATAAAATAAAAGTTTTAATGAATTTAGTGCTTTTTGACGGTACTTTTATTCATGAAATAGCGCTTAAGTTTGTAGTGAAAGATATCGGAGAAGAGAGAAAACAATTTGTGTTCACTCCGGATGAATATACACCTAATGGAAATTTGGAAGCAAACAGACAGCAAATTTTTGAAAATAAAGATTTAGGAAATCGAACCATATTTTTCGTTGACTATGAAGACGGATATTTTGTAATGGATTTGCCTAAAGATGCAACCATAAATGAGTTGATGAACAGCAAATATTTTGCGGATGTTACGATTGCCGTATACGATGAAAACGGTGAGCCGTTAGGTATTGATGTTAAACTTGAAGATGCAAAAGTATACAAAATTATAAAGACTGAAACTGAAGCTAAAACCATTAGAATGAGTGACGAAGAATTGAAAAGAAAGCCCATAAGAACACAAATACAATATTTGTCAAAAACAAGTACTGATGATAGAAGTCTTAGTGCAACTTTGTCCGACAAAATAACAAGAAAGTCTGATTTAAGTGAACTTGCAGCATACTTGTTGTTTTACGGAGACAACAGCATTACACTCGATAACAGAGAGTTGTCTAAGGAACAAATTATAGATAAACTTTACGATGCTAAATCAAGAAATGAAATTTTAAGAAATAAAGAACTTTTGTCTGAGGCGTTAAATGTTATATTAAGGGTAATGGAAGATCTTGAATTGGAAGATATCGCTCCGTCTGTATTTATAAAAAGATCCGTAATGATAGCAAACCATTATAATTTATCAAATATATTTGAACTGTTTGAAGCGTTGGATTACGGAGTTATAAATTATAGTGACATAATAAACTATTACAAAACATGTATTTTTATAAAAACGAAATCGGAAAAAGTGAGCGAACAACAAATATTGAAATTATTGTCCGAGAAACTCGGAGCACAGATAATTAGGGTAGATACAAGAAAAAGACCGAATTCAAGGTATAATCTTATTATTAACGACAGAAAATATTTTGTCGATTATGAAGGTTATGAGTTTGAGGTCGTTCAAAATTTATTGGAATCTCAAGATATACATTTTGAATATGTTGCCGATAAGAGTAGCAGAGAAATAGGTAAAAAAGAAAATAAGGAAAAAATCTTTATTACTATGGATTTCGCCAGACCGCGAGAATTTTTACCTTTAATGTCTTTAGGTAATAATGTCGGTCAATTGATTCAACATGCAATGATAAACCATTCCGGAATGGTCAGTGTGATTTTGAGAAATATAAGAAATGAGGTTCTAAGCAGGGAACAAGAATCTATGCCTGAAATGACGGAAGAAGAAATAAGCAGAGTTTCTCCTGCCGTTAGAATGTATTCCAGGGCAATAGATTTGCTGGAAAGAACAGGTGTTGTTGTAGATCAAATAAGGAAAGAACATGCCGGTGAAGAATTTTACATTTCCAAGTATGAAGAGACGGAATCCGTGTTTTTTGAAATGTTATCTTTGTTTTCCGAATATCCTGTGCTTATAACTCAAATATTGTTAGGTTTGTATTCGCAAGATAGTTATGATGAGAAAACTTTGTTGGCACAGGCAAGTCCGTATTTAACTCAAGAAGAACTAAATTTGATTTCTCAAGGAATAAAAGAACCGGATTTTTCTGTCTTCCCTGATTTGGCCGAACAACTTGATGTATATAGACAAAAATCCGACTTAGCAAGAATTTCGGATGTTAAATTCGTAATTTCAAGATCATTGGATTTAGTTGAAAACAAAACAACTTTTTCTTTTGCAACATTGGACGTTGCTCCCGAAACAGGTACGGCGACGGTTTATGTCAGTGAAGCTTTCCTAAGAGAATTGGATAAAAAGTCTGCGGAAGAAAAAGAATATTTGTTGAAACAGTTAGTATTGCACGAAATAGCCGAATATCTTTTGTTGTTGAATATTTCGGATGCTACTTACGAAGATATACATGCGCAATTCGAAAAATATAAGGGACAACAAGATTTAATGTCTTTTGCAAAAGATATAGCCGTTCCGAAAATTTTAAGAACCAAGGAAGCTTTATTCCAAGAAGTAGACACACTGCTTTCTCCGGATGATTTTGAAGATATGGATCCGCAATCGACAATAGGTTTATTACTAGGAAATTTGGGGGTATCATCTTTTGTAAGAACATATAAGTTATATAAAGAGGGGAAACTCGGTAAGATCTTTATTTCGGGTAATACTAGGGGATCTTTGGGAATAATAAAAAATTTAAGAAATTTAAGACTTTATCCCGAACACAGAAGATTTATTTCCGGTATAAAACAGATAAAAGATGCAAATGCATTACATACCGTGGAAGATTTATTATCGCTGGATCCTAAAATTCTTTCCGAACTTACTATGGATGATTTAAGTAAAGTAAAAGCGGATACAACCCAATTGTTACTGTTGGATGAAAATTTAACTTCACCTGTAACTAGAGATGATACATTTTATCTTGTATCAAAAGACGGAGTAACAGAGGCGGCAATTATTAAATGGGTAATTTTGGAATCTGCACGACAAGATGGTATGAGCAGAAAAGAAATTAACCGGTTAATAAAATCAATGGTATTGGAAACGGGAGCTTCCAATACACCTGAAAATATAGCAAATATCTTTTCAAAAAAAGAACTTGCGGAATTTATAGACGGCAAAAAAACTATAGATGTTGTTGTTATACAAACTCCGTTTTCTCAAACGAGGGCAGCATCCACATTGAATAAATTTTTGACGACAAATGTAAATAGTTCAATATTGGAAGGCAAAACTTTTGATATTCGTAATATGAGTTTTGATGTTACATCGTTATCGTATCACTATGATAATGTTAGTGCTCTTACAAGATCCTTGGGTGAATGGGCAAGACTTATAGCATATGGATTAAAGGGAGATATTATTCCTCTTATAGATAATCAGGAAGGATTGGATGCAATTCCTTTGGAAGTACTAACAGATATACTTTCGTTATTACCTCTTCTTAACGATAGAGAAAAGGCGAATTTGTTTAGAGTATTTTCCGATGCGGCAAAACAGGATGATAATTTTAAAACAGCATCTGATTTGTTGGAAGTGTTAAAACAACATGTAAGTGGCACAAGATATGATTTGATTGCCGATTTTATAAAATACATGTATGCTGATACTACCGAACAGAGACAACTTGAAAGAGATTGGGAAGATATGTTATTCAAAGAAGTATTGCCGGATTTTGCTGCCCAAGAAAGACTTGCATTACAAGAAAAGCTGCAGAATGCACACAAAATATTATCTGCAGCATAACATATTGTGCAATTATTTGAAAAATATGGTCTAAATTGTTAAAATTTATAAAATTTTGTTTTGGAGAAAATTATGGAATTATTTAAGATGGCTAAAGAAGCAATGTCAATGAGAAGCAAAGTCAAAGAAATGGAAAAAGCTTTGAAATCAAAAATTGTTGATATAGAATATAAAGGCATTAAAATATCAATGAATGCAAAAAATGAAATAGTAAGTTTGAAATTGCCTGAAGATTTTGGAAACAATTCCGTAAAAGATATGGAAAAACTTATGTTTTCCGCTATACAGGAAGCTATAAAAGAATCTCAAAAAGCTATGGCGGAAGAATCAAAAAAACTTATGGGCGGAATGAATATACCGGGTTTAAACTAATCCGATATTTTGCTTATTGCTTTTTTGTAGTTTAACATGATAAAAATATTACACAGATATATTCTAAAAGAGTTTATAGGTTCGTTTACATTCGGACTTATAATCTTTTCTGCGATATTGTTGTTAGACCAAATATTTCAACTTGTTGATTTATTTCTGTCAAAAGGTGTAAGTCTTGGCCTTATAGCACAGTTGTTTGTGCTTATCATCCCCAACATTCTAACTCTTACGATACCTATGGCAATTTTATTCGGAGCGTTACTCAGTTACGGAAGATTTGCCGAAGATAACGAAATTACGGTTATGAAGGCTACCGGAATAACTTACAAAACATTGTCTATGCCGATAATTGTTTTTGTGGTTTTAATGAGTATAGGCCTCGTTTATTTTAATCACTATTTGTCACCGTCGACACATATGTATTTCAGAACGTTGTACAAGAAAATTCTTACCGAAGCTCCTCTTGCAAAATTCAATGCTAAAACAATAACATCCATAGGACAATACAAAATATATGCACATGAGGTAGATTCAAAAAATAATACCTTAAGCGGTGTAAACATTTATAAATTCGAAAAAATAGAAAACAAAGATACACAAAGAAAAACGGAATATATTCCGTGGAGAATAGCGGCTTCTTACGGCACTATAGGTGTAGATCATAATGTGGTTGTTTTAACTTTGTACGACGGATATTGGCAAAGAACAGATCCTAACGAGTTAGGTTGTATGATACATATGAATTTTAAAACCTACAAGTTTACCATACCTATCGGTTCAAGTATAGATTTTTCCGATGTGTCTTTAAGAGAACTGAATTCCAAAAAACTCAGAAAAAAAATAGATGAACTTCCAAAAGAAGAAATGCTAAGAAATACTTACACGAATGAATATTGGTTAAGGTGGACTGTTGCTATTGCTCCGATAGTTTTTGTTTTAATTGCTATTCCGGTAGGCATTATGGCCGGTAAGGGTGGTAAAGCAATAGGTTTCGGTATGAGTTTGGGAGTAATTTTTATATATTATTTATTTTTAGTTATATCAATGAATGTGGGGGAAAAGGGGTATGTCCCTTCTTGTTATATAATGTGGTTGCCGGACTTTGTGTTAGCCGTGGCAGGAATAATTTTATTTAGGAAAATGTTAAAAAAATAAAATGATAAAAATTTACACATACATAGCAAAACAATTTTTAAAACCGTTATTTTTTATAGCATTTGCTTTCGGTTTTATCGTAATGATTTCCGAGTTTTTTAGGGAAATGAGTATGTATATGGAACTAAAAACTCCGTTTTTTACGATAATGGAATATCTTTTGTTAAGCTTGCCGTGGTGGATGATAGATGTTTTTGCCGTATCTGTTTTACTTGCTCTGCTGTTTTCATTAGGTGAACTTGCCAAAAGAAACGAAATTACCGCACTCAAGGCTTCGGGCGTAAATCTTTGGAGAATAATTTCTCTCTTTATGGTTTTAGGATTTTGTATAGGTGTTTTTGATTTTTCCGTGAGAGAATTTGTTATTCCTCACACGGTAGTGAAAGCGGAATACGTAAAAAAAGTTAAGATAAGGAAGAAAAAGGTAGGAGAAGTTGAAACTGAACATAAAAATATCATAGTTACATTGCCTAACAATTCAAGAATGTCTATCGGTTATTTAAATATAAAAGAAAATTATATGAGAGATATTATTATCGACGAATATAATGACAAATATTATCTTACAAAAAACATTGTTGTAGGGGAAGGAATTTATACAAACGGCGGTTGGCTTTTAAAACACGGAGTAATAAGAACTTTTGATGATAAAAACAATTGGAACGAACAGTATTTCGAAAGTAAAGTTTTCGGGTTTACGGTTAAGCCTCAGGACTTAATAGTTAAAGATACAAGATACGAGCAAATGAATTTAAAAGATTTTAAAGAATATATACAGAAGAAACAGATGTTGGGGCAAAATACTTTAAAAGAACAAATAAAATATCATTCGAGATTCGCAAATGTTTTTGCTCACATAATAGTTATGATGATAGGTATTCCTTTTGCATTGGGATTAGGCAATAAATTCGGCAAAATAATAAGTTTTACCTTTGCACTTATCTTTTCGTTTATATATTGGTGTATCCAGGCTGTATGTATGAGTTTGGGAGAAAACCAAGTTGTTTCGGTTTGGCTTGCCGCATGGCTTCCTAACATTCTATTCGGTGTCGTCGGTATCTACCTTATGTCAAGAATCAAAAAATAACCAAAAATTGCTATGCAATTTTTAGCTTAGAGTTTATAGCTTATAGCTTTCAGTAAAATTTTGTAAAGCAAAATTTTCTAATAAATAATAAAAATTCACTTTGTGAACTTTTACAATAAACTTTAAACTTTTATCTTTAAGCTATCAGCTAGTCGTTGTTTTTTTCTAATCTTCCAATCTTCCAATCATCTAATCTTCTGTCGTTTCGGAAAAGATTTTGTTGCCGAATTTTTAGAATACATTGAGTTGATATCTCTTATTCTGTCTCTGAAAAGTGTTGCAGATTCAAAATCCAAATTGTCTGCAGCTTCTTTCATTTGTTTTTCCAACGATTTTA
>JAEEGL011472930.1_pt1 | contig 17077 bp, 8 predicted proteins | sample 9134231 | NCBI WGS metagenome assembly JAEEGL01 (sample SAMN16246548, study PRJNA631951) | gut metagenome | biome: gut microbiome; feature: rumen; material: fiber-attached | host: Bos | place: Iran: Karaj | collected 2018-10
AAGGTCGAACTTGCTGTCGAACTCCGCAGCGCAGATATCCGCAAAGCTCTCGTCGATGGAATCGAGCGGATAGACGTTTGCCGCGGTGGAGGTCGGCGTCCAGATATAGCAGTGGTCGCCCTTGGAAAGCACCTTGAACTCTACGTTCGTGCTCGGCAGCGGGCAGTAGCTGGCATAGAGCTGGAAATAGTGCGTGTCGCCCACGTTGAACGAGGTCTGCGCGCCGGCGCCGCTTGGCTCATACTTGCCGAGGCCGCTCGCGATGGCCTGCTCGGTCAGCTCGCCGTCCACGTCGATGCGGATAAGGCCGTCCCCGGAGGGTGCGGGCTGCTGCGCGCCGTCGACGCCGACTTCGGTCTCGATAAGGCCGGTCATGTTGCCGGTGGAGGCGGAGCTTGAATAGCTGGTGGAGGGGTTGTAGATAACGACGTAGTTGCCGGAATAGCCGTCGCTGCCGTCGTCATCGATCACGACGTTGCCGCCGTTGATCAGCCTGGTGCCTTCGTCATCCGCGGCAAACGACGCAGCGGGCAGCGCCGACAGAACGAGTACGAGCGCAAGCGCAAAGGCAAGCAGTTTTTTCATCGGGTTCATTGGGGTCATTGGGTTCTCCTTCCGTTTCGGGCGGAATACTTCCCCGCCCTTTCTGACCTTAGAATTATATCACATCGGACCGATCCGCGAAAGGCGCGCACGATATATAATTAGCGCCTGCGGATAAGAAAAGGACCGCCGCCGGGAGGGCAACGGTCCTTTGGATGTTGAAAAACGGTTATTTGGTGAGCAGCGCGTTCGGGTTATCGTGCAGGAGAGCATAGCGCATGATCTGAAGCGCGTCGACGGTGTTGATGAGCGTATCCTCGGTGAAGTCGGCGTTATAGAGCTGCAGCTGGTTCTCGAGGGTGACGATGTGCATCGCATGGCGCATGCAGAGGAGCGCGTCGGCGATGGTGATCTCGCCGTCAAGGTCCACGTCGCCGCGCATGCCGCTGTAAACGACGGTCACGGTATAGTCGCCCGCACCCATGGTGCCCTCAACGACGGCCTGATCGGGCATGTAGCCGTTGATCTTGGGGCTGGTCACGGAGTAGGCCTCGCCGAACTCATAGCTGCCGGTGAAGGGCTCCGCCGCGGTATCGCCGTTCTCGAAAACATAGTTGATGGTGAGAGTGTATGTGTTGACTTCATAAATGGCGTAAACGTCCATATCCTCGGTCACGTGGGAGAAGTCCTTATCCCAGCCAACGAAATGGTAGCCTTCGCGCTCGGGGATATCGGGAGCGGTCGCGGCGGTATTGTAGGGAACGGTGGAAGTGCCGAGCTCCTGGCCCCACATATCGTAGAAGGTAACGGTGAACGATTCGGGGTTGTAGGTAACGGTGAACTCAAGGTCGTCTGCAGGCATATTGCCGGTGATGAGCGTCTGATCGGCGTAGTAGCCGTAGATCTCCGGGCTTGCGACGCTGAATTCGGCATTGAATGCAAATGTGCCGGTATAGGTCTCGGCCGCGGTCTCGCCGTTCTCGAAGACGTAGTAGATGGTGAGGGTGTAGGAATTGACGGTGTACTGAGCGTAAACCGAAAGATCGCTCTGCACGTTGTGGTAGTCGGGCGACCAGCCTGCGAAGGTATAGCCCTCGCGAGTCGGATTTGCGGGCGGGATCGCATCCCCGCCGTAGTTGACCATCTGCTCCTCCTTAAGGATCGAGCCGTCGTAGTCGTAGAAGACGACGGAATAGGTCTGGACGGGGGCAACGGGATCGGTGGTGTAATATGAGACCGAAGAAGCCGTCTCCTTCCAGAGATAAGTTTTGTTCGCTGTATAGGTGTTGTTTACAACGAAGTATCCGTAGCTGCCGACAACAAGATAGGTGTACGTTGTACTTGCAACATTGGCGATCTTCATGCAGGAATAGGACGTATCGTAAGTGATGCCCCAGTCTGAATAATTTGATGTATAGCTTGCCAGGTTATACAGATACGTATTTTGCGTGCTGATCCAGAAGTTTGTCGGGCTCTTGATCGTGTAGTTGGTATTTTTCTTTGCGATCGTGAAGACATAATCAGAGGATACGCTTTTCAGCGTTGTGCCGTTAAGGTACATTCCTGTTGAAGCATACTCAACGGAAGCGCCGCAGCTCGAGTTTTCAAGCTGTTGGGCGCTGCCGACACCCTTAAAAGCAATCAGGTTCGTATCCTTGCCGCTGGTTATAACATAGTTGCCCGCCCAGTTGGAAGCATCTTCGGTGACGAGCTCATAAACGGTTTCTCCCTCTCCTGTATCCTGTGTATACAGGGCAAAAAGCGTGGTACTGTCGGTCACAGTATAGCTTGCACCGGGGGCATAGAACTCGGGCCTGTCGGTAGTCTCTTCAAGCTGCTCCGTCATCCAGCCGCAGAAGGTCCAGCCTTCGGGATTGACCGAAACGGCGGAGGGAAGCGTTATAACATCGTAGATCAGGGCGCTCACAGCGCCCTCGGCTGTACCGGAAGCGACGAAGTTGACGGTGTAGGTCGGCTTAGGAGCGAAGTTGACGCGGATGGTGCAGTCGCTCGTCGGCGCGACGGTGATGGTGTTGCCGTTGACCGTATATGTCGCCGTGCCCTCGATGACCTCGACGCTTTCAACATAGCAGCCGCTTGCGGGACTTGCGGTGATGATCTTGCCGTTTACGGAAACGGTACCGTAGGCGTTGTTGTTTGAAACAGCGGTGACGTTGTAGGCGTTGAGCGTGATGCCTGCATACTTAAGAGTTGAGGATGCACCGGAGGGCGGATTATAAACACCGTTCAGCGGTTTGATAACGATAAAGCCGCCGCCCTGGACGCTTGCGGCACTGGTGCTGTTATAGACGACCGGGGAAAGAAGCGAATAAAGGGTCTCAAGATCATAGTACTCAGACGGATCATAGCCGTCATTCATCCTGAATCCGTAACCGCTTTCGTAGTCATTGGCTACAAGACTTATAGCGTAATCGCGCCAAATGGTCTCAAGCGACCAACCGGTGCCGTTCTGCAGAGCACTGAGTGAATTGCTGACCGAAGAACCGGAGCATCTGTCAATTATGTTTTTATAAACAGTAGTGGTGCCTGCCTTAGAGTACAGGAACTGGGAGAAGAACATAACTCCGGCGTACCTGTTGAGCAGATCGTCCATATCGTCATTGTTGTTCCAATACGCAAGCGAACCGCCTTTATTCAGCTTTACGGAAGAATTATACGCATACTCCTTTGGCGGATCATAGAGTTCTGAACTGCTGGTCCACTGATAACAGTGCCAGCTCTGTATGCGTGAGAACAAGCCCGAACCCGGATAGCAAAGCTCTTCGGCAGAACCCGAGAACGACTCGTTCAGCCACGAGTGCATTCCGCCGGTTACGTTATAATTGATGCAATGCTGGAACTCATGAACGAGAGTGCCATAGCAATCGTCGAGGTGGGTTATGGTCTGGCCGGAGCCGTTAGTATACTGGATACCCGGGTAAGTATCGATATGGATCATATCGAGACTATTGTATTGGTAGTCTCCCTGCCAGAAATAACCTGCGACATAACCTTGACCGGGCTGCCAGCCGTCATCAATGTTGTAGAACATAATGTTGACCAAGCCATCCCCATTTACATTCTTGAAGTTGCCGTAGGAGACCTGCATCAGCTCAAACTTCTGATCGAACTCTGCTGCGGCAATGGATGCATAGCTTGAATCGATAGCATCAAGAGGATGATACGAAGAATTCGTGACAGTCCAAATACGGCAGTGGTTACCTACATAAAGCACCTTGAACTGGATGGAAGAACCACCGGGACTGTAATTGGAAATAGTAAAATTCTTGGTGTCGCCGACGTTCCACGTAGCTTTGCCGGGTTCCTGAACGGGCAAATCCTCGTCAGGAACAAATTCGGACATTTCGGAATCCACATCGATTATCACGGGCTTATCCGGATTGTAGTCGGGCCTTGACTCGATGTACTCGCGGATCGTAGGCTTTTGGTTCGGCATGATCGTTGTATCGATGAGGCCGGTCAGCGAGCCGGTCGAAGCTCCCGTCGTGGTAGAGGAAGAAGGATTGTAGATGACGACATAGTCGCCCTCGTAACCGCCCGAAGCGTCGGTGTCGATCACGACGTTTGTATTTACGCCGCGTTCGGCAGCGGGCTGTTCGGGCTTTTCGGGCGCTTCGGTTTTCGCGAACGCGGAGACCGGGATCAGGGACAGCACGAACGCGAGTGCGATGAGGATGCTGAGGAGTTTTTTCATGTTTTCATTCCTTTCTGAAACGGTAATGAAGTGTTGACGAAGAGCAGGGCATGTCAGCGGCATGCTCCCGCTCAATAGTAAGATTATACCACTTTTCCGGCGAACATTTAATCCTTCTATAAAATATATATTTCTTTTACATATGTTCGGTATACTGTTTGCGACAGAAAAACGGACCGCCGCATTTACTGCGGCAGCCCGTTCATCAGGGTTTGTTTACCTGGTCAGATCAATGCCCTTGTGCATGAGCGCGTAACGCATGATCTGGAGCGCGTCGGTCGTGTCGATACCGTTCTTACCGTCATAGTCCGCATTGGCGAGCGCCTGAGGATCGGTCAGGGTGATGATGCCCATCGCGTGGCGCATGCAGAGGAGCGCGTCGTTGATATCCACAGTGCCGTCGAGATCGACGTCGCCGGGGAGACCTGCGGGCTGGTCCGCCGTATAGGTGACGGTCACGGTCACATTGTCCGCGCCCATGACGCCCTCGACAACGGTCACATCGGCGGTATAGCCCTCGATCTCGGGGCTGGGCACGGAGTAGGAGGCGCCGTATTCGATGGTCGCGGTATAGGCTTCGGCCACGGGCTCGCCTTCCTCGTCAACGTAGTTGATCGTGAGGGTGTAGCTGTTCACGGTCAGCGTCGCGTCGAGAGTGATATCATACGCGGGCATGGTCTCGGGTACGGTCCAGCCGCTGAAGGTGTGGCCCTCGGGAGCGGTGTAGTCGGGCGCGGTGACCGCCGCGCCGTATGCGAAGTCGGCCTCCTGATAGGTCTCGCCGTTGATCGTGAAGGTCACGGTGTAGGTATTGGGATGGTAGACTACGATGATCTCTGTGTTCTGGGCAGGCATGGTGCCGGAGACCACAGCCTGATCGGGAGTATAGCCGGTGATCGAAGGGCTGGTCACGGAGTAGGCTGCGCCGTAATTGTAGTTCTGGATGTGCGCAGTTGCTGCGATCGAACCGTTCTCATACTGATAGTAGATGGCAAGCTGATAGGTCCGGATCGAGTATTCCGCGGTGACGGTAAGGTCGCCGGTCACGTTCGAGAAGTCGGTATCCCAGCCGAGGAACATATAGCCGGGATGCTCGGGGACCGCGGGCGCTGTCGCCGCGCCGCCTTCAATGACCTGCTGGGTGCTGAGCACGGTGCCGTCAACTCCGTCGATGAAGGTGACTGTATAATAAGTGGGCTGAGCGACAGCAGGATCGGTGGCGTAGTAGGTGACCGACGAGGTGATCTCGTTCTCCTTCCAAAGAAGGAGGACATTTGCATTGTTTGAACTGCCCGACCAGAAGTATTTGTTGGTGCTGCTCCAGCTGAAGTACGGATATTGACCGTTTGCCGCGTTTTTCAGCTGCACAACGCCATTCGCGTTGATTTTCGGCGTCCATCTGCAGTAGGTGGTATTAATGGAATTATAGCTGTAAAGGTATGAGCCGGAGTTCATGCCATAGTAGTTGCCTACGGCTGTGCACTGTACAGTGTAATAACTGCCGTTTGCGCCAAGGGTTATAACGTAATCCTCCGGAACGTTTATCAGTGTGTTCCCGTCCTTAGTGATGCCGGTGCTCGAGAATATGGTGCAGTTATTTGCATTTTCTGCGTCCGTACCACTTGCTGAGCCTTCCATACCCTTGAGGACGTACATACCGCTTGTATTGGTGCTGTTGTTGGTGATTACGTAGTTGCCCGCCCAGTCGGAGGGTGTGGCGGTCACAAGCTCATAGATCTTCTCGGTACCGCCGTCACCGTCGACACGGGAATACAGCGCATAGAGCGTGGCGTTGCCGGTCACGGTGTAGCTTGCCCCGGGAGCGTAATAGGTGGGCTCGGCGTCGGTCTCATCGATCTGCTGGGCTGCCCAGCCGATGAAGCTCCAACCGTCGGGATTGACGGAAACGCTGTTCGGCAGAATGATCGCATCCTGCACGTATGCGGTCTCGGAGCCCTCCGCCGTGCCGCTTGCAATAAAGCTCACGGTGTACTGGGGCTTGGGAGCGAAGTTGACGCGAACGGTGCACTCGCTGGTCGGATTTACGGTGATCGTGTTGCCGGAGATCGTATAGGTCGCGGTGCCGGAGATCACGTCGCAGCTCTCAACATAGTAGCCGTTGGCGGGGTTCGCGGTGATCACGTTGCCGGTCACGGAAACGGTGCCGTAGGAGGTGTTGTTGGAAACGGCGCTGACGGAGAAGGTCACGTCGTCGGTATAGGCCTTGATGCGGTAATCGCCGTTATCGGGGCAGTCGGTCCAACTGCCGTTGGGCTCCTTGTAGTAGGAGGTGTTGCCGTGGTTGGCGTGAGTCCAGTTCGCCCATTCAACAACATTGCTGTTGTTGAATGTTGCATCGTAGGGAGTGTGGATGTACTTGCCGCTGTCGTCCGCGGTCGGACAGCTCTGGGTGAAGACTACCGAGAAGGTGTCGCCCGCAGCGAGCGAGACGGGATTGTCAAGCGGTATGGTGTAGTAGCCGCAATAGGTCAGGGTGCCGGTCTGACTCGTCATCAGGGTGCCGGAGGAAGGATTGCCTGCGGTGGGGTTCTTATAGATCTCGACGGTGTAGCTGAGCGCTTCATCCCAGCTGCAGAGCGCGACTGCCCTGAGGAGCTCGCTGCCGTTTGCGGTAAAGACATTGGCGACCTGGGTGTTGTTGGCAAAACCTACGTAATAGTCTTCGTTGGAGGGCCAGCCTTTTCCGTAACATACCGGGTTGCAGGTGCCGTCGTACTGATAGTTGTGATCGTAGTTGTCGATGTCTTCCGCATCGTAGAAGTAGATGTAGCCTTCGAGAACGGAGGTGTCCTCATAGGAGATCCACATATAGCCTTGGTTGAAATTGCTTGTGCCCCAGCTGTTTTTGCAGAGCCATGCGCCGGGACCATTGGGCCTGTTCGGTGAGAAGTTCGAAGCGGCGATGGTGTCGTCCCAGCCGACGAGAGTTATCGCGTGGTTCGCCCACTTGTGGGAGCTGCTGTCCTGGCTGGTGGTATCGATCGTGCACTGATAGGTGTAGGTATAGGTGGAATAGCTGCTGCCGGCATAGTAGCTGATGTTTCCGGCGCCATAGTTCATAATTGCGTTCTTTACGCCCTCGATATCCGTAGCGGGGATCCAGACGGAGTTCTGAACGTGACAGACGTTGGAAGCATACGCATACTGGCTGTCAAGACCGGAGGAAGCGACGGTGCTTGCTTTGCTGTACGCAAGCGCAGAGGTGGTCTCGCTCGCCGCACCGGTCCAGCGCTGGAGCGTGTATGCGGACATCTCGCCGTTGCCGCCGCAATCGAGACCGTTGTGGGAGCTGGATGAAGTGAGCGTGGTCTTATCGCCCGTCAGCATACCCTCCGCATCATAAGCATTGGAGTAGTTGAAGAAGCAGTGCTGGGTCTCGGAAAGGTTGAGGCTGGTCGTTGCGGCGGAGCCGGTGCCTACCGGGACGCCGTTCTTGATCATATAGGCCTCGATGCCGCCCATGGCGGCATGCGCCCAGCAGGAGCCGTAGCTGCCCTGGTTCTTGACCGAGGTGATCCAGTTATAATTGCGGCTGTCCCATGAGGAGGGCAGTGTGTCGCGGCTGCGGCCGGTGAGGCGGTAATACGTCTCAAGATCGCCGCGCTCGTACGCGCTCGAAACGGCGCGTGCGCCGTGCATCTCGGTATGGATATAGCCGTTTGGCGCGGGTACGACTTCATTGTCGACGGCGGCTTTTACTGATGTGCCGGCGGTAATGAGGTTCGGGATCAGGCCAAAGGCCATGACCGCAACGATCAAGATCGCGATCAGCTGTTTGAATGTCCTTTTCATTGATCGATCTCCTTTTTATAGATTTAACCTTTGCAGGCATTCAAAGTGAAAAACAAATCGGAAGAGTATAAATGCGGAAGATGCGCCCGGATAATTGCATATACTCAACCTTTGACATTATACCTCTTTTATATCCTTTTGTCCATAGTTACAGGGATTATATATGCCTCAATTTCGATTTTTAGTAAAAGAAAAACGCACGGGGCCGCCGTGCGTTTTGGTGCTGTGACAGTTTACGGATTGAGCCTGTCGGGACTGCGGAAGATATACATCGCTTCCTTGATGGTGAGCCCGAGCAGGAGCATAGTCAGACGGTCCACGCCGAGGCCGAAGCCGCCGTGGGGCGGGCAGCCGTATTTGAAGAACTCGAGGTAGAACTTGACGTCCTCGCCGAGGCCCTTCTCGTCGGCCTGCTTCTTGAGGATCTCATAGCGGTGTTCGCGCTGCGCACCGGTCGTGATCTCGACGCCGCGCCAGATCAGGTCGTAGCCGAGGGCTGTGCCGTCCTCCCTGCGCATATGGTAGAAAGCGCGCTTGGTGGAGGGATAGTCGACGACGAACAGGAACTCGTGACCGTAGTGCTTCTTGACCCACTCATAGCTGAGCTTCTCGGCGTCGGTGGTGAGGTCGTTGCGGTCGCCGTCGGCGGGCACGTAGCCGTATTCCTTCTCGAGGGCGACGTAGAGGTCCGCGAGTTTGACGACCGGGAACGGCAGCGTGGGCACGATGACCTCGGTGCCGAAGGCTTCCTTTATCTGCTCGCCGAACTTTTCCTTGACCACGCCGAGGGCGTAGGTCAGGATCTCGGCCTCGATGCGCATGACGTCTTCGAACGAGTCGATATAGCTCATCTCAAGGTCGAAGCCGGTGAACTCGGTGGTGTGCTTGCTGGTGAAGGACTTCTCCGCGCGGAAGACGGGCCCGACCTCGAAGATGCGCTCGAAGCCGGCGGCCATCGCCATCTGCTTATAGAACTGTGGGCTCTGGGCGAGATACGCCTTGCGGTCGAAATACTTGACCTCGAAGACGTCCGCGCCGCTCTCGCTGGCCGCAGCGATAAGCTTGGGGCTGTGGATCTCGATGAAATCATGATCGAGCAGGTACTGACGCATCGCGTTGACGAGGCAGCTCTGCGCCTTGAAGAGCAGCTGGTTCTCGTCGGTCCTGAGGTCCACCCAGCGGTAGTTGAGGCGCTGATCGATGAAGCTGCGCTCGACGGCCTGCTTTTTCTTCGTCGCGGGGATCTCCTTGCGGACGATCGGCAGCGCGTCGGCGACGGATTCGACGGTGATCGCGGTGGGAAGCAGCTCGATGCCGCCCATCTTGACGTATTCGTTCTCCATCACTTCGCCTTCGCAGGTGATGACGGAATCGGGGGTTATCTTTGCGAGCTCATCGAGGAGCTGAGGGCATTTTTCCTTCTCGACCGTGATCTGGAGCTTGCCGGTAATGTCCTTCAAAACGATGAAGGCCATGGACTTGCCGTCCCTGAAGTTCTCAACGAAGCCCGAGACCTTCGCGGTCTTCCCTGCCATCGAGCGGATATCCTTTATCATTGTTCTTTCCATGGTTTTCCTCCGATTATCCGGGCGCGTCGCCCGAGGTTTAACAGTATTATTATACTACTTGACGGCGTGAAATCAAGAGTTTTTTCATCGGAAAGCGGACTGATATACACCAAAAGCCGCGGGATTCCGCGGCTTTTGCGCCTAATGAGATCAGATGTTCTCATCCTTGAGGGCGTCGATCGGATTGTCCTTCTTAAGCTTGCCGGTGGAATAGAGCATTGAGGCGAATACCACGATGAAGACGCTTGCGACGGCGATAGCTATCGCGTTCCAGGGCAGGGTGAACTTCATATCGGCGGCGTCCGCAGCGATGCGGAAGACGAGGTATGTGACGCCTATCGCAACGGGCAGACCGATCAGGAGCGAGCGTGAGCCGTAGATCAGGCACTCGTAGTTCGTCATGCGGTTCATACCCTTCTTCGTCATGCCCATCGAACGGAGCATCGCGTAATCGCGGCGGCGGAGGGCGACGTTCGTTGTGACGGTGTTGAACACGTTCGCGACCGAGATCAGCGAGATGAGCGCGATAAAGCCGTAGCTGAATACCTTGATGATCGTGACGATGTTGTTCATGGTCCTGCCGTTCTCGGTGACGTCGAAAAAGCCGTTCGGATTGACCTTGATCCCGTTATCCTCCATCACTTCCGTAAGGGAATCGATACTTTTTTGCACATCGTCGCTTGAGAAGAACAGGCTCACGAGCTCCGATCCGCCCTCGTATGCGGACATCGGGAAGATCAGTTCCAGCTTAAAATGGTCCGACCCGCCGATGGGCTCCTTTTCGAGCAGTCCGCCGATCGCTATCTCCTCGTATTCAAGCAGCGCGGTGGGCTGGCCGATCGGTCTGCAAAACTCATCCACCTCAACGTATTCGGCGTCGCTCGCGGTAAAATAGGCGCGCATCTCGCCTTCACCGTAGCTGTCGCCGGTCCAGAATACGCCGTTTATATGGCTGCAGCCTTCCGGAATCTCTATGGGCTTTGAGACCATGATCGAAGAGGTGCCGGGCTTCAGGTAGTCATAAACATAGCTCGTGCGTGCGTTTTCAGTATAGACCGGCGTTCTCTCGCAGTTGACTGCGAGCGCCTTTTTTGCGCCGGGCGTGAAGTAGCCCTCGTCCGAAATGCCGTTTTCTTTAAGAAGCTCGCGGAAGGATACGTCGTCCATATACATGAAATAAACGTTCTGTTCGACGGAGGTCCGCATATTGGCATTCCGTGCGGAATGGAAGTCGAGATACTCCGGGGTGGTATTCGCCTTGCTTAGGTATGCATAGCGGATCATTTCCTGGTCGTCAAGGAGGATATAGGCTTTGAGATCCTTGGTCTGCTCCCCGGCGGCGTAACGGACGCGGTCAAGCTCCTCCCGGGATATGAACGAATAGTAGCCGTCGAAATTCGGTCGATTGTCCACCGCGTTCACGCTTTTCGTGATATACATGCAGAACCCGCTCGCGGCAACGAAGAGGATAACGCTCATTGCAAGGGAAATGATCGTGGCGCGATACTTTTTGCGGCTGCGCGAATAGTATTTCCGGGCAAGCACGCCCTCCGCACCGAAGATGCGCGTGAACAGTTTGGACGCACTGCGGCTGCTGCCCTTCGCCTTGATGTCCCTCGACTGGCGGATCGCCTCCATGGGGCTTATGCGCATTGCGCGGCGCGACGGGATCCAGGCGGAAACGAGCACCGTGAGCAGCGCAACGGCAGCGGCAACGGCGACTGCGGCCCACGTTACTGTCACATGTACGGGCAGATCGTTGCCGAGCAGGCTTGCGAACTTATCCCTGAGCAGGAACAGCGTTAAAGCGATGCCGCCGATACCGGAAGCGACGCCGAGCGGGATGCCGATCGCGGAGAGCGTGAGCGCTTCGGTCATGACGGAGGAGCGGATCTGCCTGTGCGTTGCGCCTGTCGAAGCGAGCAGGCCGAACTGTCTGGTGCGCTCCGCGACGGAGATGGAGAAGGCGCTGTAGATAAGCGAGACCGAGCCCAAGAAGATCAGCACGAAGAGGACAATGGCAAAATTGGTCATGACGCGATTGATATTGTCGTAACCCGAATAGCCCTCGAGCGCGAGCAGGCCGGAGTGCGGCTCGCTTTCGAATTCCCCTAAATAATCCTCAACGAACGCATCCAGGTTTTTGACCGGGTTTTTGACTCTGTAATAGGCTTCGTACAACTTGGCCGGGTCCAGATCGCCCGAGCGCTTTGTGATGACGCTGTAACCCGGTGCGGAGTAAGGTTCAAAATCCGGACGTTCATAGAGGCCGACCACGGCAAAGCTTTGGGTCGTGCCGCCCGTGAGACGTTCGTCTTCATACATATAGGGGGTGTTCTGGCTCAGGAGAAAGCTTTCGCCCTCCCCCGCCGTTTCGCGCCGCCCGATATGGAGCTCGAGCACGTCGCCCACGGAAACGGAGAGACCGCCGTTCGCCATAAGATGCAGCGGTACGATCACCTCGTTTGAGGAACGGGGAAGTCTGCCCTCCGTCAGATTCACGGGCATGGAATCGAAAAACGCTTCATCCGCGGCGAATACGCAGAGATACGGCTTGTCGAGATTGTGGGAATCGGTCTCGGCGTAACCCATGTCCTCGAGGAACAGGGCTTTTTCAACGCAGGCGTCCTCCGCCGCAAGGCGGGCGGTCTCGCCGGGAACGGAAGCGGCATGGATATGCCAATCGCCGCTCTGACGGATCTCGGCTTCCCTTGAATAACCGAGAAGGCTCGAGATGATCGTCGTGACGGCCGTGAACATGGCCGTGGAGAGGATGATGCCGATTATCGTGACGATCGTGCGGACGCGGTTCTTCTTCAGCGTCTCGACCGTGACTCTGTTAAGAACGTTCATCTTTGCCACCTCACTTGATGCGCTCGTCGCGGGTGATGCGGCCGTCCTCGATCGCGATGATGCGCTTGGCCTGCAGCGCGATGCTCTCATCATGCGTGATGACGACGAGGGTCTGGCCGTATTCGCGGTTGAAGCGCTTTAAAAGCTCGACGATCTCCTGGCTGTTTTTGCTGTCAAGATTGCCGGTGGGCTCGTCGGCAAGCACGATGGAGGGCGAGTTCATCAGCGCCCTGCCGATCGAGACGCGCTGCTGCTGGCCGCCGGAGAGCTGGTTCGGCAGATGCTTTTCGCGGCCCTTGAGGTCGAGGACCGAGATGAGCTCCTCAAGGCGCTCCTCGTTGACCTTCCTGCCGTCGAGCAGCACGGGCAGGGTCATGTTCTCGCGCACGTTCAGCACGGGGATCAGGTTATAGAACTGGTAGATCAGGCCGACCTCGCGGCGGCGGAAGATCGCGAGGCTCGTATCGCTGCCGGCATAGACGTCCTGCCCGTTGAGAAGCACGCGGCCGGAGGTCGGGCGGTCGACGCCGCCGAGCACGTGCAGAAGCGTGGATTTGCCGCTGCCCGAGGGGCCGATGATGGCGACGAAATCGCCCTTGTCGATAGAAAAACTCACGTTATCGATAGCGCGGACCTCATTCTCGCCCTTACCGTAGACCTTGCACAGATCTTCAACTCTCAGGATCTCCATTTTATACTTCCTTTCACGCGGGGCCTTGCCCGCCTTTTTTTCTTTTACGGGCATAATTATAGCCCGTCAAGGTGACGGGCCGGTGACTTTTATATTACAGTTTTGTAACAATCGGAGTTTTTCAGACCGTGCTCTTATAGATGCGCACCGTGAACTGTGCGCCGCCCTGCTTGGCGTTCTCGGCCTTGACCGAGCCGTTCTGCCCGGCGACGATGGTGCGGCAGAGCGCGAGCCCTATGCCGACGCCGGAGCCTCCTGAGTTCTTTCCCTTATAGAAGCGTTCGAAAAGATGCGGCAGGTCCTCCGGCGCGACGCCGGGGCCGCTGTCGCGGATCACGATCTCGGAGCAGAGCGGGTTTTCGGAGGCTTCGATGAACAGCGTGCCCTCCCCCATGTGCTCCGAGCAGTTCTTTATTATATTGGTCAGGGCCTCCGCCGTCCACGACGGGTCGCAGACGATATTGCCCGAGACCGTTTTCTCTACGGTCTGCCCGCGCAGCTCCATCGGGATCTCAAGGGGCTCGAGCGAGCGTCGAATGAGCTCCTCAAGGGTAAGCTCGACCGGGTTCAGCTTTATCGCGTCGGCGTCGAAGCGGGCGAGCTTTAAAAGGGCCGAGACGAGCCAGTCGACGCGCTCGAGCTGTTCGCGAAGCTCTAAGAGGAGCTCCTGCCGCTTGACCGCGTCGGTATCGGGCCTTCTCAGCGCCGCGGCGATCAGGTTCATGGTGGTCAGCGGCGTGCGGATCTGATGCGAGATATCGGCTATGGAATCAGCGAGCATGCGCTTATCCTCCGAGAGCGCCGAGGTCTGCTCTCGCAGGCGCACGGTCAGCTTGGAAAGCTCGTTTTCGAGGATGCTGAGCTCGCCCTCGCTGTAGCGGGAAAGGTCGATATCCTCCCTGCCGTCGAGCAGAAGGTCGAGGCTGTCCGACAGCTCGCGCATCGCGCTGAAGCGTTTTTTTGCTTCGATGAGGTAGACGGCGACAAGGGCGAGCGCCACGCAGGCCGCGGCGACGGAAGCGCGGTAATCGAAAAAGAGGCATATGGAAGCCGCGGCGGCGCCGACGGCCGCCATAATCGAAACGGTTATGCGTACCTCTTTGTTTTTGAAAAGATTCATCAGTCGAGCTTATAGCCCACGCCGCGGACGGTCTTTATCAGCGTCGGTTCCTGGGGATCGTCCTCAAGCTTGTCTCGCAGGCGCTTGATATAGACGGTGAGGGTGTTGTCGTTAACGAAATCACCTGCGGCGTCCCAGATATGCTCGAGCAGCTGCGCGCGCGTCAGGGCGATGCCGCGGTTGTTGATAAAGGTGAGCAGCAGGCGGTATTCGAGCGCGGAAAGGCAGAGATCGACGCCGTTTTTGGTGACGTTCGCCTTGTCGATATCCACGCGGACGCTGCCGAGCTCGACCACGGAGCGGATCTTGCCGGCGCGGCGGAGCACGCTCTTCATCCTGGAAACGAGCTCACGCGGGCGGAAGGGCTTGGCGATATAGTCGTCCGCGCCGAGCTCGAGGCCGGTCACGACGCTGTGCTCGTCGCCCGATGCGGTGAGGAAGATGACCGGCACGTCGGACATGCGCTTGATCGCCGAGCAGACGACGAAGCCGCTGCCGTCAGTCAATGAAACGTCGAGCAGCACGATATCGAAGCGGCTCGCGTCGAAGAGCGCGAGCGCCTCCGCCTGGCCGCCGGCCAAAGTGCACGAAAAACCCTCGCCCGCCAAAAAATCCGAGAGCGAGCGCGCGATCGCGGCGTCGTCTTCAACAATAAGCACGTTCGTCATAAAGCGTCCTCCGTTAATTACGGGACTATTATAGCCAAAAAGCAGCCCGAAAGCAAGGGCCGCAAACGAAAACGGAGGGTGAAGAATCACCCTCCGAACGCAGTGCGTTTTTGATTATTTCTTGTAGATCTCCCTCTTGACGTAGTGAGTGTGGAGCAGCTCATGCGCCTTGTGGGAGCCGGGAGCCTCGAGGTATTCCCTGTAAAGCTGCTGGACCTCGGGATTCTCGTGGGACTTCCTGAGGGTCATGTTCGCATCCTCGCCGTAGAGGCCCGCGGCGCGGTCGGCGCGCAGGTCGGTGAAGTTGCGGACGTAGCCGGGCTGATGGGGCTGACCGCCGCCGTTTACACAGCCGCCGGGGCACGCCATGACCTCGATGAAGTGATAGTTCTTCTCGCCGGAACGGACCATGTCAAGCAGCTTCGAAGCATTCTCAAGGCCGCTGGTGACGGCGACGTTGACGTCCATGCCCGCAACGTGCACGGTGGCCTCCTTGATGGCCTCGGTGCCGCGGACGGCGTGGATATCGAGGTTCTCAAGGGGCTTGCCCTCGAGCACTTCGTAGACGGTACGCAGAGCGGCCTCCATGACGCCGCCGGTCGCGCCGAAGATGTGGGCAGCACCGGAAGCCATGCCGAGGAACGGATCGCAGACCTCGTCGGCCAGCTCGGTGAACTTGATGCCGGACTTGCGGATCATCTTGGCGAGCTCACGGGTGGTGAGGGAAACGTCGATGGTGGGCAGGCCGTTGGTGGTCAGCTCATCGCGGGAGGCCTCGAACTTCTTCGCGGTGCAGGGCATGATGGAGACGACTACGATATCCTTCGGGTCGATGCCGGCCTTCTCGGCATAATAGGTCTTGACCAGAGCGCCGAACATACCCTGGGGGCTGCGGCAGGAGGAGAGGTTCTCGATGAAATCGGGATAATAGGTCTCGCAGAACTTGATCCAGCCGGGCGAGCAGGAGGTGATGAGCGGGAGCTTGCCGCCGTTCTGTACGCGGTGGATGAACTCGGTGCCTTCCTCCATGATGGTGACGTCGGCGGCGTTGTCCACGTCGAAGACGCGGTCGAAGCCGAGACGCTTGAGGGCGGCGATCATCTTGCCCTCGACGTTGGTGCCGATCGGCATGCCGAACTCCTCGCCGAGCTGGACGCGGACGGAGGGAGCGGGACCGACGACGACGTGCTTGGTGGGATCCGCAAGCGCTTCCCAGACCTTCTGGGTGTCGTCACGCTCCTGAAGAGCGCCGGTCGGGCAGACGGCGATGCACTGGCCGCAGTGGATGCAGCTGGTCTCGGCAAGGCCCATCTCGAAAGCGGAGGCGATGTGGGTCTTGAAACCGCGCTGGTTGGGACCGATGACGGCCGCATGCTGGTTGTATTTGCAGACGGCTACGCAGCGGCGGCAGAGGATGCACTTGCTGTTGTCGCGGATGAGGTGGATCGCGGAATCGTCAATATCGGGCTTGAGCTCTTCACCGAACTGGAACTTATGCGGATCGCACTCATACTCCTGGGAGAGGGTCTGCAGCTCGCAGTTGGTGCTGCGGGTGCAGCCGAGGCAGTCCATCCTGTGGTTGGAGAGGATCAGTTCAAGGGTCTTTTTGCGGGAATCGCGGATCTTGGGGGTGTTGGTCTGTACCTCCATGCCCTCCGCTACCTGCTGCAGACATGCGACGGGGTTGCTCCTTGCGCCCTTGACCTCGACTACGCAGAGACGGCAGGCGCCGATCGCGTTGACGTCCTTGAGGTAGCAAAGGGTGGGGATGCGGATGCCGGCCTGTTCGGCTGCCTGCAGAATGGTGTAATTCGCAGGAACCTGAACGTCCATGCCGTTAATCTTCATGTTGATCATATCCATATCGGTTCTCCTTATTTCTTGACGATCGCGTTGAACTTACAGGTCTCCATGCAGGCGCCGCACTTGATGCACTTGGCGGTGTCGATCACATGGGGTTCCTTGACCTTGCCGGAGATGGCGCCGACCGGGCACTTGCGTGCGCAGGCGGTGCAGCCGCGGCAAACGTCGGGCTGGATGTAGTAGCGCATCAGGTTCTTGCAGACGCCGGCGGGGCAGCGCTTTTCGACGACGTGGGCCTCGTAC
>JAEEGL013002689.1_pt1 | contig 17076 bp, 13 predicted proteins | sample 9134231 | NCBI WGS metagenome assembly JAEEGL01 (sample SAMN16246548, study PRJNA631951) | gut metagenome | biome: gut microbiome; feature: rumen; material: fiber-attached | host: Bos | place: Iran: Karaj | collected 2018-10
GGTAAGCCTGATCCATGCAGACGGCGAAGGATACGGCGTCGCTCGAGCCATGGCCCTTGACGACGGTCTTCTCGCAGCCGAGAAGAACGCTGCCGCCGTAGTTCTGATAGTTCATGAAGTCCTTGAAATCCATAAAGGTCTTCTTCATGAACACGGCTCCGAGCATGCTGCGCTTCGATTTCTTGATCTCGCTCTTGAGCTTTTTAAGCATTTCAAGCGCGGTGCCTTCGGTGGTCTTTATTAAAACGTTTCCCGCAAAGCCGTCGCAGACGACGAGATCGTAATTGCCCGAAAGCAGATCGCGGCTCTCCATATTGCCGACGAAATTGATGAATTCGCAGCTTTTAAGCAGCGGGTAGGCGTCGCGCCTGAGCTTATCGCCCTTCTCGCTCTCGGTACCGATATTGAGCATTGCGACGCGGGGATGTTCGATTCCGAAAGCGCCTTCAAGATAGCAGCTGCCCATTATCGCGAACTGCAAAAGCTGATCCGGCGTGATATCGACGTTCGCGCCGCTGTCGCATACGCCGACGATACCGCCCGCCATCGTGGGAAGTATCGGGCAGAACGCCGGGCGGCGAATGCCCTTTATCCTGCCTATGCGCAGCGTGGATGCGGCGACGAGCGAACCCGTGCAGCCGTTCGAAACGAGCGCGTCAACGCTTTCGTCCTCGCGCAGAAGATTGATGGCGCGGACCATCGAGCTGTTCTTCTTGCTGCGCAGGGCGTCGGTGGGCCGTTCCTCCCCCGTTATCACCTCGGGGGCATGAATGATCTCGATCCTTGACTGCACCTTCGCCGCATCATTGTTTGCCGAAAGCGCCTGCTTGATGCCTTCCTCGTCTCCGACGAAAACCACAAATAGATCGTCGTGCTTATTCAGCGCCAACACCGCGCCGTCCACATTTGCCCGGGGGCTGTTGTCGCCGCCGAGGCAGTCGACCGCTATCTTCATCATTCGCTGATTACCTCCAAATGCTTGACGTAGGAACGCCTGCGCTTATGCTGGACCTGCTTGAAGCGCTTCCACTGGTTGAGGATGGCGTAGTTGTTCTCAAGGTTAAGATTCGTTTCGGCGTATTCAAGGCCGTCCTCGCGCAGCATGCGCATCAGTCCTGCCGAGATGCAGGAGCCGATGCCCCTGTTGGCGTATTCGGGATCAACTGCGATCAGCCCCAGGTCGATGATCTTCGGCTTTTTGATCGCTTTAAGCAGGCGAACGAGCGCGGCGGGCGTCAGATGGCCCTTTGACTTCTGCACGGCCTTTGCGATCGACGGGAAGCAGATGCCGAGGCATACGAGCCTATCGTTTTCATCGAGGATGACCGCAACGTGCTTGAGGTCGATGATCAGCATGAAATTGTCGATCATCATCTTCTTCATACCGGGAGTGAACGGCACCGTTCCGTAGATATCCTTATACGCAACGTCAAGCAGTTCAAAGAAAGCGTCGCCGTAGCGGTTTATGAAATCCCTTGTGCTCTTAGCCTCGCCGAAATGCAGGTTATATCTTTTCATGATATAATCGGCCGTCTTTTCAAAGCCCTCGTTTCTCACTTCCGGCAGATAGATCTTGCTCTCGAGCCAGTCGACTTCCTTTTTGTAGCCGCAGCTCTCGATAAGCCTGCCGTAGTATTCGGCGTTGTACTGCTCTTCGAAAGTGGAAAGCTGATCGAAGCCTTCGACGAGCAGCCCTTCGCGCTCGAGGTCGGAAAAGCCGAGGGGACCGCATACGGTATCCATACCCTTCTCGCGGGCCCAGTTTTCAACGGCGTCGAACAGCGCCTTTGCGACGAGCTCGCTGTCTGCTGCGTCAAAACGCGTGAAGCGGATTCGCCTCTCGCCGTTCTTTTCGTTGGCCGCCTTCTGAAGTATGCCGCTGATCCTGCCGACCATCCTGCCGTTGCTGTATGCGTTGTAGTAACAGGCCTCGCAGGTATCGTTATAAACGAAATCCTTGCGGAAGATCTTCTTCTCATACCCGTAGAGCGGCGGAACGAAATACGGGTTGTCTTTATACATTTCAAGCGGGAAATCAAGGAACTGCTTCTGCTGTTTGTGCGTTCTGACTTCCTTTACTTCAACGCTTTCGATAATCATGATCATCCCGGCTCCGTTTTATCTGTGGATCGCGTGGAAGCAGATGCCGGTAGCATTCGGACCGCAGTGCGCTCCGGAGGTCGGGTTGACGTCAACAATCCGAACATCGAGATCGTCGCCGTAGATGGCTTTAAGCTTGGCCTTTATCTCGTTCACGATATCGTCGGTATCGGAATTCGCTATGACCACGCGGTGGCCCTTAACGTCGTCGCCGAGCTCGGTCACATACTGAACGAGTCTGTCAATCGCCTTGGTCCTGCCCTTCTCCTTGCCGATGCTGACCATTTTGCCCTCGTCGCTTATATACATGATCGGACGAATGCCGAGGAGCGTGCCCATGGTGCCCGCAAGGCCCGATACCCTGCCGCTGTGCTTGAAGAACTTAAGATCATCGGCAAAGAAGTAGACAGCGAAATGATAGATCTCGGTCTCGGCCCACTTTAATATCTCTTCGATCGATTTGCCAGCAAGATACATGTCTCCGATCTCAAACAGCATATTGAGCGAGCCTATGGATATCGCTTTCGTATCGATCGCATAGAACTTTCTTTCGGGATACTTTATCTTTAGCTCCTCGACGGCCTGATCCATACTCACGAACGAGCCGGACATCGCTCTTGAAAAATGCACGTAGAGGATATCGTTGCCCGCGGCGAATTCGGGTTCGAAGTACTTGAGATAATCCTCTTTATTGAGCGCGCTGGTATTCGGAATGACGCCGCTCCTGAGCATATCGTAGAACGCGTGCGAATCGAACGTCTCGAAATCGACGTAGGGATAGATGTTCTTTCCGTCGATGCTGTACGGCATGCTGATGATCTTATAGCCGTATTCCTTCGCGATCTCCGGTGTCATATCGGTATCGGTATCGGTGAATAAAACTAACATATTTCCTCCTGAATAAACGTATAAAGCTTATTATTCGAACACCATGATGTAATCGAAAACGGGCTGTCCGCCGTCGATCAGTATGGTCTCGGTATTCCTAAATCTGTTTCTGAACTCCTGTTCGAGGGCATTTCTCTCATCGTTCGTAACGGATTTGCCGCAGATCACGAGGATAACGTCGAACGAGCCGGCGTCGATCTTTTCGGCAAGCGCAAGCGCGGAAGCGTTGGCGGAATCGGTATCGGAATAGACCGTGTCGCCCACGAAGGAGATGAAATCGTCCTTGACGATATTGATGCCGTTCTTGACGGTATTGCGCGAAGCTCTCGAGACGGCGCCGGTAAGCACGTTCTCTATGATCTCCTTCTGTTCACAAACGAGCTCGTCCGCATCCTGATTGGACGTATCGAGCATGGAGATCGCCGCATAGCCTTCGCCTATGGTCTTGGTGGGTATGATCCTTATCTCCGCGTCCTTATAGAGCGCCTTGGCCTGCTCAGCGGTAAGGATGACGTTGCCGTTATTCGGATAAACGAGGATCGTATCTGCGTTGATATCTTCAAACGCCTTAATAAAATCCTGCGCCGAAGGGTTCATCGACTGCCCGCCCTCGATCACCTTGTCGCAGCCGAGCTCTTTGAACATGGATTTGATCCCATCGCCTGCGGCGACGGTGACGATGCCGTAGCGCTTATGAGGTTTTGACGGAGCGACGGTAAAGCGATTCTCAATATTGGCCTCATTATGCTGCAGCGTCATGTTCTCGATCTTGAGCGTCAGGAACTCGCCGTACTGCTGGCAATGGTTGAGGATATCGCCGGGCTTCATCGTATGCACATGCGCCTTGACGATGGAACCGTCCTTAAAGCAGACGGTGGAATCGCCGACGGAATTGAGATAATCGGTCAATTCGCTTACGTTGAAGTTCCTGACGTCCGTCTTTGAGTTCTGCAGCCGGAGCAGGAATTCGGTGCAGTAGCCGTATTCAAGCGTGCTGTCCTCGGTAAAGGAAGAAATATCCACGCTGTTCTTCTTAGGCACATCCGAGAAAGCCTTCTCCGCGCTCTCGGTATTGCCCTCAACGGCCTTCTGCATGCCCTCGGCAATATAGATAAGCCCTGCGCCGCCGCTGTCGACAACGCCCGATTCCTTAAGGACCGCAAGCAGCTCCGGCGTGCGGTCGAGCGAACGCCGCAGCTCGTTCATAAAGTCGATGAAATAGCTCCTCGGCGTGCTGGAATTATTGAGCTTCGACTTTGCATAGCGAACAGCGTCCTTATAAACGGTCAGGATAGTGCCCTCGACCGGGATCGCGACCGCACGATAGGCCTCGTCGACGCCCATCTCGAATGCGCGGCAGAAGGTGCCGATATCCGCAAGGCCGACGCCTTCAAGCCCGTGCGCGATGCCGGAGAATATCCTTGAAAGGATAACGCCGGAGTTCCCGCGCGCGCCGAGCAGCATGCCCTTGGCGACAGCTGATGCGACCTTTGAAAGCTCGTCCGAATTCTCGTTAGCGACCGCGGCAGCGCCGGAATCGATCGTCATATACATATTGTCACCGGTGTCCCCGTCGGGGATCGGGAAAACGTTCAGGTCGTTGACTATCTGACGGTTTGCTTCAAGATTGACCGCGCCGGAGCGCACCATGTCGGCAAAGAGCTGGCCGTCTATCGTTTCGTGTTCTTTGGTTCTTGCTTCCATATTGACCTCCGGCCTCACTCGTTCTTGCCGTCGAGCGGCTCGTCCAGGACGTCTATAACGTCCGGATACTGGTTCTTTACGATCTTTACCGTGATTATCGCAACGATCAGATTCAGGATGCCCTGCGCGATCAGTGCGGCGCCGAGAAGCGAAAGCAGGAGCTTTGCGCTTTCAAAGGGCCTGAAGGCAACCGCTATGCCCAACACTGCGGCAAGGGCGGCGGAAACGACTATCAGCCACCATGCCCTGATGCCGAAACGCTTTGCTTCAACGGCGATCCTGAGCCTGAAGAGGGCGTCCGCGATTATCGCTATGCCGAACGCGGTGAACATAAAGTTTATAAGCGCTTCGGGCTTAACGACGACGGCTATGCCGAGCACGATGATAATGATGCCGAACTGCAGGTCGAACTGGAAGGCGAGGCGGTACAGGTCCTTGGAAAAGTAACCAATCAGTTTGATGACCCCGAAAACTATCATCGAGATGCCGATCAGCCTTCCGAAAGCCAAAACGGAGGGTTCGGGCAAAAAAATAAGAACGGCACCTATGGCACAGAACACGATCGACATTACGATGTAGCCGATCTTAGCGATCGTCATAGGCGCGATAGAGCGCATCCGCATAAGATACCTCCTGATTTTATTCCGGATAATTATAAAGTAAATGTTTGATCGCGTGAATGGTCATAATTCGACAATTTGCATAAAAAACGGACAAATCGCTCTGATTGTCCGTTTTTTATGCATCGGAATGAAAATGTCTGTAAATATACTTGCCGAAAAGGATCCGATCGATCCTGTCTATTATCTTGAACCGTACTTGCTCCTGCGTTCGAAATCTGCGAAGGAATTAGAAATGAAACCGACGACACGCTCTACCTCTTCCTGCCCGGTCGACTGCATGCCGTTATTGAGCCAGTCCACGGCGATACCGAAGCATTCGCATTTGTAGAGATAGTTGATCATGCTCCTGTCCTGCTCGGAAACGTCGAGCTTCTGAAATTCGTTATCTGTATAAGCCGAAACTATATGCTCGCATACGCGCCACAGATAGCCCTCAAAGAGCTCGCGGTCCATGTAGCGGTACACGTGAAGCACCATGTTCCGGTTCTCCTCTGCGTAGCTCATGGCCGCACGGAGGCACTTCTCGATAGGATCCCGCGGGGAATAGTCGGCAATGATCTTATCCATCTCTTCCATAACGATGGATTCGAGCAGCGTCGGCACGTCCTGAAAATGATAATAGAAGGAGTTTCGGTTTATGCCGCATTCCTCGACTATGTCCTTCACGGAGATCTTGTTGAGCGGCTTTAGTGCGAGCAGCTTAACGAATGCGTTTTTGATCGCGATCCGGGTGAAATTCGGCATTTCGAAATCCTCCTTCCGTATTGTTTCCTGTATTTTAACACAGCGAACGGTTATTTGCAAGCAGTGCATGCATGCCTGTTGGTGCTCAATCCGCATCGGTCGGTATCAGGTTCAGCGCGTCGTTCATCGAATTGACGTCTGTGTATGCATCGGGAACATCGCCGATAATGATCGTTTCGAAAACAGGCGCCGCGCTCGAAACGGTCACGATCCTTTCGCGTCCGGCAAAGATCACTTTCAGCTCGGCCTTTAATTCAATTAAAGCCGAATATTTGGTTTGATTCACTCCGGCTGAAGAAAATGAAGAAGTGATCCTGCCGCTTACGGCGCCCAGCGGTTCTATCATTGCTTTCAGCTTTGGGCCTCTTCCGCTGAACAAGGGTATCCGGCTTGCCGTTCCAAGGGAAAGAGAAATGCCTATTTCGTTCAGGATGCCGAGTTCCTTCTGCGCGGCGTCGATAACGCGCATGGCTTCCGCGGTCAGCTTCTGCGAATCGATATAGAGGATGCTTCTTCCTTGGGAATCTGCAGAGCACACAGCCATTGCCCCTGCATCCTCTTTAGCATACTCTTCTGCCACCGAAAGCACCGCTTTTGTAAGCAGCTCGCCTGCGGTCCGCTTCGCCTGCTCCTCGGCGACGGTCAGCATCGGTTTCGAGATCAGACTGTCGACCGCAAGGAAAACGGAGAATATGACGATCGCAGCAAGTGCGAAAATGGTGATCGCTTTGGTTCGGATACTCTTTTTCGGCCTTATCTCCATTGTCATACTCCCTCCTTCTTCCCCATAAACCGAATGGATCGCTCGCTCGTTTTATCAAATGAAGGAGCTTTCCTTACCACGGTATTCTGCTCTTTTGCGGAAGGTGATACGATATGTTGTCATCGGCTGCAAAATGTGGTATAATTATAAAGGTTCATTATGTTCGATAGAAGCAAGACCCGAACAGTGAAAGGAAACCGGAATGACTGAAAACAGATCGAATAACGGAAACAGAAACTCAAACGGCAATACCGCCGTGTTTTCCAATACTTCAAACACAAACGAAAGGCAGAGCAAAGGCAGCGGAGCGTCCAAACCGCTGTTCGTACGCAGAACGAGGCCGCGCAGCATGGTGCTGACGGTACTGTTCACGGTAATAAAGCTGCTCCTCCTCGTCGGCCTCGTGATAGGTTTTGTAAGCCTCGGGCTCGTCCTCGGCGTCGCAAAGGCGTACGTCGACACAAGCCCCAAGCTCGATATCTCGGAGCTTACCGTCAGCGAGCGAACGAGCTACATCTACGACCGCAACTCCGAGCTTATAACCACCTTTGCGGGCCTTGAATACAGGGATTGGGCGCCCATCGACGAGATACCCGAGAGACTGAGGCTGGCGCTCATCGATATCGAGGACGTTCGCTTCTACGAGCACGGCGGCCTTGATTTCAAGCGCCTGTTTTCCGCTGTAGTAAACACGCTTCGCAACTCGCAGACGCACGGCGGCTCGACGATAACTCAGCAGCTCATCAAGAATAAGTTCCTTTCGAATATTCAGAGCTATAAGCGCAAGATCCAGGAAGCCTATATGGCTTACGAGCTCGAGCAGATGGTCCCGAAGGACAAGATACTCGAAGCCTATATGAACGACGTGTATCTGGGTGATTCGAACTACGGCTTCAAAACCGCCGCCAAGGACTATTTCGGCAAGGAACTGTATGAGCTTACGATCCGCGAATGCGCTATGCTTGCCGGCATGGTGCAGAAGCCGAACGTGACCAATCCGCGCGCAAATACGTATAAGCGTTTCTATGAGGACGGGCGGAACAAGATGGACGTCACCGACGAGAGGACCGACCTCGTGCTCAAGCGCATGCTCGACAGGGGGCATATAACCAAGCTCGAATATGAAGCCGCCCTTCGGGAAAAGGTCCGCATCCTTCCCGTCAGCACCCAGAAGCAGCTCTACGATATGGCGTACTTCGTCGAATACGCGATCTACGATATTGAGAATCACATGCTCGCCGCAAGGGGGCTTGAGATCACCGCGGCCAACCGCAACACCATCGAGAAGGAGCTGCGCACCGGCGGCTATCATATCTATCTGACCGTCGACCCCAATATCCAGAACAATGTTCAGGATATCATCACCAATTGGGACAGCTATCCCGGCCTCAGGAATTCGAGCGCGAGCGAGATCACCGATCCTTCCTCCGGCATCGTTTCTCAGCAGCCGCAGGCGGCGGCAGTCATTATCGACCAGCATACGGGCGAGATCATTGCTATGATCGGCGGACGCGAGGAACCGATCCAGAAGAAGCAGTGGAACAGGGCCTATCAGAGCGATATGCCCGTAGGTTCTTCGATAAAGCCGCTCGCGGTCTACGGTCCCGCACTCGAGATCGGCGTCACGCCCGGCACCTTCATCCTCAATTCCGAGCTTGCCATCGACGGCTACGGCGGCGAGCGCGGTTATCCCAAGATCGGTTCCACGCGCTGGGAAGGCCTTTGCTCCATCCGCAGAGGCGTTGCTTCCTCGCTGAACATCGTTGCCGCGAGGACGCTGTTCGATTACGTTGTGCCCGAGCGAAGCGCTAAGTTCCTGGAGCTGCTCGGCGTCGACCGTTCCAGGATCCACGTCGACGGCCCCGGTCTCGCACTCGGTACTTCGGGCATCACTCCGCTTGAGATGAGCGCAGCATACGCATGCATCGCAAACGGCGGCATGTATCTTGAACCGCTCAGCTTCTCATACGTCGTCGCGGACGACGGCAGCGTCGTGCTCGATGCGAACGCAGTGCGCGAGAAGCGCCGCGTCTTCTCCGAGACCACGGCTTATATGCTTACCGACATGCTCAAGGACGTCGTAAGCTACGGCACCGGTACCAGCGCTCAGATCTCCGGCATGACCATAGCGGGCAAGACCGGTACTAACGACGACTATACGAGCGTCTATTTCGCGGGCTACAGCGGCTACTATACTGCTTCGCTGTGGATCGGTCACGATAAGTTCTCCGAGAAACTCGCTACCGGTTCGACCGGCGGCAACTCCGCCGCGCCGCTCTGGCAGGCGTTCATGAGCTATGTGCACAGAGGGCTTTCCGATAAGCCCATACTCGACGTTTCGCCGGTGGATATTGGCCTTACCAAGGTCGCCATCTGCCCTGTATCCGGCAAGCTAGCGACCGAAGAGTGCATGCTCGATACCTATAATACGCCCGTAATGGACTGGTGTGCGGTCGACAAGATCCCCACCGAGTACTGCGATATGCACTGCCTTGTGGACTACTGCAGCGATTCGGAAGCCTGCGCCTGCGCGGATTGCCCCGAGAGCTCACGCTATCAGAAATGCGTTGTGCTCATACCGACCGATTCGCTCTATGCAAGGCTCGACGACGAGAAGCTTTACAGCTATATGCCCAACGCTATCGTCACGGACCTCTCCCCCGCCGAGTTCATGGCGAGCTGCATCCGCGGGCCGATGTCCTGCGGTCTGCACGGCAGCGGCGGCTCGATCAATATTCCTATCGAGGAGCTGAGGCAAACCTCCTATGAGATGATCGCAACGGTACAGCGCTATCTCGCCTCGGTACAGACGCTTAGCGACAGCGACAGAGCTTTGCTTGAAGCATGCATAATCCGCCTGCAGGATGCGCTCGCGTCGAACGACACCTCCCGCATATACAGGTATCTGACCGAGCTCAAACGCAATTATGCGATACTTAGCGCCGCATATCCTCCGGTAAACGATCCGATCATACCCATAGAGCCGATAGACACCCCCGCTCCTTCTCCGGACGGAGGAACCGACAGGCCGTAAACATCATATTATAGACCAAGCACCGCGTGACGGCGATCATGCTGATCTGCCGTCCGCTGCTTTTAAGCAGTGTGAAAGGACATCCCTTTAGGGGATCGATCGAATCGATATGATCTATTTTGATAACAGCGCTACGACAAGGGTAAGCCCGGAAGCAGCACGGGCGGCGCTCCGATACATGACCGAGGATTATTTCAACCCGGCGGCTGCGTATTCGCCGGCCGTAAAAGTCGAAAAGGAAGTCAACTCCGTTCGCGCCAAGCTCGCTTCGGCGTTCAAGGCCGATCCCGGTGAGCTGATATTTACAAGCGGAGGAACGGAAAGCAACAACATAGCCCTCTTCGGCACACTTTCGGGCCTTAAGGAAAAGGGCAGGATAATAACCACCGCAGTCGAGCATCCCTCGGTCTATGAGCCTTTTCTCTCAATGCGCGAGCACGGGTATGACGTCGTTATCCTCGGAGTGGATGCAAACGGCTGCGTCAGGGAGGACGAGCTTATCTCTGCCCTGAACGAAAGAACTCAGTTCGTCAGCATAATGCACGTCAACAATGAAGTGGGTTCCGTCAACGATATCGACAAACTCCACCGTTTGGTCAAGGAGAAGGCGCCCTGGGCCGTGTTCCATTCGGACGGCGTGCAGGCGTTTTTAAAGCTCGATCCGGTCAGATGCGATATGTATTCCTTCAGCGGGCATAAGCTCCATGCGCCGAAGGGCGTCGGAGGCTTGTTCGTCAGGCGCGAGGTGCGGTTCTCCGGCGGCCAGCTCGGCGGAGGCCAGGAATCCAACAGGAGATCGGGCACTACCAACGTGCCGTCCGTTATGGCGCTTGGCGCAGCTTCCGAAAGCTATATTGCATCAAGGAAGCAGAATGCCGAAAGCATGCTTTCCGTCAAGAAAAGGCTCTATGATAATCTATCAAGGATCCGCGACGTACGGCTCAACGGTCCATCGCTGGAGGAAGGCGTTCCGTACATCCTCAATATGAGCTTTATGGGCGTTCGCGGCGAGGTGCTGCTGCATTCGCTGATGGATAAGGGCCTGCTCGTTTCAACGGGGTCCGCATGCGCCGCAAGGCATCGCGGTAAAAACCGCATCCTTACCGCAATGGGCGTCAACGGCGAACGTCAGGACGGAGCGATACGCTTCAGCTTCTGCCCCGAAAACACCGTTGAGGAAGCCGATACCGCAGCTTCGATGATCGAGGACAGTCTCAGCCTCCTTCGCCGTTTCAGAAGAAGATGAAAGAAATCATACGATCGGGAGATACAAGGAGATACAAATGGAAGAATTGATAACAAACAAAGCCGAGAAAGTGCTGCTCGTACGTTACGCCGAAATACATCTTAAGGGTCTCAACCGTCCGTTTTTCGAGCAGAAGCTGATCGAGAACATCAAGCTTTCGCTGCGTGGGATACCGAACAGGGTCGACCGCGAACAGGGCAGGATCTATATCGTGGGAATCCCTGAGGAGCGCTTTGACGAAGCTGTCGAAAGGCTCAAAAGAGTTTTCGGCATCCATTCCATCAGCCCCGCGCTGGCCGTCGGGAAGGATTGGGATCTCGTCTGCGACGCGGCGTATGAACTGATGGAGGCCCAGATCGCAAAGAAACCCGATCTCAGCTTCAAGGTCTTCGCCCGAAGGTCCGACAAGCATTATTTCATGAATTCCGATCAGATCAACCGCGAGCTCGGCCATCTCGTGCTCGAACGGTTCCCTTCCGTACACGTGGATATCCACAAGCCCGAGGTCTCGCTTTCGGTAGAGATACGCGAGAAGGCATACGTCTACGCCGAGGAGATCCCATGCGCAAACGGCATGCCGGTCGGCACTGCGGGGCGGGCCATGCTGCTTATCTCCGGCGGTATCGACAGCCCGGTCGCCGGCTATATGATGGCAAAACGCGGCATCGTCCTCAGCGCCGTGCATTTTTACAGCTATCCCTACACGAGCGAACGCGCGCGTGATAAAGTCGTAGAGCTGATTCGTCTCTTATCAACTTACGCCGGCAATATACGCCTGCATCTCGTTCCCTTTACCGACCTGCAGATGGCGATCTACGACAACTGTCCCGATAAGGAGACGACCATTATTATGCGCAGGCTTATGATGGAGCTTGCGGAAAGGATCGCCAAAGAGGACGGCGCAAAGGCGCTCATAACCGGCGAAGCGCTCGGTCAGGTCGCTAGCCAGACGCTCGAAAGCCTCTGCGCTACCGACGACGCCGTTTCAATGCCCGTTTTCCGCCCGCTGATCGGTTTCGATAAGGATGAGATCATGGATTATTCCCGCAGGATCGGCACCTATGAAACGAGCATCCTGCCCTACGAGGATTGCTGCACGGTATTCGTGCCGAAGCATCCCGTCACCAGGCCCGTCGTTGAGGATATCCGCGCGAGCGAAGCGTCATATGATTTCTCGGAGCTTATCGAGAAAGCGCTCGCTGAGACGGAGGTCCTCGTCGTTAAGGCGTCGGATCCCAAACTGATCTGATAAGGTTGATCACGATATCAAAAAAGCATCGGGGTTCTAAGCTCCGATGCTTTTCTCTTTCACTGTTTTCTTCTTCTGCGCTGTCTGTCGGGATTTACCCAGAGGGCTATTATCGTCAGTATCGATGAAGCGAGAGCGAGCACTGCGAGGATCAGTATACACCACTTTGAAAGGCTGCTCGTCATAAACTCCATCGCCGTGTTGAAGATATCGATGATGAAGCAGATTATGATAAGGATCGCGAACATAGCCGTAAGGTGCGCGAGCACGACCCTCAGCACGCGCGCTTTATTCGAGAAATCAAACAACCGGTTTTTCATAGCTTCTCCTTATACGAGCGGTTCCGCGATATAGACGATATCGCAGTTCTTGCGCCCGCCGCCGCAGGGATGCGAGAGCAGCGCGTCGTTATACGTCATCATCGCCGTCATGCCGCCGTCGAGATTATAGGCTTCGGTGCAGCCGAGCGAATACATCAGCTTTGAGAGCTCGTTCATCTCAAGTCCGTAGGAATAATCGGTCTGGCGCCCGTCCACGACCACGAGGCAGTAATGGCCGGGCTCGTAATAACCGATCGCGCATCTCGGGTTCCAGGTCTCGACGCTGGTGTTGAAGACCTCCATCGGCTCGCCGTTCTCAAGCAGCCTCGGGCCGAAGCTCCAGGCCTGCCAGGGATCCTTGCTGTAGATATAGTTCAGATCGATCTGGCCCTTGAGGTAGGTCTCCATAGTGCCGTCGCGGTACAGGACGCAGACGTCCTGATCCGGATGAAGCTTATCCCTGAGAAGCTGACCGTTTCTTATCGCGAGACCGCTCTTATGGAACAGGAAGTAGTCGCCGGAGGTCGCCACGATCGCGTTGTTCGCACGCGCCATATCGAGCACCCATTCCTTGTTGTCGTCATCGTCGGAAACGGCGCAGCGGAAGCTCGTGATATCGCGGATATAGACGTCGGCCACGAAATAGTGAACGTCGCACCAGTACACCTTCATGCTGTGCTCGGAGATCTCTATCGCAACGTTCGAGCTTCGGTAGCATTCATCGGTATAAATGACCTCATCACCGGTGGTGAACTTTTCGGCAAACTTCGCTCCGAGCAGGCCGGTGGGCTCCGGCGTGGGGGGTTCGGTCGGCACGGGCGTCGGACCCTCGGTGCTGTTGGGATCGACGGTCGTCACCGGCGTCGGTTCTAGGGTCGCGGTCGGAACGGGCGTGTTTTGGAAAACGATCGGAATGTCATGTCCGGTGATCTTCTGGGGCTTTGCATGATGGAACCATGCGAAAGTCAGCAGCAGCGAAGCGAAGACGATCGCATCTATCACGCAAACGATTATGATTTTTAATCTGTTTCTCATCTTTACAGCCTTAGGAAAGTGTCAAGCTTTCTGATTGTTCTCATCCTTGAAAACGAATTTTCGCTGGAAAACGAAATTCAGCGGGTAGATAATAAGCTGCGCGAGGATCTGGGAGAGCCAGAGAGGGATCCCGGCCTTGTCAAACAGCTTGAGCAGCAGGTAGTTCACGCCGAGAACAACTATCGCGGTTATGAAATACAGCAGCATGCTGAGCTTGTTTCCGGATTTGAAAACGACCTTTCGGTTAAGGGTATAGTTCACAACGGAACTGACGACCCTCGCGCCGATGATCGCGGGAAGCTTTGTATCGACGCTGCGGCCGAAGACGGTAAACCCGGCTCCGTGAGTGATCGCGCTGAATATGGCGTTGAGCACGAGCAGGAGGACGTAATCAACTACCCAGCTTATAAGGCTTGCTCCCATGAATGAGAAGATAGTCTTATAGATCCTCCAGGAATCACGCAGGGTGTTGAAATGCGAGCTCTCGTTATTGTTAAGATAGACCGTCTCTATCGGCAGCTCGTCGATCTTAATATGGTTCTTCGTGCAGTAGAGCAGCTGGTTTATCTCGTATTCATACCGGTCTCCGCCGATGGAGAGCATGGTGTCTATCTGATCAACTGCAAAGGCGCGCAGACCGGTCTGCGTGTCGTAGACGCGAACGCCGGTGGTCACCGCAAAGACGAAGCGCGTTATCCCGTTGCCCATCCTTGAACGGAGCGGCACGTTTCCGGTGAATTTTCTTCCGCCGAGTACGAGCGCATCCCTGTTTAATGCCCATTCCTCGCTCACACGAACTATATCTTTTAAAAGATGCTGTCCGTCCGCATCGGCGGTTATAACGCCGTCGTCATGAGCGAAGCAGCCGCTATCGCGAATATAGGCGAACGCCGTTTTCATGGCGGCGCCTTTTCCTCTGTTGACCTCATGACGGAGTACGTACGCCATGGATTCAACTGCGCGGAAGATCTCCTGATAGTCTTCCCCGCTGCCGTCGTCAACGACGATGACGCTGTATTCCGTTTTTTCATTCAGCTCTCTGACGACGCCAATGAGCTTTTCATCCGGTTCATAAGCCGGTATAACAACGATCATATCCGCTCCAAATGTATGTAATCGCTTATTTTTTATTATAACACATTTGTTTCGCCGCGGCAATATGAGCTGATAAAACGCTGTCAGCACGGCGATCTAATTTTCATACAGCTCGATATTTCCGCAATAAAAAACGCCCGTTTGGGCATTTTCAATGCTGCGCACCCACCCTTCGACATTATACCCCTGCACGATGCATGAGGGAAACGCTCAGATCAGGCTGACCCGCGGCACACCGTCTTTTCCGCTTAATGCTGCTTCCGTCAGGACCTGACATGGTTCACGGCAGACGGTTGCACGGGACCCGATCATCAACGCGCTTCCGTTCAAGCCTGCTGCACAAGTATATGCCTCGGGGCGGGAATCCAACCCTGCTGTAGCGGATTGCAGGTTCAGGGCACCGCTAACTCCCCGTCTGGCGCAACAAATGTATTATACATGAACGAACGCGAGTTTGCAAGTCTTTTTTATAAACAGCATCAGGCAGGGCGCTTAGTGAAGAAGAATACGATAAACAGTATAGTAAGTATCGCCATTGCGAACGAGAAGAAAGTCCGCAGCAGTTTTCGGCTCAGAACCGAGGCCTCCATGGAGGTCAGCATCGGCTGAGCGAATACCGATAGGAGCGTCATGCTGCCAAGCGCCAGGGAGGGCATGAGCATAAGGTCGAGCAGAGCAAGCACCGCATGGCTCGTGCGCAGTCTTCTTATCGCAAACACCGCAAGCAGATAAACGAGAATAATGGCGATGATCGAGATCACCAGTACGCCGGTCGTCATGCCGCTTGAGGGTCCGCAGATAAGGCGGCTCAGCGGCTCGAAGAACCAGATAAACCCGTTCTTCAAAAACGGCAGACCAACGCCGAGTTTAGCGGATACCAGGACGGCAGCCGCAGCGGCAGCAGCCGGTATAAACGCGCCGACAATGCCTTTAACAAGGGATCCTGCGGCCTTATGCTTCTCTCCTTCATCCTTGAGGCATCTGTATGCGCGGATACCTTCGAGAAGTATTACGGAAAACAGCAGTGCACCGAAGATATTGAAAGCCATGCTCAGCACCGCAAGAAGGGAAGCCGCAAGCAGCTTGCCTTTTCTGGCGGCGAAAACCGAAAGCAGGCTCAGTGCGATGAACGGCGCTATACCGCTCATCGGCTGAAGCATAAGGATGATCGAAGGCGAAACGAGCAGCAGTGCGGTCCCGAAGCGCGAGGATTTCTTATCGAAATCGAGAATGAGAAGCTCATAGTCGAAAAGCGCCGCAAGACATACGAATACAGTGTTCAGCGCGAACACAGGATGGATGAGCCATGACCCGGCAACGAGTCGGTTGACGTTCTCGGGGAGAATGAACGAAAGCAGGCCGAAATACGAGAGCGCGCTTCTTGAATCGTCGCCGAATGCGAGCGCACGCGAGCTGACGAATAAACGGGGATACTCCTCGATTATGGTGCCGCCGAAACCGTAGCGCATGACGCTGACCGCGTAGACGATCGAAATGAAAGCGACCTGCGCAAGCAGCGCAAAAAGTATAGTCCTGACGGTCGGATGCAGCCGAAGCCTGCTCCTCTCCCCCGCCTTATCCTCCGTAGTCAGGATCCTTTCGCCGGAAAAGAACTGCTTTGATTTTGGAAAAATGCTTATGGCGAGCCATACAAAACAAAGCATCGACAGCCCGCAGAGAATGAGTTCAAAGGTCTTCGATCTGCCGGAAAAGAAAGCGAATGCAGCAAAGCCGATAACGAAGAAGAGAATCAAAACGTAAAGAAGTGTTGTTGAAGTACTCGGCCCTTTTCTTTTTTTTACAGATAATGCCGCCGTTTCAGGCGTCCGATCCTCCGGCATAGTTTCATCGGATGCGATATCCTGAACGGTTTCCCCGGCGTTTTCTATATTAAGCATTTCTTTTCTCTTCATTTTGTTCACAGTATCCCTTTTGAAGACTTTCTCGATTTTGGCGTTTCGAATGGTTTTTGTATCTTCCAAGCCTTTTTCTAATTATACCATTAAGTTCGGCTTCCTGCAATTTAAAACTTTTGCAGTTCTGTTCATACTAATCGATATATATGTTCTTTTGCTTATAACGGACTTGAAAAAGAGGAAAGCTTGTTGTATAATGTGCTGGTCCGAAATGGACGGAATACACGGAGCGGTATCGAAGTGGTCATAACGGTCCTGACTCGAAATCAGGTGTAGGGCAACCTACCGTGGGTTCGAATCCCACCCGCTCCGCCAGAAAAGGATTGCTATTTTAACAAGATAGCAATCCTTTTTTCACA
>JAEEGL011023376.1_pt1 | contig 17075 bp, 11 predicted proteins | sample 9134231 | NCBI WGS metagenome assembly JAEEGL01 (sample SAMN16246548, study PRJNA631951) | gut metagenome | biome: gut microbiome; feature: rumen; material: fiber-attached | host: Bos | place: Iran: Karaj | collected 2018-10
AAGAACATCGACTACACCGTGACCTACAGTGATAACACGGAGATCGGCAAGGCGACGGTCGTCTATACCGGCATCGGCGGGTACACCGGCACGCAGAAGAAGACCTTTGAGATCACCGGCACGAACTTCAGCAAGATGAAGAATGACGTTAAGTTCAATAACGAGGTTGCGTATACCGGCAGCCCGGTCACCCAGGATGCGTATGACAATGGCTTCTACTACATAGAGGGTGAGGAGCGGAAGCCTCTGACGAAGGACACCGACTATACCGTGACTTACAGCCCCAACACCGAGATCGGCACGGTAACGGTCACCTATCAGGGGATCCGCAGGTACTACGGCACGTTGAAGAAGACCTTTAAGATCACCGGTACGCAGCTGAGCAAGGTGGTGTTCCCGAAAAACCTCAACGGTTCCAGCCTGAGCACAGCGGACGATTATGACACCGGCAAGAAGAAGTTCATCTACACCGGGGCGCCGATCCTCGTCGCCGGCCCGGAGGATGCGGCGACGGATGCCGCCAACAACGGGATCGCGCTGACGATCACGGAGAAGGATGGCGAAGGACAGGATGTTCTTTACACGCTGGTCAACGGCAGGGACTACACTGTGACCTACCAGAAGAATACGGAGCCCGGCACGGCGAATGTGACCTTCACCGGCAAGGGACGCTTCACCGGCACCAAGAAGATGACCTTTGGCATCCAGGCAGCCGATGCCGCCGCGGACAAGCAGGGCGGACGGTTCACGATCAAACGTCCTGCCGCGGATGCGCTCTGGGGAGACTCGGAGGATACAACGCCTGTGTACCATTATTTCAAGGGAGGTGTGAAGCCGGAGCCGGTGGTCGTCTACAGCTACAAGGGTGTGACGGCGACACTGACCAACGGCAGGGATTACACGCTGGCCTGGTCCAACAACACGAAGCCCGCGGCGTTTGATGCGGTGAATACAAACAACAAGAGCATCGCGCCGACGGTCACGGTGAAGTTCAAGGGCAGCTATGCAGGCAATGCGTCGAGGACCTATACGATCGAAAACGGCGTCTTCGCTGAATTGTCGGCGACGGATCTGATCTGGAAGGACAATACGGCCGGGCTGTGGACCAAGACCAAGCTCACGCTGACCAACGATGCCGGACAGACGCTGCAGTCCGGGACGGACTATGATCCCACAAAGACAGAGTACAGGATCGCGGCCTTTAACTACGGAAATGCGGCAAGCGGCACCGTGAAGGTCAAGAACGGCAGCAAGTGGGAGGTCAGGCCGGAGTCCGTCGGCGCAGACGATCTGATCGAGTCCGGCTGGTGCCTGCCCGCGGGAACCGTGGTCCAGGTCGCGGTGAAGGGCAAGGGCTGCTATGAAGGGCGGACGATAGCGACGACCTTCTATCTGGTCCCCAATGACCTGTCCAAAGCGATCGTGACGATCCCGGATCAGGAGTACAAGGGCAAGGCCTACACGGCAGCCGAGATCGGAAAGGCCATGACCGTTACCATGACAAGGGGCGGCGAGGCGCTGACCTACGGAACCGACTTCGTGATCTCCGAACTGGAGGAGAAAGCCAATACCGGCACCGTCAAGTTCACGATCAGGGGTGTCCCGACCAAGGGCTACTGCGGCGATAAGAAGGGAACCTACAAGATCAAGATCCGATCGATGAAGTAAGGGCTGAAGGGCCGGAGACCCGAAACGGAAGTATCGCGATCAAACAGGCCGGAGAGAATCGATGAGGTTCTCTCCGGCCTGTTATTTTGCTGTTGCAGGAAAGAAACGGGACAGGGATCACATCATGATCCTGAGTCCTTTGGGATAATGATTCTTGAACTGCCCGGCGGCATATCCGGCCCAGCCGAGCGAGAAACCGCGGCAACAGATGAGGACATCCCGGACATCCGCTGACAGGCCGGGTCCCGCGGCGGAAAAGGTCTGTCCGGTCAGATAGGAGAGCGCATCCGGGTCGGAAAGCTCCAGAGAAAAACGAACCTCGTCCGGCATCAGGGCATGTGACAGGGCATGCGCGGGAGAGAGACGGAAGCCGTCGCGTTCCTTCCGGATCTCCGCCAGCTGCAGTCCCGGACGCAGGATGTGAAGTCCGCGGAAAGAGGGGGCGCCGGCGGGCACGAGCCAGATCTGTTCCCCGAAACGCAGCAGTCTCGCCGGATCATAGCCGATGCAGGACCGGTCTTTGAGCAGGGCATCCAGCATCGCTTCCGTCGCACGGATCAGAGCCGCGTCCGGCGGGGTGTCGATCCGTGCGGCAGGCATGACAAACGGCGCGCCGCCCTCCCGGACCAACAGCGCGCAGTAATGACCTTCCCCGCGGATCTCATGCGGGAGGAGTTTTTGCTGCGTCAGCAGAGAGAAATCCGGATGACGTCCGAGGAAAGCGGTGACCTGCTCTTCGTCCTCCGCGGGAGCAAAGGTGCAGGTGGAGTAGACCAGCCGGCCGCCGGGCAGGAGCATATCGGCGGCGTGATCGAGGATGTCCGCCTGTCTCGCGGCACAGTGCGCGACCGCTTCTTCCGACCATTCGGCGACGGCCTCCGGGTGTCTGCGGAACATCCCCTCGCCGGAGCAGGGGGCATCCACGAGGATCCTGTCAAAAAAGGCCGGGAAGCGCGCGGCCAGATCTCCCGGGGAGTGGTTCATGACGACCGTGTTCCTCCGCCCCATGCGCTCCACATTCTGAGACAGGATCCCGGCGCGTGCCGGGTGGATCTCGTTGGAGATAAGGAGGCTCTCATCGCCGGCGAGGAGGCTTAGCTGCACGGTCTTGCCGCCGGGCGCGGCACACAGATCGAGGATCCGGTGCGGCGCATGGTCTTCGTCGAGCAGCAGACGGACCGGAGCCATCGCGCTGGCTTCCTGGATATAGTAGGCGCCCGCTTCGTGGAGCGGATGCTTGCCGGGCTTCGGGTCCGCGGTCTCTTCATAGTAGTATCCGCGGGGCTCCCAGGGGACGGGCTCTTCCGATACGGGGAAGGGGAGTGCCTCCCGGTTTGCTCCCCGCGCGGTATTGATCAGGAGGGAATGCACCGGTGTCCCATGGCAGGCATCGAGAAATGCGTCACAGGCGGGCTCGCCCAGATCCTCCCGCATCCGGGCGAGAAACGCCGCGGGGAGCTCTCCGGGCACACGGCCCGGACGCCCGTCCCGCGCCGGAGACGGAACGGGATGGGGGTTACGGCTGCGCGGAGCGCCGGATTTTTTTCCGGAGGAATGCTTCTTCACGTCCGGTGGGTCCGCTTCCACTCTTTGATGTAATTCAGGCGTTCGGCGAATTCCGGCTCGCGGCCCTGATCGGTGGGGCGGTAATAGGTCCTATCCAGCAGGGAATCCGGCAGGCATTGCAGTGTGGTGAGCTTGTCCTCATAGTCGTGGGCGTATTGATAGCCCTTGCCGTAATCCAGCCTGCTCATGAGATCGGTCGGCGCGTTGCGGATCTGCAGCGGGACCGGCTCCGCGAGCTGCTCCAGCGCATCCTCTCTGGCCGTGTTGTAGGCGACTTCCATGGCATTGGATTTGGGGGCCAGAGAGAGATAGACGACCGCTTCGGTCAGATGGACCGAGCACTCCGGCATGCCGATGAGACGGCAGGCCTCAAAGACCGAGGTGGCCAGCTGTACGGCCTGCGGATCGGCGAGTCCGATATCCTCGGCCGCCATGCGGGTGACGCGTCTGGCGATGTAGATCGGATCCTCGCCGGCCTCCAGCATCCGGGCCAGCCAGTAGACGGCGGCGTCCGGATCGGAGTTGCGCACGGATTTATGCAGCGCGGAGATGAGGTTGTAGTGCTCCTCGCCGTTGCGGTCGTAGAGCAGGGACTTTTTGGAGGTGCACTGTTCGATGATCTCTTTGGTGACGATGATCCGGCCGTCGGGCTGCATGTCGCCGTTGGTCACCACCATCTCCAGCGTGGAGAGGGCACTCCTTGCGTCCCCGTTGGCAAAGTGCGCGATGAGGGACAGCATGTCCTCCGTGATCTCGATCCTGTCGCCGCCGAAGCCGCGGGGGTCGCTTAGCGCGCGCTGTAAGAGCTCCACAAGATCCTCCGGGGTGAGGGCATGCAGGACGAAGACCCGGCAGCGGGAGAGCAGCGCGTTGTTGAGTTCAAACGAGGGATTCTCCGTGGTGGCGCCGATCAGGGTGATGCTGCCCTTTTCCACAAAGGGGAGGAAGGCATCCTGCTGCGCCTTGTTGAAGCGGTGGATCTCGTCGACAAAGACGATGGTGCGCACGCCGGCATACCGGTTGTCCTCCGCCTGCTTCATGACCTCGCGGATCTCCTTGATGCCGCTCGTGACGGCGGAGAAATCGATGAAATTGGCTCTGGTGGTATGGGCGATGATCCGGGCCAGCGTGGTCTTGCCCACACCGGGCGGGCCCCAGAAGATCATGGAGGAGACCTTATCCTCGGCGATCAGCCGGGAGAGCAGCTTCCCCTCGCCCAGCAGATGCTTCTGCCCGACATAATCTTTCAGGGTGACAGGGCGGAGCCTTGCCGCGAGCGGCTCCGGTACCGTGGTCTGGAATAATGACATCTGCTCCATGCGTATCCTCTCCATCGTGGGGATCCGCCGGATCCCGGGTCAGCGATGAGAACCATTATAGTTTTTTTTCCGGATTTTCGCAATGAACGCGGCAGAGTCTCACAGGATCGCTTCTGTCTGACGCTTCAGGAAACCCGCGACATCCATGCCGTAGGCTTCATCGAGAGCGCCGTCCGAGAGGAGCTGCTCTTTGGGACCGCAGGCGACGAGGCGGCCTTCTTTCAGGAGTACCAGCGTATCGGCGAGCATCAGGGCGATGCCGATGTCATGAAAGACACCGATGAGTGTATGACGTGTGCCCGTCCCCTCCGGCGTCTCGCGGGACCAGGACAGGAGTTTGTCCGTGAGCAGCTGCTGCACACCGGGATCGAGATGATTGGTGGGCTCGTCGAGCAGGAGATAAGGTGTCTCCTGGGCAAAAGCACGGGCCAGAAAGACCCGCTGCAGCTGCCCGCCGGAGAGCGTGAAAAGGCGCCTGTCACGAAGGGACGAGAGCTCCATGGTGTCCAGACATGCGTCGATGACGCGCCGGTCCTGCTCCGTCAGGGAGCCTAACAGCCCCGCGGCGCGCAGATACCGCCCGAGTGCAACGGTCTCGTATACACGGTAGGAGAACCCCGCATGGGACATCTGCGGCAGGAGTGCCATGACGGAGGCGATCTCCCGCCGCTTCATGGCACGCAGCGGAGTGCCGTCAATCCGGATCTCTCCTTCATGGGGCAGGATGCCTGTCAGGACGCGCAGGAGCGTCGTCTTGCCGCAGCCGTTCCTGCCAAGGACCGCCGTCAGAGAGCCCGGGGGAATGCGAAAGTCCAGATCCTTAAGGATCCGTCCGCTGCGGTCGTAGGAAGCGGAGACATGTTCCAGCACGATGCCCGTCATGTGTCTCCCCTTTGCTGTCTGAAAAAGACCAGGAGAAAGAACGGCGCGCCGAACAGCGCCGTGACCGCACCGACAGGCAGATCCTGCGGAGCGAGGATCGTGCGCGCCAGGAGATCCGAGAGTGCCAGCATCGAACCGCCCATCAGGAATGACATGGGCAGCGCGACCGCGTGGGAGGGACCGAAGATCCGTCGCACCGCGTGCGGCGCGATGAGATCCACGAATCCGATCGTGCCGGCGAAACAGACCGCGATCCCGGTCATGAGAGAGACGATAAACAGGAGTCTGCGTTTTACACGGGGCGCATTCACTCCGATCGCCATGGCCTGTTCATCGCCGAAGGAGAGCAGATCGAGTTCCTTCTTGTGCATCATAAGGAGCAGGATGCTCACCAGTGCGCAGACGGCATAGATCGCCACATGATACCAGCGCTTGCCCGCCAGGGAGCCCATCTGCCAGCGTAACAGCCGGTGCTCATGCTCCGAGGACAGCGCCGTAAGGAGCGTGAGAATGCCGTTGACAAACAGGGAGACGACCATCCCGATCAGGATGATCGTGCCGCTTCGCACATTGTGATCGAGGCGTTCCGTCAGGAGGATCACGAGAAATACCGTGATAAGGGCTCCCGCGAAGCCGCCTGCAGGCTGCAGGAAGACGCCGGCCGCAGGGACGGATACCCCCAGGAGGACGACGATCGCCGACCCGAGAGAGGCCCCCGAGGAGACGCCGATCGTATAGGAAGAGGCCAGTGGATTCTGCAGGAGAGACTGCATCACCGCGCCGCCGACAGTCAGGATCCCGCCCACGAAAAAGGCGGAGAGGGCACGCGGCATGCGGATATTCCAGAGGATGGAGACCAGTGTGCCCTCCACCTGTGCGGGGAGCGGCCGGTGGAAGAGTTTGTGGAGCAGGATCGTGCCCTCCTGCGCCGGAGAGATAAAGACCGATCCCACGCCCATGGACAGCGCCAGGGCGAGGATCGTAAGCAGCACAAGAGACAGGACTCCGGAAAAGCCCTGTCCCGGTGCGGCTTTCTGCTCAGGATGCGAAGGGATCCCTGACATCGGCAAACTGCTCGGGGTAGATGAGCTTTCCCATCTCGATCATCGCACTCACGACATGCTGGTTGGGACGATTGATCGCATCACCGTCGACGGCGAAGACCTGTCCGTCCTCGATGGCGTCCACCTCCTCCCAGCCGGTGGTCGTCAGGATGACACGGACCACATCCGGGGTATAGGTATCACCCGAGAGGATGACATCGGGATCCTTGGCGATCGCCTCCTCCTCGGAGAGCGCGGGCCAGGGGAAATCGACATCGCCGGCGACATTGGCCGCGCCGATCGTGGTGAGCATCTCATCGATATAGGTCCCTTTGCCGCAGGTGTAGATCGTGGGGTAGTCGGGAGTGGGCGTGGAGAGTTCATAGAGGACGCTCTTCTTTTCGGGGATCCCGGCGCCGATGGTCCGGATCTCGTCAATGGACTTATCCATGGAAGCGGTGATCGCGGCTGCTTCCGCGGATCTGCCCACACAGGCGCCGATAAAGAGGATGTCCGCCTCGATGTCCGCAAGGGACGAACTGCTCGGGATATCGGCGACGGTGACACCGGCCTCTTTGACCGCGGCGAACACATCTTCTCCGCCGCTCGCGCTCATGCCGGTCGTAAAGACGATGTCCGGTGAGAGCGCCGTGATGCTCTCGTTGTCGGGCGCCATCATATCATACTGCGGGATCTCTGCGGGAAGGGCATCCCCGTAGGAGGCGGCGGAATAGGTATCCACGGCGACGATCCTGTCGCCGACGCCCAGATCGATCAACAGCTGGGTCGTGGAGGGCGCCATGGAGATGATGCTCTTTACTTCGGCGGGGACAGTGATGGGGTTGCCGCTGCGGTCGGTTGCCGGCAGATCGGCGGCGGGGGTACCGGCAGTCCTGCCGGAGCAGCCCGCGGTGCAGGACAGCGCAAGGAACGCTGCCAGAAACAGGGACAGTGCTTTTTTCTTCATTTTTTTCCTCCTCAGTGCAACGCTGATACAGAAACGGTCTGCGCCGCAGGCCAGTGTCTGACTATAGGGCTGCTCTGTGCCGCGGTTTCTACCGCGGCCCCGGCTGCGACTGTCCGCATCGCCCCGGGAACGCCCCACACAGTAGCGGCACTGTGGAAGATTCTCACTTCCTTCCTGTTTGACCGTTCAGCGGCGGACAGCCGGAACGGCACCTGCGACCATGACAAAATACCATTCCGGCCGCCTTCCGTCAAGTCTTGTCAACGCCGTCCGATTCCGATATAATAGGTTTTGAGCCTGAGATGTGCGACAACTCCTGTGTTTTTGAACCTACAATTACTTTAAACGGGATTCCTACATTGATCCGTGTTGATGTCACGCCTTCGGCTGCGGCAGCGCAGTTATGGCAGAGGAAGGCAGAAACCGGACTGCGGTTACCCACCTGGCTGTGGCTAGGAGTCAAAAAGCAGGAGCCGGCATCGCGGGTTCTATTAATGATTCATGAAGGGGGATACAATGACCGGCAGGAGATGGTATGAATGGCTGTTGACCGTCACCTATGTGGTGATGGCGGTTGTGTGCTTTTATCTGAATTTCTACACATTGGAATCCGGCGGGGTGCCGAATCTTATCGTGAGCATCATCATGCTCCTCATCGTCCTCTTCGTGTTTATTGCGTGCGAGAAGACATTCTTCGCGCCCGCCAACCGGATGATCGCGGATCTGCGCCGTGTGACGATGCGGATCCGGCAGGACGCCCTGTCTGCCACGGAGCTCCTCTGGAAGCGCTACCGCACCCAGAATGAGGAATTCTTCACCGAGGAGGAACTGCTGGGACGCTATCAGGATTTCCTCCGCGAGACCGACCGGCTCACGAAGAGCGGCAGGACGCATCTGCGCTGCGGGATCGATGAGTTCATCAATGAGGACATCGTGGCCGACACCCTGCACAGGAACCTGGTCAACCAGGTGCCAGGCGCGCTCACCGGTCTCGGTATCCTGGGTACTTTCATCGGTCTGTCGATGGGTCTGCAGAGTTTTGCGACCGGCTCCGCCGCGGAGATCACCGGCAGCATCGCACCGCTGATGGGCGGTATCAAGGTGGCTTTCCACACCTCCATCTACGGCATGGTCTTTTCCCTGGTCTTCAACTATGTGAGCAAGCGGAAATTCGAGGAGACGGAGAACGCGATCCGCACCTTCCTCGAGGTGTACGGCAATTATGTGCTGCCGAACGCGGAGATCGACGGCATGAACCTGCTGATCGACGTGGAGTACAAGCAGACCGAGGCAATCCGCAACATGGCGGACGGGATCTCCGACCAGCTCGCGTCCGCGATGGCCAAGCTCCTCGAGCCGCAGTTCGACCGCTTCGACAGGACGATCTCCGATTTTGCCTCGGCTGCCAGAAAGGATCAGCTCGAGGCATTGGGCACCATCGTCAACGGGTTCCTCGCCGAGATGAACCATTCGCTGGGCAATGCTTTCTCCCAGCTCTCCTACACGATCGATCAGACCTTCCGCGTCCAGAAGCAGGCAACCGAGCAGATCAAGACGCTGCTCGACGGGACGCAGGGCGAGACGGAGCGCTATGCCTCATGGCTCGCGGAGCAGCATGCGCTGCTGACCTCCATCGGGGAGGATATCGGCCGGTTAAAGAGCCAGACGAGGGAAGCGGCGGATCTGCTCTCCGACAGTGCGTCGCGCTTCTCCGGGGATTTCGCGGAGACGCTCCGGCAGATGGAGTCCCTGACGCAGCAGATGCCGTATTCCTATTCCGCCGCCTACGACGGTGTGCGTGAGGCCATCCGGGAGATGGAGCAGAGCGTTAAGGAACTCGACTCCTCGCTCGCGAGCGCAGCGGCCAGGATCAGCGAGGCGGGCAAGGCGGAACCGGCCAAGGATAAGGAGCGTACGTCGCTCTTCGGGAAGAAGTAAGCCATGTTCTACAGACGGGGGATGAAAAAACGCGCCGCGGACGAGGAGACCACCTACTGGCTCTCGTACTCGGATATGATGGCGGGACTGCTGCTCACCTTTGTGCTGCTGATCGCCGTGACGATGCTTCGTGCGCAGATCCAGTACGACCTCAAGGAGAAGCAGCTCCTGGGCAAGGAGGAAGAACTTAAGGTCCAGACCGATGCGCTGGAGATCGAGCGCGAGACCGTGGCGAGCCAGAGCCTCCTGCTCGAATCGCAGAAGGAAGCGCTGGCGCTGCAGGCGGACAAGCTCCTCGCGCAGGAGGAGGAACTCCTGGCACAGCAGGAACTGCTGCTGACGCAGGAAGAGGAGATGAAGGCGCAGCATCTGCTCCTGACCGAGCTCGAGAACCTCATGGCCTCCCAGCAGGCCAAGCTCGACCGGATCATCGGTGTGCGCAGCGAGCTGATCGAAGCGCTGAAGCGCGAATTTGACAACTCGGGGATGGAGCTCGGGCTGGATGAGAAGACCGGCGCCATCACCTTCCAGTCGAGCATCCTGTTCTCCTACAGCCAGGCGGAGTTGAAGCCCGGCGGCAAGGAGTTCCTGGACAAGTTCTTCCCGCGCTATATCAAGATCCTGCTGAGCCCCCAGTACCGGGAGTATATCTCGGAGATCGTGATCGAGGGCCACACGGATACGAGCGGCGGCTATCTCTACAATCTGGACCTGTCCCAGAAGCGCGCCTACAATGTGGCGGCCTACTGTATGGCGGACAAGAGCACCATGGTATCTGCGGACGAACTGGAGGAGCTGCGCAAGGTGGTCTCCACCAGCGGCAAATCCTTCAGCTCCCCCGTGCTCGATGAGAACGGAGAGATCGACGCGGAAGCCTCACGCCGAGTGGAGATCCAGTTCCGCTTAAAGGATGAAGAGATGGTCCGTGAGATGCTGGAGATCCTGAACGGAGAAGCGACCGAAGAGGAGCTGCAGGCGACCGGAACGACGACATCGATCGAAACGCAGACGACGGCCGGGACGAAGACGACGACAGAAACGCAGACAGCAACCGGAACGCAGACAACGGCCGGGACAAAGACGACAACCGGGACGCAGACAACAACAGAAACACAGACAGGCGAAACGCTGACAACCGGAACGCAGGCGGCAGAAACTCAGTCAGAAGAAACAAAGACAGAAGAGCAGACAGCCGGACAGCAGAAGACCGGAGAGAAGACCGGAGAGAAGACCGCTCAGTAGACTACGCGGTTGCGGCCGCCGGTCTTACCGAGGTAGAGCTTCTGGTCGGCGGCTGAGATCGTATCCTCGATACCCGCTCTGGGACCGAACTCCTCCACGCCAAAGGTAATGGTCAGCGGGATCATCGCGTCATTGAAGACGAAACTGTAGGATTCGATCTTCTCGCGGAGTTTGTCGAGCAGCAGATAGGCATCGTCGCCGTTGGCATCCTCAAAGACGAACAGGAATTCCTCACCGCCCCAGCGGGCTACAAAGCCGTGGTCCTCCATGTATTCCTTAAAGATCCCGGCGATCGTGGCCAGCACATAGTCGCCGGCATCGTGACCGTAGGTGTCATTGACCCGCTTGAAGAAGTCGATATCGCCGATGGCGAAGCTCACCAGCTGGCCGTTGCGCTCGTAGTTGGATTCGATCTGATGCAGCTCGTCCAGCGCAAAACGGCGGTTGGGCAGTTTGGTCAGCGGATCGGTCTCGGAAATGCGCTTGAGTTCTCTGTTGTAGAGATAGAGCTTACGCTCGGTCTCGGCGAACTTGGTGCTGAAGAACAGGGCGACCAGCGTGATGCAGCCGACACTGTAGAGGATATTGCCGTAGGAGAGAACGCGGTAGGTCAGGCCGTCCGGATTTAACAGGGAGTGTCCGAAGGGCGTCATATAGCAGATCACGCAGATGACGATGCCGATCAGTGCGCTGACGAGCAGCTTCACACGGACGTTAAGCGTGATGTCGTACCACAGATAGAGGATCCCCGCGAAGAGCAGCAGCTGGAAGGAAGAGCGCCAGCCGAACGCCACGGAGAACAGCAGCACATAGACGATGAGCAGAACATAGAACGACACGGTCGCGATGAAGCTCTTCACCCGGTAGCTGCAGACCAGACAGACAACGAACAGAGCGGAGACCGCAAAGGCGCATGCCGCGTTGATCGTAAAATGGTGCAGGAGACAGATGATCCCCAGAACGAGTGCGTGGGGGACAAAAAAGAGGAGCAGGCACCTCGTGAGATAGAGGAGATTATCCGTGGAGCCTTCTTCAACAGTACTCTTGTTCAGCAGTTTTTTTATATTGTCGATCATAATAATACATTATAAGACGAAGTTTTTTGCTTTTCAATAGTCTCCGGAGGAAGGAATGATCAAGGTATTTCTGGCGGAGGACGAATTTGTCATCCGCGAAGGCATCAAGAATACGATCGACTGGGGGGCGCACGGCTACGAGTTCTGCGGCGAAGCCGGCGACGGCGAACTGGCCTGGTCCATGATCCGCAAGGAGCAGCCTGACATCGTGATCACGGACATCAAAATGCCCTTTATGGACGGACTGACCCTGAGCCGCCATATCAAGGCGCAGTTTCCGCAGATCGAGATCATCCTGCTCACGGGCTACGAGGAATTCGAATATGCCAAGGAGGCGGTCCGGATCGGGGCTGCCCGTTATCTCTCCAAGCCGATCAGCGGAGAGGAACTCATCGGCGAACTGGACGCGCTGTCCGGCAAGATCAGGGAGCGCAGGCAGGAGCGCGAAGCGGCCGAAAAATACGCGGAGGAGATGCGCGAGCGGACGGAGCTGGACAAGCGGGAATTCTTCCGCGATCTGGTCACCGGCGGCAGGGAGCTGTCGGCGCTGCTGGATGATGCCGGACGGCTGGGACTGGACATCACCGCGCTGTGGTACAATGTCCTGCTGATCCGCATCAGTTCCGCCGCCCACCGCGGGGAGGAGCGGTACTCCGAATCGGTCCTGACGGCGGAACAGGCGCTGGCTGGGATCGCTGAGGAAGCGGGCGCGCTCCTGTTCGATTTAAGCCTCGACGGCAAAGCGCTGCTCTTCCGCGAGGAGAGTGAAGATGCACTGGAACAGCTCGTGACCGGGACCGTGGGCAAACTGAAGGAATGTCTGAACGCCATGGAGCGGGTCCGCTATTTCGGAGGCGTCGGCAAGAGCGTCGGCCGGATCTCCGAGCTGCCGGCCTCCTATACGGAGGCGGCCCGCGTCTTTGCACGGAGATTCTTCACCGAGAAGAATGAGATCCGCTACGCGAAAGGTGCGCCCGACGGCGAGGGATCCGCGTTTTCCCTCTCCGCGATCGATCCCGCACATTTCGACCGCAGGCAGCTGCGGGCCTTTCTGGACCGCGGGGATGCCGCGGAGACGGAGTATTTCCTGGACGCCTTTTTCGACGGGCTGGGGGAGGGCGCGCTCGATTCCATGATGTTCCGCCAGTATATCGTCATGGACACCTATTTCTGTGTCGCGGATTACGCGGAGCATGAGCTGCACAGGAACCGCGCCGAGGCAGGCGTGCATGAGCCGGAGCAGGATGCGCTGGCCGATCCGGACAGTGCCAGGAGCTATGTCCTCTCCATCGTGAAGAGCGTGATGAAATGCCGCGAGGAAGCCGCCACCGACCGTTATCACGATACGGTGCAGGAGGCGCTCCGGTTCATTGAGGAACACTACGCGGAGGAGGAACTCAACCTCAATGCGCTTGCCGCGCATGTCAATTTCTCCCCGAATCATCTGAGTGCGATCTTCAAACAGCAGACCGGGCAGCCTTTCATCAAATATCTGACGGATCTGCGCATGAACGAGGCGAAGAAGTATCTGCGCAGCAGCGCGAAGAAGAGCAGCGAGATCGGGCTCCTCGTCGGCTACCGCGATCCGCATTATTTCTCCTATCTCTTTAAGAAGACGCAGGGCATGACGCCCACGCAGTACCGCAATGCGCAGGGAGCGGAGGCGCTGTAGATGAAGCCTGCCGCCGAACAGCAGGAGCGGAACCTGGCGAAACGGATCCGGGCCTCCTATATCGCTCTGCTCGTCCCCTATGTCATCTTCGCGATCGTGGGCCTCGCCTATTTCGGCAGGGTGTACTCCCGTTACGAGGAGATGCTGCGCTCCGTCGTCGCGGCGAGCCAGTTCAGTCTGGATTTCAAGAAGGATTTCGACTACGAGACCTATCTGCTCATCGCGGGCAATGTCTCGCCGGAGGAATCCCCGCTGTTCGGGATGCTCGCGGATGCCGGCCGGGTGGTCGACGATCTGGAGCAGGTCAAGGATCAGGGCGAGAACGGGAAGCGCCTGCAGAGCGTCGGCAAATATCTGGACAATCTGGAGACCTACATACAGAGGATCGATGACAACTTAAGCCAGCCGGACCGCTATGAGGAGAATATCCTGATCTGGGAAAATGACGTCCAGATCGTGACCTCCCTCATCCGCGACACCATGAACGAGTATATCTACTACGAAAACCGGGCGCTCATGCAGGCACAGCAGGAAAACCGCGCGCTGGTGGAGGATTTCCTCAAGATCTCCGTCGGGATACTGGCCGTCATCCTGATCGCGGCCCTCATCTTCTCCTATGTCGTGCCGTTACGCATCACGCGTCCCATCGAGGAGCAGGTCAGAGAGGAGCAGATGCGCCTGCGCAAGGCGGAGTTTGAACTCCTGCAGGCGCAGATCAATCCCCATTTCCTCTACAATACGCTGGACGCCATCGTCTGGAGCGCGGAGGCGGGCAATGAGAAGCAGGTCGTGCGCATGGTCCGCAGCCTCTCGGAATTCTTCCGCATGTCCTTGAACAAGGGCAAGGAGATCGTCACCGTCAGGGAGGAACTCATGCATGTCCGCAGCTATCTCGAAATCCAGCAGGTCCGCTATCAGGACATCCTCACCTACCGGATCGACGTGCCGGAGGAGTACGGCGACCGCAGGATCCCCAAGATCACGCTGCAGCCGCTCGTGGAGAACGCTCTCTACCACGGCATCAAGAACCGCCGCGGCGGCGGTGCGATCACCGTGAGCGCGAGGGAGGAAGACGATCTGCTGATCCTCTATGTGCGGGATGACGGGATCGGGATGAGCGCGGAGCGCCTTGCGCAGATCCGCGAGGGGCTCACGGAGCAGGCGCCGGAGAAGAGCGCCATTTACGGTCTCTATAATGTCAATGAGCGCATCCGGCTGGATTTCGGCGAGGAATACGGCCTGTCGATCGATTCCGAGGAGGGGACGGGGACCACGGTGGAGATCCGTCTCCCGAAAATCTCAACCGAAATCGTAGAAAATCAAACCCCGGCCCTTCAGTAATAACCAGGCAATAAGAATTTCCACTCACCTCCGTGGTTTTCTCTATGGTTTATCGTTTCAATCCATGTAGAATAGACGATGGGTACAGAATAGTCTGTGCCCGGAATGAAACATAGGAGGGAATAACATGAAGAAAAGAGTTTTGGCAATGCTCATGGCGTCCGCGATGGTGCTCGGCCTTGCGGCCTGCGGCAGCCAGCCCGCTGCTGCTCCGGCTGACAACGGCGGCGCTGCGACCGAGGCTCCCGCTGCCGGCGGCAGCAGCCTGATCAAGGTTGGTATCATCAATAACGATCCCAACGAGTCCGGCTATCGTACCGCCAATGACAAGGACCTCAAGGCAACCTTCTGCGAGGCCAACGGCTATGATGCGAAGTTCGCATACAGCCTGAAGAACGACGAGCAGATCCAGGCGGCTCAGGGCTTCATCACCGACGGTGTGGACTATCTGCTCCTTTCCGCTGCTGATACCGCGGGCTGGGATTCCGTGCTGCAGGATGCGCAGGCGGCCGGCGTCAAGGTCATCCTCTTCGACCGTACGATCGATGCCGATCCGAGTCTCTATGAGGCTTCCATCGTCTCCGATATGGCGAAGGAAGGCGAGACCGCTGTCAACTGGCTTGCAAGCCAGAACCTCGACGAGTACAATGTCATCCACATCCAGGGTGTCATGGGTTCCGCTGCACAGCAGGGCCGTTCCGGCGCTCTTGATGCCAAGGCAGCTGCCGAGTCCAACTGGAACATCGTGATGCAGCAGACCGCTGAGTGGAATGCTGAGAAGGCACAGCAGATCGTGCAGTCCGTCATCGATGCGAAGACCCCCTTCAACGTCATCTATGCTGAGAACGACGATATGGCCAAGGGCGCTGTCGCCGCTCTGGATGCCGCCGGCATCTCCCACGGTGTAGGCAAGGACGTCATCATCATGGGTTATGACTGCAACAAGTGGGCTCTGGAAGAGCTGCTTGCGCAGAACTGGAACTACGACGGACAGTGCAATCCTTTCCAGTCTTCCTACATCAACGACATCATCAAGAAGCTTGAGTCCGGTCAGAGCATCGGCGAGAAGACCATCATCATGGATGAGAAGGGCTTCGATGCTTCCACCATCACGCAGGAGGATGTCGATACCTACGGTATCTGATGACCAAGAGCGTACTTTGTTGAACCCGTAACAAAGACAAAAGGGCGCGGTACGGCAACACTTGTAACAGCCGTGCCGCGCCTTTCTTAAAAGGTGAGACAGGGAGTATTATGGAGAACGAAAAAAGAATCCTCGAGATGCGCGGCATCAATAAGACCTTTCCCGGGGTACGGGCCCTGCAGGGAGTCGACTTCTTCCTGAACGCAGGAGAGATCCATGCCCTCATGGGAGAGAACGGTGCCGGCAAGTCCACCCTGATCAAGGTCCTGACAGGGGTTTATACCAAGGACGAGGGGACCATCAGTCTGGAAGGTGCCGGGGAGGTGCAGATCCATTCGCCCCAGGATGCGCAGCGCTACGGCATCAGCACGGTGTATCAGGAGATCACGCTGTGCCCCAACCTGACGGTTGCGGAAAACATGTACATCGGCCGCGGGAGCGGTGCGATCACCAATTGGAAGAAAATGAACGCGGACGCGGACAAACTGCTCGCAGCGCTGGACATCCCGGCCAAGGCGACGCAGCAGCTGGCCAGCTGTTCCATCGCGGTACAGCAGATGGTCGCCATCGCCCGCGCTGTCGATATGGACTGCAAGGTGCTGATCCTGGACGAGCCCACCTCGTCCCTGGATGAGCAGGAGGTGGAGAAGCTCTTCGGCCTCATGCGCGACCTGAAGGGCCGCGGCGTCGGCATCATCTTCGTCACACATTTCCTGGACCAGGTCTACGAGGTCTGCGACAAGATCACGGTGCTGCGTGACGGACAGCTGGTGGGAGAGTACGAGATCAAGGATCTCCCGCGCGTGCAGCTCGTGGCCAAGATGCTGGGCAAGGAGATGGACGACCTCTCCGATATCAAGGGCGAAGGCGGCGGCTATCACGGTCAGGACGCGGACGAATGCGTCTATGAAGCGGCCAGCCTGCAGAGCGACGCGGGGATCAAGCCGTTTGATTTCCACATCAGAAAGGGCGAGGTCAACGGATTCACGGGTCTGCTGGGATCGGGCCGCAGCGAATGTGTCCGTTCGATCTTCGGCGCGGACCGCGTTCTCTCCGGCACCGTCAATATGCACGGTAAGCCGGTGAAGATCACCAAGCCCATCGAGGCCATGAAGAACGGCATCGCCTATCTGCCGGAAGACCGCAAGGTGGACGGCATCATCGGCGATCTGTCGGTCAAGGACAATATCATCCTCGCGCTCCAGGTGCTGAGCGGC